>JAEEGI010026271.1_pt1 | contig 11224 bp, 7 predicted proteins | sample 8958751 | NCBI WGS metagenome assembly JAEEGI01 (sample SAMN16246545, study PRJNA631951) | gut metagenome | biome: gut microbiome; feature: rumen; material: KS-attached | host: Bos | place: Iran: Karaj | collected 2018-10 | reverse complement strand
ATTCATCCAAGGAAAATAATAATATTTATATTTTCTACCATCACTACCTAATAATTTTTTTCCTATAGTTGGAATATTATGAATATCATTTTTAATATTTTCAATTTTATTAATTAAATCAGCTCTTTGATTTTCAATTGAAATTATTTCTGTAATGACACTTTTAAATTCATCTCTTTCTTTTTCAATTCTTTTTCTTAATTTTGATAATTCATATCTTGACATATTTTGATTATCTTCACTTAAAGTTGATAATCTCTTATTTAATTGTTCTATTTTAATATGAGGTTGAGTATATTGTTCTTGTCTTTCTAATTCTCTTTTTTTTTGTTCTATATCTTTTAATTCTTCCTCTAATTCTTTCTTTTTCTTTTTTATTCTATCTCTTTTTTCTTGTTCTTCTTTTATTGTATTTCTTATAAATTTTGTCTCATAACAATTATATATTAAACCTTTTAGTATTGTTATTTTTTCTTCATATGAAAATGCAGTATTATAATCTATTATAGAAGTTAATTGAGATAATTTAATTATTATTATTTCTAAATTGTCATCTATAAATTTATTTAAAGTATTTGAAGAAAAAATTAATCTTATTAACTCAGGCCAAGTTTGATAAATGAATCCATATAATTTTTTTTTATCTGTACAAAAATAATCAGAATTTATTTTTACTAAAAATAATTCAACATCTGAATTATTATAAATATCTAAAAGCGGGATTGATGATAATTCAGTTAATAAAATAATTAAAAGTGAAATATGTATTGAACTTAATAAAGAAATTTCACTGTTTTTATAATTAATACTATAAGATAATGCGCTATATAAATCTTCAATTGAAAATTCACTTATGTAAATTTTATGAGAAAAGGTTGAAATAAAATCATATATTTGAATTAATTCTGAAAAATTATTATTATCAATAAATGGAATTTTATGTCCATTAGGTTTATTATAATATTTATCTTCTAAATTATAAATATCTGGAAACATATATAATTCATTATCTTCAATAGGATACTTTAAAGAATGTTTAGAAGATTTTTTTTGAAGAACATTTTTCCAATAATTCCTTATTAAATCACCATATAATTTTATATTTTTTTTATCTTTAGAAATTAATTCATTTAAAGAATTAACACTATTAATTTTTTGAATATCACTATTCTCTTTTTTATCATTATTAATATTATTGAAATCATAATTAGATATCTTTGAAATAATCTTATTCATATATTTATTATTTTTATAAACATTATTTAAACCATTAATATTCTTTTCATTAACATCTAAGATTTTATTTGGAATAGGAAATAAAATTGGTAAACTTAAACTTTTACTTTGACTAGAATTATTCACAGTATAAGTGAAATTTAAACAAATATTAGAATTATCTAAACTAATTTTTTTATTATTTTCATAATTGCTATTTCCTTTTAAAAAAGCATCAATTAAAACATTCCCGTCTTTATTAATTAAATTCAAATTTTTATTTTTCAGTGATTCAGCTCTTTTTTTTAATCTCCATAACCTTCTTTTTTCATTTTTTAAAAGTCTTTTTCTTTCTCTTTCTTTATCTTCAGGAGTATTAATAATAATATTATTATTTTTTTCTGATTTTTTTTGCATTTTCGGAGCACAACGAGAACAATACCAATTTCCTTCAGGAATATCTTCTTCTTTTAATTTTAAACAACTTAAATGAAATGATCTTGGACAATTATCACATAAAATTAAATCTCCTCCATCTCTGCAAATTGCACATAATTCTCTATTTTCTTTTTTATTTATATTTAATCTTTTTGTCTTCTTATTTAAAATTATATTATTATTTTTCTCTTTATTTGCAATTGATGATGTTTTTGATTGACTATTTGTTTCATCATTTTGTTCTTTTTGATTTGGATTATTTTTAATATTTAATGGAGATAATTCTCGACTTTTCTTCGTTGACATATATTTTTTTATAAAAAATTTTAAATTAATTGTCTTTATATTTCCTGTGGTACTGGAAAATTAATTTTTAAAAATAAATTAATTTAAAACTCAAAATTATTTATTTGTTTTTCTTTCTTAGATATATATTATTCATATGAATGGTATAATTAAAATTTAACCCAAAGGTTTTTTATTAGTAAAGATAAAAGTAATTAATATATATTTATATTATCAAATAATAAAATATACAATCTTTTAATTATCAATTAAAATAAACATTTTAAAATTAAAAAGTTATAATGATTTAAAACATCAAGATTCTTAAAAATTAAATTACATTAGATAATATAAAAAACATTAATTTATAACTATATATTAAATTAAGATTTAAAGAAAAATCCAATCTTAACTAATTTACCTTATTATTCTAATATTTGTTTATTATATTGATATTATACTCCTTTATATTTAGAATGGGATTTATTTTTAGTTAATTTAATAGTAGTAATATTATAACTATTATGATAATAAAAAGGTAAATCTTTACATTTTAAAGATAAAGTTTTGCTTTGTATACTTAATCCACGTTTATTTCTAGATTGCACATTATCATTATCATTTTTTTTTTAAGTAGAATATTTTTCATGAGGATTCATAAACATTTTATAACCATTTTTTTCTCTATAATCCTTATCAAAATAATAGTATTCATAAAATATAAAATTATAATCACTTCTATTCATTATATTTTTATATCTTTCTAAAGTAGATATATCAATAGAATCTTCTATTAATTTAGAATTCGAATTATCATTATTATTATAATCTTCGGGAATATAAGGAGAAATTATTTTTTCAAAATATAAATTCCTCCAATTAAAATTTAAAAACCAAGGATGATTTTTAATTTCTTGAATTCCATTAAATCCTAATCTATTTTCTAATTTTTTTTGTAATAATTTATTAATAAAATCAGCATAGTAATAACTCCATCCATCAGGAATTTCATTTTTTTTAATAGAAATTTGTTTAAAAACAGTTTTTTGTCTAATTTCAATTTGATTTTTTCCAATAAAAGGTCCATTTCCTTTCATTAATTCATAACCAATAATTCCAAGAGAAAAATAATCTATTAATTTTGTTGGATTTTCTCCTAAAACAACTTCTGGTGCCATATAACCTAAAGTACCTATTATTTTATTCTTTTTATTCTTTTTTTTTTCATCATTTAAATTTTGAATTTTTGCACTTCCAAAATCTGTTATTTTGATATATCCTTTTTCATCTAATAATAAATTTTCTGGTTTTAAATCTCCATGAATTATCATATTACTATTACAATATTCTAATCCTAATATTATACAAGCTAGAAAAAATTTTGTTTGTTTTTCGTTAAATTTTTTTTTTTTTATTATATTATATCGTAAATCTCCTCCTGATAAATAATCTAATATTAAATATAAATTATCTTTATCTTGAAAAGAATAGTTCATATTTATTATAAAAGGATGTTTCATTTTTGATAAAATATTTCTTTCTGAAATTATATTCAATTCACATTTTTTATCAATTATTTTTACTTTGGACATTTCTTTCATTGCATAAATTGAATTATTATTTTCATATTTTACTTTCCATACTTTTCCATAACTACCTTTACCTATTATTGATACAATTTGAAATGAACTTTTTGATATTGTTTGAGGACCTGTTGATTCATAACTTGAATTTGCTATTGAATTATTATTTCCCATTTATATATTTATTATTATATATTTTTTAATCAAGTAAAAAAGAAGATTAAATTTGATGTCTTGATTTAAATAGAAAAATGATAATTATAAGTATTTTATTTATTTTTAAATTAGAAAGGATTTGTTTTAAATTAACAATTTTAATTCTTGTAATTATTATTTCATGTACACATTTTTATTTGATTAAATATTTAATCATAATTATAATGAATATATTAATCAATATAAACAAAAAAATTAAAACAAATTTACCTTATTAAAACAATTAAACTTAAAATCCTAAAAGATTCAAATTAACTTTAAATAAATCATTTGAAAAAAATTTAAAAAAAATAATTTTCAAAAAACTAGGAATAGAAAATAATCAGAGTAAAATTGATGAAAACAATGTAATAAAGGATAAATCAGAAGATTTATCAATTCAATGGGATGAATTAAGTTGTTAGAAAAGAATGAAGATTGCCACATCATAAGGAAGGAACAAGGAGTTTAAAAAAGATGAAAGAATATCATTTAAATTGAACGCAAAGAAGGAGGAAATAAAACAATAATAATAGGAAATTTTTTATCTAAATTGACAAAAATCTATAAAATTTTTTTTGTATTTTAATATTATTTATCTAAAGAAATACATAAATTTAAAATTGTTGTTGGTATTATTTTTAAATATTCAAATATGGAAACAGTTTATTAGAACTAATAGAGGAAGCAAATTCTTTTTTTTTGGGAGGTGCTTGAATTAGACCAAAAATAAATTTTTTCAAAAACAAATAAATTTTTATTTTGAGATAATTAATTTATTTAAAATGAGGAATGGAAGTGATTTAGATGAAATGTTATCTCAAATAAACAAAGAATTTGGATAAATGGATAACAATTAAAAATTTTGAAGGAAATAGACAAAAATTAATTAATCTAATGTAATAATAAATGATGATAAAAGTGATATAGTTAATATCATTAATGATATAAGGAAGAAGACAATAATTTAGGAGATAATAATTTAACAGAGATTAATATATTATCTGAGAATAAATAAATATTTCGGATGATTGTTTATTTTATTATTAATTAATGAATAATTAAAAATTAAAGAATATAATAATTAAATTTGAAAATAAGGTTTTAATACATTTTCAAAAATGAAATTTTCATAAAATGCAAAGGGGGATTGTTTTATTTAGAAAATGGAATTAATACATCATAATTACTGAGAATTTCAAAGATAAATGTTATTCAACCATATCAAAAAATGAAATATCAGGAAGTAGGACTTTTAATGGGAGAATATAAAATATTGGATGAGTCAAAAAATAATAATCAAAACATTATCAAATAAATAAATTGAACACTAATTATTTTCTGCTTTTTGGTTGAAATAAAAAACTAAAATTTTTTTTTAGTCTTGGGGAATTTTCCTGTTTATAATTTTTAATAAAAAATATAATAAGTTTTATTATTTATCATTAGATTCTAAAAATTTATTTAATTGATTTACAACATAAATAAATATATTTTATCTAATATTAATAATAATTAGATTAGTTATTGATTTTTTTGAATAAATAAGATATCTTAAATTAAATCATAATTTTTGATATATATATTTCTACAATTTTAATAAATAAAAAAAAAATTATTTTTAAGAGAAATCATAATGATTATTATTCATAAAAATGATTAATTAATTAAAAATAATTGAAATGAATCTTTGTTCTAAATTTAATAATAAAAAATATAAATGAAAAAAACTTCACTATTTATCTTATTAACATTATTAACATTTTCCCTTTCACAATCTAACTTTAAAATACATTTCCAATCTAAACAAGCATATATAGGAATAAGAGAAGGAAATAAAATTGAAGATTTCATATATAAAAAAATGAAATTATCAAATGAAATGAAGAAAAATATAAAATCTCTTTTTGAGTGTCTAGCAAGTTCTAACAAATTCGGTTCATCCAGTTTTTCAGTTCCAATACCCCATAAATTAAGAGAAGTTAAAATGAATGGATACCATTTTTTAGGAGAAGCATTGAAAATAAATAACAAATATTTGGTTTATTTTATATATAATTTTGATGCTATTGTTGAAGGACCTCCTAAATATGAACGTAAATGTAAAAGTGGATTTTTAGGTATAGGAAAAAAGTGTACAAATGTTGAAGTTCGTCGAACTTTTACCCAAAATGAAATCCAAGAAATTCTAAAAGAAATAATTAATAAAATGACTGTTGATGCTTTTGTTGATTTACCTAATTTACCTAAAGAAGATTATGAAAAATATAAACAAATTTTAAGTTTCAAATATCCTCAAAATAAAAATTTGAAATAGATTGATTTTAATCTAATTTTAATTTTAAATTGATAAATCTTTTCTTAAATTATTTGTTAAATGTTTAATTTTTAAAAAAATTATATTTATAATTAATTATCATTAATAAGATTTAATTTTTCAACAACAGTTTTTGATAATGTTTTATTGAAAATTATTATCATTATTCTTCATGAAATAATAATCTTAATAATTATTCTTTATATATAAATTTATAAACAATAATTATTATAATTTGAAAATATATAAAACAACTATCAAGAAAAAAGAAAATTGATAATATTATGTTTTCTTAAATTTTATTTTCAAATATTGTTAACTCAAAATTAAATAATGAAAAAAGTCTAAAAAAATTTATAAAATAAAATAAATTATTTTAAAGAACATATATTTTTATCATTAACAAAGAAAAAAAATAAAAATGAAAAAAATATCTTTATTAACCTTATTGAGGATTAGAAACCTTTTTAAATGATTTAAATCGTTTTTCATTAAATATATTTAATTATTATATTTATGAATTATCTTGTTTAATTTTGTCAGATTTATAGTATCTTTAAATTGATTTCCTTGAAGTGGCTGATTATTTCTTCATTTTTATCATATTTTCCAAAATTTTCAAAATATTTAAATAATTATATTATTCCTATACAAAGAAAATATCCTTGGATAAAAAATATAAAAACCATTCCAAAAGAAATTTATTTAAAAAGATAAAAAAACCAAATATTTCTTTTTTTGTAAATGTTTTATAAATTCATTGAATTTATAAATATACATATTACCATCATTTATTAAATAAATTCTTTTTACTTCTTTATTTTTCTTTCTTTTTTTTCATTTCTATTTTACCATTTTAAAACAATTAAAAAGTAGAGTATTTAAATAAACAAAAAAGAAAATTTTTTTTTTTAAATTTAAAAACTTTAAAATAAAAATTAATAAATATGTCTCAGAATAAAAATTATTACTCAAAAAGAAATAATAGATTAACAAAAAAGGAATTTAATAAAAAAAATAATATAAGAAGTAATTCATATTCTTCGAGATATATAAATATGTATTTAACAAAAGAAATGGATATTACTCCAAAACATAAGAAAAATATTTCAAATAATAAATATGATTATAAACAAATAGAAGATGATTATTATAATATTTCTAGAATAAAAAATACAGAAATTTGTCGTTATAATGATTCTTCTCCTAATAATAATGAACATCAAGATATTGTTAATATATTTAAAACTGATAATACTAAATTAAAAAAAAATAATAATGATATTAAAAAAGAAAAAGATCAAATATTATTTTTTGAAAAAAAAGGAGATAATAATTTTATTATATCAACAAAGGAAAAAGAAGGAAATAAAAAAAATCAAATTTCACAAAAAATAATTGCTAAATATTCTTTCTTAAATAAAACTTGGATTTTAATAGAAGAAATATTTGATAATTCTATAATAAATTTATTTTGGACTGAAGTAAATGAAAATATTTTAAAGCAATATAAATTAAGATTAAAAAATAAAGAAATAAAAGATTTAAATGAAAATGATATAAATATTGTTTTTAAAGATGATTATAAAGAAAAATATGAAAACCAAATAAAAAAATATAATGCTTTAAATATTCAAATGAATGAAGTTAATCAAAAATTTGAATATTTAAAAACAAAATTCAATCAAGTTGATAATCAAATGAAAGAAAGAGATACATTAATAAATATATTAAATGAAGAAAAAATTGATTTATTAAAAAAAATATCTGATAAAAATAATAATGAATTTACTTCAATAATAAATTCTTTACAAAAAGAAAATGATATTTTAAAAAATAAAAATTCAGTTCTTAAAAATAAAATAAAAAAAATTCCTTATTTAATTGAATTAGAAATTAAAAAATATACAGAACAAGAAAAAAATAAATTTCATACAGAAAAAAATTTTAATAAAATAACAAAAGATTTAAAATTAAATTTAGATAATAGAAAAATAAATAATAAAATAATTAAAGAAGAAAACTTTCAAATTAATTGTAAATCTTCAACTCAAAATTCATTATCAATAAATTATAAAGATGAAATTCAAAATTTAGAAGAAATATTAAATATAAAAGATAAAAAAATAAAGGTAATATATAAAAATTTAAAATTAATAAACGAAAGTTTAAAACAATCAGGTTATTATGATAATCCCAAAAATACAAAATTCCAAAATTTAATAAACCAAACATTAGAATTATAAATAAAAATAATATAAAATAAAATCAATATAAATTATTCACCAAAAAAAAAATAAATAAAATAAAAAACAAAAATTATTTTAATCGCCAAATAATGGAAAAAAATAAATGAAAAAAGCAAATAAATTATATATTATAAGAGAAGAAAGTAAAAATAGAGTAATTAAGAATGAAAAAATAAAAGAATATAAAAGCAAAATAATAAATGAAAGAAATTAAAGAAATCAATAAAAAACAGATGATATACAAAGAGAAAAAAAATTAATTAGAGAAGAAAGATTAAAATTGATGAAGGAATGAGGAAAAAAAAGAAAAAAAAAGAAAAAAAGACGAAATTGAAAAAGTTAATAAAAATAATAATAATAAATAATATAAAGATAAAAAAGAAAAAAAAAATGATGATTATGAAATAAAAAAATGAAGTAATAATATAAATAATAAAGATGAAAATCTAGAAAAAAAGACATTTGGTTATGTATAAGGAGAAGAAAAAGTTGAACAATCAATGAGATTTAAATTAAGTCTTGAAGAAATATTAAAAAAAGAAAAAAAAATGAATTACTACATAATATTATTAATTATGAAAATGAAGTAGCTGATAGAGAAAAAGATTTAGGAGAATAAGTTGATATAGATGCTATTAAAGTTGATTTTATGAAAGAAGAAAAATTAATTAAACTATTATTGTACAAATGAAAAATTATATTGGAAAACAAATTAAAGATTATGAAGAAGGACTTAAAAAAATTAATGAAGAATTAATTATATATTTTATTATATAATTTTTGATATAATAAATATTAATAATGAATTTATAAATTTTTAATCAGTAACATACATTCTTATATATTTTGGTTTATTAATTTCTTTTAATTAAAGAATAAATAAAGCAATTAAATTATTTGATAATAAAAATAAGTTGCTAAAATTTAAAAGATTTTCATGTTAAACTTGGAATTTTATTATAAAATATAATTATAAATTAAAATATTATTTAAACATTAAATTTTAAAAAATAATGTCTTTTGGAATAAATAAAAACAATTTAAAATTAAAGAATATATCTTTTATCTCTCCTATTACCCACACAAAAATAAATGTATCAAATTTAATAGCAGAAAGTCAGAGAATAACGACAACCTCAAATACAAAAAAAATTACAAAAACTCAATATAACAATTCAAAAGTTCAAATAAATTTAAATAAAGAAGCACAAGTAATAACAGATTTATATAGAAGTTATTCTACAAATAGACCTAATGTTACTCATATTAATTATAAAAATAATAATAAGAAGAATAATATATGTAATAATAATAATAATAATGTTATAAATAAAAGTAATATAAATAAAAATAATTTTATTAAAAAATCTACTTCTCCTTCAACTTCAGCAATGTTAACTACATTTGCAAATTTCGCTACAAATTTAAATAAGAATAAAAAAGGACATTCAAATTATCATCCTTATGTAGGAATTAAATATAATAATATTAATTATAAAAGAAATCCAAAATCAAATATAGAAATAAGAAATATAAAAAGAACCAGTATTACAAATAATAATAGTTTAACAAATATAAATAATACAAGTAATAATAATAATAATAATTTAATTAAATCTTCAAATTCATATATAAATCAAACACAAATTAATTTAACAACAGAAAAAAAAAAGAAAAAATCAAATAAAAAAATAAATGAACCAAGGAATTTTTCAAATGATAATATTAATAAAAATAATAAAAATAATAATTTTAGTTCTCCTTTAAGTCCAACAGAACATCCAAAAAATATTCATGTCTATGTTCATCAAATATATAAAAGAGTTGATAATAATAATAATAAAAACATAAGAGGTAATAATAAAAAAAATATAAATAAAAATAATATTCAAACTCAAAGTCATCAAAGTGAAAATTCTCAAAATGCAATTACAACAAGTCAAAGTTCAATTGGTAAAAAGAAAATTAAAAATTCTATTAATTCAAGTAAAAATGAAGGAGATATTAAACAAAGTAGTAATGTAATTAATAATAATATAGAAAATATTAAAAATAATATGTTTAATATGAATATTGATACTCCTGAAGAACTTCATTTTTTTTATATTAATATTTTACAAAATGGTAAACAGCTTGAGGGTAAATTTGAAATTACAAATTCTATTACTCCTTAAATAAAAATAAAAAAAAAATTTATCAAAGTGTTTTTAATTTTTTTTATATATTTATTGTGAAATTGAACTTTTTTTATTTTTTTTATTTATATGAATATATTACAAGATTATTATATTTTAAAATAAAGAATTTAAATTAAATCATTAAATATATAATTTAAAATTGTTATTTGTTAAGATTTTAAAAACCCAATTGAAAAAAATTGATGATAAATCATAATGAATTTTAATATATATTAACCTTTATTAGAAATGAAAAACTTTGAAATAATTTAATAAAGATTTTATAGGGTTATTATTTTACATTATGAGAAAAATAAAAAAGATGAGTTTAATGATATTAAATAAATTTATTTTAAAAAACAACAAATAAAATTTTAAAATGTAGATAATATTTAAATATAATTTAGATAATATATTCTTTGGTTTTCTTCAAAAAGACTCAATAAATTTTTATATAATTGAATATTATAATTTTACATTTTTGTTTCTTTATCTCCCATTCAATTTAAGGACTGAATTATTTGAATAATCTTTGGAATTCCATATTCATAAACTTCAGTTTCCTCATTTGAAAATTATTCATTAAATTCTTTAAACTATATTTTTACATAAATGAAGAAAAGATAAAATGAAAATCTTAGTTTATTTTTAATTTAGAGTAAATAAAAGAAATGAATTCTAATGAAAAAGAAAGAAATAAAATTTTAATTCAGATAAATTAATTATGTATTCAATTGATTTTGTTGAAGTTATTTATCTTGGATG
>JAEEGI010026270.1_pt1 | contig 11224 bp, 6 predicted proteins | sample 8958751 | NCBI WGS metagenome assembly JAEEGI01 (sample SAMN16246545, study PRJNA631951) | gut metagenome | biome: gut microbiome; feature: rumen; material: KS-attached | host: Bos | place: Iran: Karaj | collected 2018-10 | reverse complement strand
TGAAACCCCGGAGATCAACAAATAGAACAGCAATATCACAAAGCTTGCCGCCAAGGGACAGAGCACTGGAATCTTCCTTAAGGATCTCTCCGACGATCTCAGGTGCGACATATCTTTCAAATGTTCTGGTGATGTTTCTTCTTCCCACCGCAGCTCTGACGTACTGATCACCGACTGAAACAATATACAGAATCAATGCTCCTGCCGGGATCCAGAAGGTATGAGTAACAAAACCTGCTCCAAACAGGAGGTACGGAATCCACATCCCAAGTCCTGCTGTCACCGCAGCAACGGCACCTGAAACAGCAACACTTTTCTTCTGATATACAAATCCGACAGCTGCACAGATCACGAACAGAATAGCCAGCTGAGGCCAGTCGGATACTTCTTTCTTGAAGTTATATTCAATAAGACTCTGAATAACATTGGCCTGGTACTCAACACCGAACATCTGGTTAGCTCTCTCAATAGGTGTGAAGTAGGCATCCTGAAGACCTGAAGTATAAGGACCGATAAGAACAATCTTACCTGCGTAATAATCTGACGGTATCCTTCCGTTGATCAGATCTGCAATCGAAAAACCGTCATAATATCCGCCCGGTTTAGATGTATACGGAACATAATACTGTCCGATCTTATTGACAAACGGATACTTAACTTCTTCGCCGCGGCTTTCAAGCAGTTTTTTTGCACACATGAAAGCCATTGAATAAGCTCTGTTTCCATCTTCATCCTCATAATAAAGAATGGCATGTCGCAAGATACCGTCACGGTCATACATAGCATTGATATGTCCCTGTTCCGTAACATTTCTCAGGGCTTCATATGGATACTCAACATAGAGAACGGCATATGAATCAATGCTGACATAACCATCTTCCCAGGTTCGTTTTTCACCGAACTGGGCAAGTTCAGCTGTAATGACATTTCCGAGTTTTTCGGCCGCTCCGGCAAGATGATTATCTGCCTCAGGTGTGCTCTCTCCGACATACAGTGTATCAATTGCGACGACGGCAGGAAGTTTATCCGGATCTGAAGCAAGGGCGTCCAGAGCTGACGCCATAATGTTTCTGTCCCAGTTGTTATAAGGACCAAGTTCGCTGATGGCATTTTCATCGATACCGATCAATAAGATATCAGATGTTGTTATGCTGGGGTGCTGAAAGAGAAGATCCTGCGTCCATTTATCGATTCGCTTCAGAGCACCAACACCTGCAAGCAGACATATAAGCAATGCCGCTATAACAGAATAAAGCAAAACTCTTTTATTGGTTCTTTTCATATCCGCGTCCCCATTTCAGGTTATTCATATGTTTATATAAAAGTATTCCAGACATCTCTGTCTGGAATACTTGATCACTTTGTAAGAGTACTAATTTCCGGACATTGTTTTCCCGAATATTGTTTTTGGGTCAGTTTGTATCAAATGATCATCTCCGAAATTACCGGTATAATAATTCTCTCCATCCGTCCAATATTCAATATGAGTCGTTTCAGCAACATGATAAGTCAAGTAAGTATCACCTACACGATATATATCAGACTTAGTCAGTTCACGGGTGCCTTCACTGTCCTCAGCGATCTTGCCGCATCCTTCACACCAATAGAATTCTCTGTGACCTGCCTTACCCTCTTCATTTCCTGTTGCACCATAACTTGTAAATGAATGGGTATGATTACCATCAAGTCGTGGAATAACTGTTTGTTCTTGAGTAATTTCTGCAGTACAGGCAGCATCCCTGTAGTACTTACCGCAATCACTGCAGTACCAGTGTTCGATATTGCCGGCTTCATCATAGGTTGCATCTTTTGCAATTATATGGCTTAAAGAAGTATGACTTGCTGCGATGACTGTTTGTTCTTGAGTAATTACTGCAGTACCAGCAGCATTACTGAAGTATTTGCCGCATATATCACAGTGCCAGTACTCGATATTACCGGGAGAATCACAGGTGGCGTCAACGGCTGCAACATTAGCCAAATGATTATTATGTCGTGGAACAACTGTTTGTTCTTGAGTAATTTCTGCAGTACCGGCAGCATTACTGTAGTATTTACCGCATTCACTGCAGTGCCAGTACTCGATATTTCCAGCATCATCACAGGTGGCGGTAACGCCTGCTGTATAAGTCAAATGATTATTGTGTCGTGGAACAATTGTTTGTTCTCGAGTAATTTCTGCAGTACCGGCGGCATTACTGAAGTATTTACCGCATTCACCACTGCAGTGCCAGTACTCGATATTGCCGGCAGCATCACAGGTGGCGGCTACGGCTTCATAATGGGTCAAATTATGACGCGCTGGAACAACTGTTTGTTCTCGAGTAATTACATGGGACATGTCTTTATCTGAGAAATATTTGCCGCAAGTCTCACAGTACCAGTATTCGATGTTTCCATCATCATCACAGTCAGGGTCAGATGCCTCAACATGTGATGCGTCCTGATGTGCAAGAGGAGGAATAAGGGCATCATCAGAATCAATTTCTTCTCCAAGCTCAGGGAATTCTTCATCACTTACTGCATAATAGGCTGTTTTTCCATTTATCTCCACAGCTTCGCCTTCGTAATAATCACCTGGTTCAAAGGTACGTTTGCAATCATAACATAAGACACATTCTCTATTACCATACTCTGTACATGTGGGATCGAGCACCTCGAAGTAAAGCAGGAATGAATGGATATCTGACAAAGGTAATTCAATATACTTATCCGATACTTCCTCAGTACAAGTTTCATCGCTGAAGTTCTTTCCACAAGCCTGACAATGCCAGTACTCGGCATTTCCATGTTCACTGCAAGTCGATTCTTTTGCTTTATGGTAAACGAGATCATGTGTGCCTCCGGCCACTACTGTCTGGGCCTGAGTAATTTCTGCAGTACCGGCAGCATCACTGAAATATTTACCGCATTCACTGCAGTGCCAGTACTCGATATTGCCTGCATGCTGACAATTGCCTTCAACAGCTGCAACATGGGTCAGGGAATGACCGCCAGTGAGGATAACACTGGCTTCAGTTATTTCGTTAATACCCTGGTCATCTGAGAATAACCTGAAGCATTCTGTACAATACCAGTATTCGATATTACCCTGTTCTGTACAAGTCGGTTCGGTTGCAGAGACATGAACCAATGAATGATCCAGGGCTGGCAGTACAGTATCAGCCAGTGCGATCTCATTTGTTCCTGCAGCATTACTGAAGTTTTTACCGCATTCATAACAATGCCAGTATTCAATATTACCTGCTCTGTCACAAGTAGGAGTAACCGCAGAAATCATTTCCAGATCATGTCCCTTTGCAGGAATTGAAGTTGATGCAAGAGTTATTTCCTGTTTAGCACCTGCATCGCCGAAATATTTGCCGCATGTATCACAGTGCCAGTATTCGCTGTTGCCGGCTGTTTCACAGGTGGCGGCAACTGCTGCTGTATGAGTCAGATGATGTCCAAGTGCGGGGATAACAGTCGAAGCAAGAGTAATCTCATGTGATGCAGAATGATCTTCGAAGTATTTACCGCATTCATCGCAGTACCAGTATGAAGTGTTGCCAGCTGTTTCACAGGTGGCGGCAACAGGAGCAACGTTCACAAATCTATGAGTATGTTCAACGACATTGATGATCTCTTCAGTGGTCCAGCCATTGGCATCACCAATTCTCTTGATAAGGTTTACATTGTCGGATTCGGAGATCATTTTCTTTGAGAAATTCGGAAGCTCTTCCGGCGTAAAAGTCTCAACATTAAGAACTATTGAATTGCCAGGATTATTATTATTTAAGGAGACAGTAACTTTCTGACCCGGTGTGATTTCCAGTTCCTGTGTCTCATTTGTAACAGGATTGATGAAAGTCGCCTGAACTGTACCGTCAGTCAGATAAAACACATCATCGCCATTTTCATTCTGACCGAAATAACCTGATGTACCTCGGATACCTGCCATCATTGTAGCTGTCTTGATATCGAAGGTCTCATCTTCATCAAGCTTTTTCTTTACATCGAAGAACAGGCCTCCTTTTGTCAGAGTAAGCTGAATATACTTTCCGTTTTTGATAAATTCAGCTCGGCTGGATTCTTCCAGGGATACGATCTTGTCATCATCCAGACTGATCGATGCCAGGCTTTCTATACCGGTAGATACAGCCTGTCCGCTTTGGAAACGAACATTAACGATTGCATTTTTTACAGTGCCAGAGGAATCCTCGAGCTTTACATCGCCTTCGGCTCTGATAAGTCGCATGCTGGCAGCAGTCTCGGTCGGGGTATTTGTAGTCGTACCTCCTCCACTGCATCCTGCTGCGAACAGCGAACCTGCTACGATGGCAAGAGCGGCTGCTATTGAAACAAGAAACCTTTTCCGGTTCTTTATCTCTTTCATAGTTCTGTTCTCCTTTGGCTTTTCTATCAATTATTTCTTACCCAGGCATTGCTTTCATGGAACAGAGTAAGAATATGTCTGTCTATTTTTCCTTCATCGCACATTTCATAAAGTATATCAAAAGCTTTTTCTGCCGGCATAGCGTGCTTGTATGGACGGTCTACAGCTGTAAGAGCATCATAAATATCTATGATCGTGAGTATCCTGACATATTTGGACAGTTTGTCAGCACCGATGCCATTCGGATATCCTGTTCCATTAAGATATTCATGATGTTCTGATGCCCAAGTCGGGACGATTGAATACTTTCCTCTGAACTTCATCTTGGAAAGGAATCTCTCGGTGTAAACGACATGTCGTTCCATTTCCAGTCTTTCCTCTTTTGTGAGAGTGCCCTTACGGACTGTGATCTTGTTATATTCATCATCATCTAGCAGATTAGTCAAACTGCCATCTGATGCAAGTACTTTCATTTCTTTCAAAGCTGTGAGTTTTTCCATTATTTCGTCATCAAGGAAACCTGCGACATTTGCCTTACTGATGGTTTCTCTGATCTCTGCAAGTTCAGCGATCATTTTTTCAGCAGATTCTGCTTTCGAAGGTTCAGACAAAGCATTTATCTTCTCCATCAGTACTGCAGTTTCGATCCTGTGCATAACATCGTTTTCTCTGTCTCCAAGGCGGGTAGGTTTATCCATGATCTCCAAAGGAACAGCGAGCTTACCGATGTCATGCAGCCAGATACTCATAATAAACGGATCCTGTTCCTCTTCAGGGATTCTCATTTCATTGTTGGTTTCATCCAGCCATTCAACAAACTTTTTCCCGTACTCAACCATATTTCTTGTGTGATTGGCGTTGTATAAAGACCTTGCATCAATAGCATCGACCATTACTGAGACGAATGAATGCAAAAGCTCATTAAGAGCCTTGGAAAGCTGGTTGTTATTAAGTCCTACTGAAGCAAGCGATGCCAGGGCGGATATCAGTGATTCATACGAGGGGTCAAACGGAATTACATTGCCCTTCTCATCCATGGCATTGATAAGCTGAAGGACACCGATGTTGTTGAATTTTTCATCCACCATCGGGATGACCAGCATAGATTTGGTTCGATATCCGTTCAGTTTGTCATATCTCTGTGCGCCAGCAAAATCATATTCAACTGATGTGTAGACATCGGCAATATTGATCTTTTCACCAGACATGGCTGCACAGGCACACACATGACTCTTTGAGTCAACAGGAACCGGAGGAAGCTTCTGTTCATCCTCTTCGTGCTGAATAACACGTATATTTTTCGAACGCGTCACGATATTATGAAACAGCAAATAATCACCGTTTCTGATATAGACAGTACCACCGTCACAATTGGTTATACCAATCGCATCATCAATGATCTTCCACAGCAGGGCATCTATGTCCTTTTCTGTGGATATCGCGATAGCGGTATCGATCAGTTGCTGAATACTGTAATAGCTCAAAGGATTAAATTAACTCCTTCACGTGCATATCTTATGTTGTCTGTACGTACTGCATCCTCGAGTTCCAGAAGAGCATCATCATTCTTTTCCGGTGCATGATGAATGAACATCAGGTTCTTTGCTCCGCTGTTTTCAAATATCTTCATTCCGATACGCGGAGTGGAATGACCATATCCGCGTTTGTTTTCATATTCTTCATCTGTGTACTGACCGTCATACATAAGAACATCTGCATTTTTTGCAAGTTCAGTAAGTTCAGGAATGCTGTGTCCGGTATGTTCAAAATCAGTGGCATAAACGATCTTATGTCCGCAATAGTTGATACTGTATACTACGGAACCTCCAGGATGAGGAGAATCTATGAAATCTATTGCAAAATCGCCAACAGTAAAAGGCGCTGTTATATCGTAACAGCGTACATCTGCAGGATAATCAGATATACCCACAGGCCAAAGCGGAGATGAAAACAGTTTGGATAACTGGTCATATGTTGAAAGGCCATTGCGAGGCACTGAATAGACATTGATTATCCTTCCTTCTTCCTGCATGGGGGTGAAAAAAGGAAGTCCAATGATATGGTCAATATGCGTATGAGATAAAAGTATATTGATCGGTTTATCACCAAGGAAGACCGAAGGAATGTTCTTGATACCTGTGCCGGCGTCAAGAATGATCTGCTGTCCGTCAGCATCAATTAGATAACATGAAGTGGCGCCTCCGAACTTTGCAAAAGATGAACCGCTCACTGGTATTGACCCTCTGGTTCCATATACAGTGAGATTAATCTGATGTTGTATTTCCATATTCAGTCTGGTCGTCGCAGAGAATATTCTGCGAATCTCCGTTCTCCTTTCTGTATACTCCATCAAATAAATTAATGTAGTTTAAGTATATTTCATCCCATTAAGATTATAAGTAATTAAAGTAACAAAATAAATGGACTGTTATGACTGTCCTCACTAATCATATTTTGTTTCATTCTAATATCCCTAAAGTGGGTAGCAACTTCCATATTGTGCTAAAATCTTTTTTAACTTAATTCAAGGACAGGAAGAATTATGATCGACAAATATGATGCAGTAGCAATTGAATCAAAATGGCAGAAAAAATGGGAGGAGACCGGTATTTACAAGGTCGATGAGAACAGCCCGAAACCCAAGTGGTATGCTCTCACGATGTTCCCCTACACCTCCGGTGATCTTCATGTCGGGCACTGGTTTGCAATGGCTCCGTCCGATGCATACGCCCGTTTCAAACGAATGATGGGCTATAACGTCCTTCATCCTGTCGGATTTGATTCATTCGGTCTTCCTGCCGAAAACGCTGCAATAAAACACAATATCGATCCCAAGGACTGGACTCTCAAAAACGTCGAAAATATGACCAAACAGCTTAAGAGCATGGGTCCGATGTATGACTGGAGCAGAGTTGTAGTCACCTGTCTGCCCGAATACTACAAATGGACTGAATGGTTCTTCCTTAAGCTCTATGAAGCAGGTCTGGCCTACCGTGCAAAGGCTCCTGTAAACTGGTGTCCTCAGTGTCAGGCTGTACTTGCCAACGAACAGGTTGAACAGGGCCGATGCTGGAGATGCGGCACAGTCACCACCAGACGTGACCTTGAACAGTGGTTCTTCAGGATCACAAAGTATGCCGATGAGCTTCAGAATCATATTGGCATCAACTGGCCCGAACGTATCAAGACCATGCAATACAACTGGGTCGGAAGAAGCGAAGGTGTGGACCTGACATTTAAGATAGAACGAGATGATCTTGAAGAGAAGGATATAACTGTTTATACCACCAGACCTGATACTGTCTATGGTGTCAGTTTCCTGGTCCTTGCTCCCGAAAACCAGCTGGTTGAAAAGCTGACTACCCCCGAGCATAAAGCCGAGGTGGAAGCTTATATCAAGAAGACACGTGAAACAAGTGAAATCGACAGACTTTCAACTGAAAAAGTTCAGGACGGTGTATTCACCGGTTCCTATGCAATAAACAAACTCAGCGGAGAGAAAGTACCCATCTGGATCGCAGACTATGTACTGAATTCATACGGTACAGGTGCAGTCATGGGTGTAGCTGCACACGATGAACGTGACTGGGCATTTGCGACCCGTTACGGACTGCCCATCCGCACTGTCATCACATATGAAGGCTATGATCCTGCCGTAAAACAGGCTGAATGCCATCCTGAGCCCGGCATCATGGTCAATTCAAACAAATTCAACGGAATGGAAAGCACAAAGGCTCTTCCTGAAATTGCAAAATATATCGAAGAGAGCGGCTGGGGCAAGCGCACGGTCAAATATAAACTTCGTGACTGGCTTATTTCACGACAGCGATACTGGGGCGCACCTATTCCGATGGTCTACTGCGATAAATGCGGTATAGTTCCTGTTCCCGAAAAGGATCTTCCTGTTCTGCTCCCTGACAATGTTGAATTCAAACCGACAGGCGAATCCCCGCTGAAGTACTGCGAAGAGTTCGTAAATACTACCTGTCCAAAATGCGGCGGTCCTGCAAAACGAGAGATAGATACCATGGATACTTTCATGTGCTCATCATGGTACTTCCTCAGATACTGTGATCCTCACAACAACAAAGAAGCTTTCAGCAGTGAACAAATCAAAAAATGGATGCCTGTCGATATCTATACCGGAGGCGCTGAACATGCCGTAATGCATCTGTTCTATGCCAGATTCTTTGCAAAGGCTCTGCGTGACATGGGGCTGGTCGATTTTGATGAACCGTTCACCCGTCTGTTCAACCAGGGTACTGTAACTAAAGACCACGACAAGATGAGCAAATCCAGAGGCAACGTCGTAAATCCCGATGATTACGTAACCACCATCGGTGCAGATACAGTGAGAACATACCTCATGTTCCTCGGTCCCTGGAATCAGGGCGGTGACTGGGATGATTCGGGTATCAACGGTCTGTACAGATGGCTTAACAGAGTCTGGAATCTTGTTCTTACTCCGTTCGAACAGAAGGCAGTCGATGAAACTGCAGAGAAAGATTACGCTCGAATCATGCACAAGGCAATTGCCAAGGTAACGGCTGATCTTGAAGAATTGAGATTCAACACATCCATCGCAACACTTATGGAACTTACCAACGCTGCCACTAAAGTCAGAGACAACGGCAACGTCAGCAAGATGTTATACGATGAGAGCATCAAGAGCCTGCTTCTTATGATGGCTCCACTCGCACCTCATATCTCTGAAGAACTGTGGAGCAGACTGGGTTACGGTTATTCTATCCATCAGCAGGACTGGCCTAAATTCGATGCCGAACTTGCCAAGGATGATGCGATCGAGATCGTAGTTCAGGTCAATGGCAAGCTCAAGGATAAACTCACGGTTCCCGCGGGAATAACAGAAGACGAAGTACTGGCACTGGCAAAAGATTGTGCTAAAATCAAATCAGCACTGGATGGCAAGACAGTTATCAAGAATATTTACGTACCTGGAAAACTGCTTAATATCGTAGTGCGATAAACTGACTTAAAGGTCGGGTGGTATTATGAATTGGCTGGATATTTTATTACTGGTAGTTCTTGCAGGCGTAACCATCCTGGGCGCCATCGGAGGAATTATTAAAGCCGGAACATCCATGCTCGGTGTCGGTATCGGTATCTACGTTGCCGGAAAGACCTACGAAACAACATCGACATGGTTTTATTTCGTACACAATGAAACCATTTCCAAGATACTCGGATTTGTTGTCATACTGCTTCTCGCAGTTATAATTGCGGCTATCCTGGCAGCAGTACTAAGTGCAACATTAAAGAAACTGAACGTCAAATGGGTGGACCATCTGCTCGGAGGCATTGCCGCCTTGATCACAGCTTCACTTGTCATCGGGGCTATCCTAACCGTAATCCTGCATTCATTCCCCAACATTCACGTCATATCAGAATCCGTGCTGGCAGAACTGATGCTTAAAACAGTTCCTATCGTAGCTGTTCTTCTTCCGGACAGTCTGGGAAGTGTTAAACAGTTATTCCTTTAGAGTAATCTTAAAGAAAATAAAAAAAGCGAGTTTCCGAAAACTCGCTTTTTTTTATCGAAATGATCAGCCGATTAGTCAGCTTTGCAAGGAGCACCGACAGGGCAGATATCTGCACACTGGGGTTTATCGTAGTGACCATTGCATTCAACACATTTGGTAGGATCAATCATGTAGGTCTCGTCGCCTTCATAGATTGCGCCGACAGGACACATGCTTTCGCAAGCTCCACACTTCAGACATTTGTCAGTAATTTTCATTGCCATACTTTGAATTTCTCCCTATTTAGTGATTACGTCTTAAATTATACACCATAAAATAAAAAATCAATATAAAAAAAGCACTACAGTGATAGAATAATGCCATGAACAAAATAAAAATCAAAGAACATCTGTCTCCCGAAAGCTATAAACTGATAACATCTGCGGCAAAGACGGCTGAGGAGATGGGTTACAGTCTTTTTCTTGTCGGCGGGCCTGTCCGCGACATCCTTCTTAACAAAGCAGAGAATATGAAAGACATCGATCTGGCTCTTGAAGGTGACACAAAGTCTTTTATAAAAGTATTCCAGGATAAGATCAGCTATAAAAAACTGATAACACATGAAAAATTCAATACTGCTTCTTTTGAAATAAACAGCAACCTGCATATAGATATTGCAATGTGCAGGACTGAGATCTATCCACAGCCCGCCATGCTTCCTGTAATCGAAAAGTCCGATATATCTGATGACCTTGGCAGGAGAGATTTTTCCATAAACGCCATGGCAATACGGCTGACAGGAAAAAACAAGGGAGAGTTGCTGGATCCATTCGAAGGCCAGAAGGATCTTTCAAACAGGGTTATATCGGTTCTTCACCAGAACAGCTTTATTGATGATCCTACGCGCTTGTATCGTGCCATCCGTTACCAGACCAGGCTTGGATTCAACTTTGATATTGCAACATTCCGACTTTTCCTCAGAGGAAAGATTAACCTTTCCCTTCTTACCTCCGAACGTATCCGATATGAACTGGAGTGCATGCTTAAGGAACCTGATTTTAAAAATGTATTGTCTATGGCAAACAAGTTTGAACTCTTCGACATGCTGGGATTCGATGATACAGGCATTGAATATCTGAATAAACTGAAGAGCTGTGACTTTGAAACAGGACTCTGCGCTTTGTGTGCAAATATGGACAAAGACAATATCTCTCAGCTTCATGAAAAACTGAATCTTCCCAAATCAACTTCAAAGCTGGCAGAAGAAGTCAATGCGATAATGCATCTTAAAACCTCACGTATTCCGAGCCGTATTTACGAAACTCTTTCCGGATACTCTGTAAAAGCTATCGGAATTTCATCGCAGCTT
>JAEEGI010026269.1_pt1 | contig 11225 bp, 7 predicted proteins | sample 8958751 | NCBI WGS metagenome assembly JAEEGI01 (sample SAMN16246545, study PRJNA631951) | gut metagenome | biome: gut microbiome; feature: rumen; material: KS-attached | host: Bos | place: Iran: Karaj | collected 2018-10 | reverse complement strand
TGATACATTGGCTTGAAATCCGGATACTTCTCTATCAGAGTACTGATATACTCAATATCATCGCACCCAAGAAATGTGAGCCAGGCATCGAAGTCATCATTTATACCTTCATTATGGAGTCTATCCCTAAAAATATCAATAGGAATAAAAATACAGTTTTCAAGCATTTTTAGCTCTAAACCGGAATCAGATCTATGCCTGAAGGTGTGCATCAGAACGTTAGGATAATTCTTGAAGTCCAATGGACTTGATTCCATGAATATGATGGTATAGACAGGGGGCACAATCTATTGTTTTAGTAAAGCCCATTATTACAATTAAAAATATTGCAAAGATATAAGTCTGTTATGTCTAAAAAAGAGTATATTCAAAATAACAATTAATATTGAAATGATACCCGAAATATCGTAAAATAATATTAGCGTTTTCCATATACAAAAATCAAATTATTGATAGAGGAAAAGAAATGCTAATAGTTCTTAGTGTGGCAATGTTCATTGTTCCATCTATGTTCTCACTTACAATACATGATTACCTAAGGCATGGAGAAGTTAGCAGTAGAAGGAAAGTAGTATTACTGATAGTATACTTGATCTTGATTAACGCTATAACGTTTGCTGTGTCCTATATAAGAGGTGTAAAAGGATTATATTTCAAAGAAATGACATTATCTTATCGCCTCAAACATCTCGGACTTGGGTGTGTTCTTGGCTTTGTAATGCCCTTTATAGTATGTCTTCTAACAGAAGATATTATCACTATCGGTGGTTTCGTCCGTTATGCCAGAAGACTTTTTAGAGATCTAAGGAAATATATGCCATATGCAATTTGGTCTGCCAAAGCAGATCTTGGCGCAGAAGTTGCCAGCTCTTATCTGAACTGGCTGTGGTGGCTCATAGAGCCTTTTTTCATGATGATCATCTACACGATTATATTTGGCATTGTATTTAAAGCTAGTGAAGATTATTTTCCAATATTTATATTCACAGGTATAACCATGTGTTTTTTTTCTCCAGAAGTGTTAATGGAAGTGTAGACACAGTCAGACGCGGCAAAGACATCATCACCAAAGTATATATGCCGAAGTACATATTGCTGTTAACCATTAGTCACATTCAGTTTTGGAGGGGATATGACTGATAATATAAAGATTTACATTGCATATCATAAAAAGAGCAAAGTGATTAATGGAGATTACTTATATCCGATACAGGTTGGTGCTGCAAATTCTCATGAGTCTCTTGATGGAATGTTAAGAGATGATGTAGGTGATAATATTTCAAAAAAAAATCGTAGTTACGGTGAAATGACAGCTCAGTATTGGGCATGGAAGAACGATGATGCAGACTATTATGGATTCTTTCACTATAGAAGGTTTATGTCCTTTTCAAAGGACAAGTTTCCGACAAACATATTTGAAGATGTTGAGATGGAATACTTATCTGATAAGAACATCAGCAAATTAGAAATTAATAAGGAAACCATGAGGGACGTGATAAATAAATATGATCTCATCGCCACTTGTCCTGTTTATTTAAGGAAGCTGTATTCTTCATTTAGCAATAATTATAAACAGTATGCTGCACCAAATTATCAATATAAAGAAGATTTGGATGAAGTCCTCGAGATAATAAAAGAAAAGTCCCCTAAACTATATCAAGCCGCAAAAGATTATTTGTTTAAACTTCCATATGGATACTTTTGTAACATGTTCATTATGAAAAAAGATCTTTTCTTTGAGTATTGTGAGTGGTGCTTTGATGTCCTAGAAGAATTTGAAAAAAGAAGAGATTATTCTAATTACTCTATAGATGGAGAAAGGTTATGTGGCTATCTGGGAGAGCGTCTTTTTGGCATCTTTTATGAGTATAAAAAGAAATCCGGAAAATACAAGACATGTGAGCTGCAAAGGACCTTGTTTAATAATACGGAGCCGATTAAGCCATTAAGCATTAGCCTGGGAAAAAGAGATGTTCCTATAGCTATAGCTTCAAATGACTATTATGCGCCGTATATAAGTACTTTACTGCTATCAATTACTGATCATATAAGCAATGACAGAAACTATAGATTTTACATTTTGACTCATGATATGTCCTTGGCAAACAAAGAGAAGCTCAAGGAAAGTGTAAGAGAAATAAGTAATGTCGCGCTTGAATATATTGATCCGGATTATCTTTTGGATGGATATAGCATGTATACTCGTGGGCATTTTAGCGTTGAGACATATTATAGATTAGTGTTACCAGAACTATTTAGTTCTGTAGATAAACTGGTTTATATCGATGTGGATATGATTGTTCTGGCAGATTTGGCAGAATTATACGACACGGATATTGATGGATTTTTACTTGCGGCAGCTCGTGATGCTGATACTGCAGGTTTATATAACGGATTTCAGCCTGATAAGAAAAAATATATGGATACAGTTATGAAAATGAAGGATCCATATCAATATTTTCAGGCGGGAGCACTTCTGCTAAATCTTGAAGAATTCAGAAAGACATTTAAAACGCAGCATATTCTAGACTTTGCAGTATCGCAGGAATGGCAACTACTAGATCAGGACATACTAAATGTTCTGTGCGAGGGAAAAGTTAAGTATCTTGATATGAGTTGGAATGTCATGTATGACTACGCCGGGATAAGGCAGAAAGAAATAATCAGGCTTGCTCCTAGATGGTTATATGACATGTACATAGAAGCTAGGAAACATCCTAGAATTATTCATTACGCAGGACCAGAAAAGCCCTGGTTATGTCCGGAGACGGATTTTGGAGATGTGTTTTGGCGATATTCTGAAAGAACACCATTTTATGAAGTTATGCTATTTAGGATGTCACAATATGCGCATAAAAAAGAACAGGAGACGATGAGTACGGTTAAAAACGAAGAGCGAAAAAAAACTCAGAATCCTATTTTTAAAACCATTCGTTGTCTTAAATTATACGGATTAGAGCATACTTTAAATGAGATAAGAAGAGAGTTAGCACGCTAATTCCTAAAATAGTAGGGGGATAGATTGGGACACCGCAGAATTAAAGGAAAAATTCGCTTACTGAAGAATATAATCCGTAACAGAAATAAGCTTGTAATAGTACTTGCTCCGATGTTTGATTCTGAAAAGTTATCTGATGGCTACTTTCAGCGAATAAGCAGAATAGATCAGGAGGTTTTAGAAGATTATTACAGAATCTATCTTCATATCCAAGAGGATTATACAAGTGAATTAAAAGATAAAACTATTTTTATACATGAAATAGATGATGCTCATATGGAAATTGATATTGATCATTCTTTTATTTTTAACCAACTTTTTTCTTATTTTTTGATAATGTTCGCAAAGCGGATATATGTACATAGCGTTTTAAGAGTAATTAGGAGAAGTACAGGAGAGGGTATACGCAGAGCAATAAAGAATAAGAATGTCTATTCCATTTGGGATGTTCACGGAGCTGCTCCAGAAGAATTTGCTATGTACGAAGATTATTGGGGGGCGCAGGAAGCCGGAGAAGCAGAGAGTTTCTTAGTAAAATACGCAAATTCAATAGTATGTGTAACTAACTCAATGATAGAACACTTGCAATCAAAGTATTGTTTTGAAGATATTCAGAACATGATCTGTTATCCAATTATTTCAGAGGTAAATGCATCGTATGATTGCACGCTAAAAGATGATTATTATCCGACATGTATTTATGCTGGCGGAGTTCAAAAATGGCAGAAGCCAGAAGCAATTCTTGACTGTATATTTGCGAATCCTGCTTTTCATTACAAACTTTATACAAATGAACCAGTATTCTTTGAAAAAAAGTTTGATGGAATAAAAAATGCTTTGAATGTTGAAATAGGGACAAAAACACATGATGAACTGGAGACCGAATACTGTAAGTGTCATTTGGGGTTTGCATTAAGAGACGATTCAATTGTCAACATAGTCGCTTGTCCGACCAAGATAGTTGAGTATATACAACATGGCATTGTCCCAATATTAGACTGTACTGATATTGGAGATTTTAGAAAAATGGGGCTTCAGTACATTCAATATCGAGATTTTATAAATGGGAACATTATAAAAAAAGAAACTGCATATAAAATGGCAGAGGATAATAGTCATATTCTTAAGCGGATTAACGAGAGTCATAGAAAAGGGCTAATTGAAATAAGGGATAGGTTAGGGCGTGATTCGGCTATAAGAAGAAAGGTGCGCGAAAGTAACTATTCTCAGAAAACAGCCGTATTTCTTAGTTGTAAAAAAAATAGTGACAGTAATATAAATGTACAAAAATGGATTAAAGAAGATGTAGTTATACTAACGGATTCATATGATTTTATCAAGGTGCTTGGGGACGCGGGGTTGAACAATGTGTATTGCATTTCTCCAACATATATACGAGGGAAAAAGTATGGAGGGACAAAAAGAGAGTTAGTGAATTTTTTAAAAAGGTTTAGTATAAAAACAATTCTCAATAACTCCATTGACTACAAAATAGACAGCTTTTGCTCATTGATGTCAATTGTTTAATTTTCTAAAAGAATCTAATTATTGTTTGTTAATGAGGTAGAGAAGAACCTATGAAAAAAATAAAAATTGCATTTTCACTGGTAGTTTTATTAGTATATGGGTATTGTTTGCTTCCGGTATATACTTCGCCAATTTTATCATTAGCAAATAAGGCATTAATTTTTTTAATAGCAGCTATTAGTGTGGCGATTGCTATTATTCCGACAATAAAAGCTGACAGAATCAGCATTGTAGATAATGATAGAAATGGTATTACTAGTAGACGAGATGGCCTAGACATTCTTAGAACATTTGCTGTTGTTATGGTTATAACTGTTCATTTTGTTATTTCAATGGGGTATTACGATGTGAAAATAGAGAGCAAATCTTTCTTTTTCGCTAGTATAATACGATGGCTATCACAAACTTGTTGCCCCCTATTTATGATTCTTTCGGGTTACTTCTTATCCTCTCTACATATAGGCATAAAACATCGTAATTCCATTATTCATTTTTTGCGAAACTACATTGTAATAGTGATATTATTCATTGTTTATTACAAAATTCGAGATTTAAGCTTAATTAGGCAATTGATCAATATGAATTATATGTGGTACATAAATATGTATTTTGGCCTTATTTTGCTGTGCCCCTATATAAATTTGATCATAAAGTGGTGGGAAAGCGATTATTTTAAAGCGTCCATGACAATCGCTATATTCTTTGTTCTTTCATCTGTGGGAACGATTTTGGGTGATTGGTTCACAAATTATTGGTATGGATTATATCCTATTATGTATTACTTAATAGGAGCTTTTTTTCGACGATTTAAGCTGTTAAATGTATGTAAGCTATATTTGGGATGGTTGATAGCAATAATGTTAATACTTCAATCAACGTATACCTTCTTTTATGGATATGGTTCAAACTTTGATTGGATTGCAAATATGGGGGGTACTCTTGTGCATATAATGCTGTTCCAACTGTTATATGCTCAGCATGTTTATTCTTGGTTTTTGAAGATGTTTCTATAGGAAATAGGTTTATTAAGCTATTGTTTAAAACTATTTCAAAACAATCTCTTGAAATCTATTTATTTGTGTGCATGTTTGTGGGTAATTGGGTATATCAGCCATTGTATCAACTCATATATATGCGGCTTGGTATTGTATGGTTTTGGATAGCTATCTGCATAGTAGAGACATGCGCAGGAACCACAATGGGTATTTGCCTTAACCATTTTCTCGACAAGGGCTTTAGCTTGATTCAAAAAAAGGGTAAATAATTATGAAAAAGATAATGTGTGTGTTTGGTACACGTCCAGAGGCCATAAAGATGTGTCCTGTCGTGAATCAACTAAAAACTAGAAAGGGCATTGAAACTGTAGTATGCGTAACCGGCCAGCACAGACAGATGTTGGGACAAGTATTAGATGTATTTCATGTAGTACCAGATTACAATCTACATGTTATGAAAGATAGCCAAACTCTTTTTGATATTACTGAGAACGTTCTCAGTGGGATTAAAGAGGTCTTAGATAAAGAAAGACCTGATGTGGTGTTGGTACATGGGGACACTACGACAACACTGGCTACAGCGATGGCTTGCTTTTATAAACAAATTCCTGTTGGACATGTTGAAGCGGGGCTTAGAACTTACAATATATTTAGTCCTTATCCGGAAGAATTTAATCGTCAAGTTGTAAGTATAGTAAGTAAATATAATTTTGCGCCAACGGAGAACGCAAAGAATAACTTGCTCGAGGAAAAGAGGGATGCTTCTAGTATATATGTAACAGGTAATACGGCAATAGATGCGTTGGGAACTACTGTAAGAGATGATTATAGACATGAGATTCTAGATTGGGCCAAGGGTAGCAGACTTATTCTATTGACGGCACATAGAAGAGAAAATTTAGGCGAAACAATGCGACATATGTTTAGAGCAATAAAGAGAGTTCTAGATGAATATGATGATGTTAGAGCTGTATATCCAATTCATATGAACCCATTAGTCCGAGAGGTTGCAAATGAGATCTTTGGGGGAGATGAGAGGATAAGAATAATTGAGCCTCTAGACGTGATTGATTTCCACAATTTTATGAATCATAGTTACATGATTCTGACAGATTCAGGCGGTATACAGGAGGAAGCTCCATCACTGGGAAAGCCGGTACTAGTAATGAGGGATACCACGGAAAGGCCAGAGGGAATAGCTGCTGGTACACTTGAATTAGTTGGAACTGACGAGAATAAAATTTATATGAGTTTTCGTGAATTATTAGATAATAATGACAAATATTTGCGTATGAGTAACTCAAGTAATCCATATGGCGATGGGAAGGCCAGTATTCGAATTGCAGATATTTTAATTAAGAATCTATAAGGGGAGCGACTGAATGAATAAAGTCGGAATAATTATCATTAATTATAATTCAAGTGAATATTTAGAAATTTCAGTAAAGAGTATTCTTGATGCTAAGTCAAATACTCCTTTTATTATTGGCGTAATAGATAATGGTTCATCAGAAAGCGAGAAAAAAAAATGTAACGCGATAATTGAGGAATATAGAAATAGCAGAAAAAACGTTGAATTATTGTTCATAGATTCCGCTTCAAATAAGGGATTTAGTGGGGGAAATAATACTATAATAGAAGAAATGCTTAAAGATGAATCTATTACACACATTTGTCTATTAAATTCAGATGTTATTGTGCCAGATAATTGGTTGGATGAACTAATTAAGTATGATGTAGATGTAATTGGTCCAGTAACTAATGCAGCCGGAAATGAACAGACAATAGCAATTCCATATGAAATTGAGCCAGAAACATATAATTTTGATATTGTAAATAGTTTTGCCCGAGAAAGAAATGCATCGTATAGAAACTACCTAGTTGAAACAGATTTAGTGACTTTTTTTTGCACTTTAATCAAGCGAAGTGTTATAGAAAAGGTAGGGCTGTTAGATGAACGTTTTTTTCCGGGATCCTATGAAGATGATGATTACTGTAAGCGTATTATTGTAGCTGAGAATAAAATCTATATTGCTAGGGATGTGTTTATTCATCATTTCGGAAGCGGTTCATTTTCTAAACTGGACATGCAAAGACGCACACTAATTGGTAATGAGAATCGTACTAGATTTGAAGAAAAATGGAATTGTTCTTGGGAGGATAGAACATGGAAACTTTTGAAATCATGTAGAGATGACATTACTTTTTTGCTTGGCGACAGAGACGTTTTTTCGGGAACAGAGCAAATTATAGAAGAATTAAAAGGAGTTGAATCGATATTAAAAGATTGGGGGAAAGCAATTCTTTATTTCACCTCAGCGCCACCAAAAGAAGTAATAGTTCCGTCTGATGGAAGTGAATTATCATTTAAGAGATTATGTGAGTTAATAGTTGGAAAAATAGTTAACAAAATAAAGAAAACACCAAAAGAATTTATTGAGAAAATAAAAAAGCAAAAGGTGGATAGAGAAAAAGTTCAAAAGATGCGGGAATCTTTCAAACACATCTATGAGCTTATTGATAATGCAAAATTGGCTGGACATGCAAGTATTTGCGTATTTGCGCCTATGTATAATAACGAAAATGAAAGAGATGGCTATGTTCAGCGCATAAAAGCTATAGATCTTAATGTGTTATCAGATTTATGCAGAATATATATATATGATGAGGGTGTAGACTGCCCTGGAATTAGATTTGATTTCATAGATTCAATGCATGGTTACATAGTATTCAATTCCCACGACGATTTACAACGTTCTGAAATTGAAAGATTGGTAAGATATTGTGGTAGGACCTATATACATAGCGTTTTACGCTTTATGGAGGATCGTACAAATAGAAAGCTTTGGGAAATATTTGATTATGGCGATGTTGTTCATTATTGGGATACACATGGGGCTGTTCCTGAGGAATATTCTTTTTCAGGGTCTGAGCTTGGAGCGCAGTTGGCAGAGAATATTGAGCGTTTTATGGCTGAAAGAGTGGATTTCATTATAGTAGTGACAAATTCCATGGCCAAGCATTTAAATGACAAGTATCCTGCGATTACGGCTCAAATAATTGTTTTACCCATTATCAAAGAAGAATTATTAACGCCCACGGATAATTTAACTAATAAACTTAATGTTGTAACCTATGCAGGTGGTTTGCAAAAATGGCAAAACATCGAATTAATGCAGTCTGCAATAGCCAAGATTGGAAATAGATACAGTTACAGAATATTTGTACCTAGTGCAAAGGACTTTTTTGAAGTATGGGGGAATAAGCCGCAACCATCGGACTTATTGGTAACTTCAAAATCATCACAAGAATTATACAAAGAATATGAAAAATGTACATTTGGATTTGTTCTGAGAGATACATGCACAGTAAATAAAGTTGCGTGCCCTACAAAATTAGTGGAATACATAAAATATGGAATCATTCCGATTATGAAGTCTGAAGAAATTGGTGATTTTGTAAACTTGGGAATGCAATATATAAGCGTGGATGACTTTATTAGTACTGATCAAATCTCTATGGAAGATAGAGAAAGAATAATAAATGCTAATTTTAAGGTATTAGACGCTATTGCTCAAAGCTATAAAAATGCTGTAAGCGATCTTAAAAAGTCATTTTATAATGAGTATCCTTCTATTAAACAAGAAAAATCTAAAATATCCATTGGTATTGTGGTTACTACATTCGACAAAGGTGGGCTAGAACAAGTAGTACTGAATCTATATTTTGGATATAAAAAGGCAGGATTTAGAACTTATCTAATATGCCAGCAGAATATACTTGGAATAATGGCAGAACAAATTAGTAATGATGACCTTATCGTTATAGAGAATAATAAATCATTATTTATAAAAACATTATATGACAAGCAAATTAATATATTGCACTATCATTATAATACATTTGGAATGAGAGAAGCCAAGGCCAGGGGCGTTAAAATCATTTATACCATGCATAATGTTTATACATGGAAGAGCGACTTCGAAATAAATGAGTATAGAAAAAGATTAGAAATTGTGGATATTATCGTTCCAGTATCTAATCTGGTTAAGAATTATTTTATAAAGAGAACAGGAGATTCAGATAATAGATATAAGGTTATTTATAATGGAATCCTGTTTGATGAATTGAATAACAAAGAACTGCCAGAGAGGCTGTATAGAAAAAGCTTAGGGTTGCAAGAGACAGATATAGTTATTGCATTTGTAGCATCATTTTATCCTGCAAAATATCAGATAGGCATGATAGGGGTTATGGAAGAACTAATAAAACAAGTCCCTAATGTAAAACTACTATATGTAGGAAATGGAGAAAACGAGTATTACAAATTATTTGATGCGGAGTTACAAAAAAGTGTTGCCAAAGGTAACATCCAAGTTGTGCCTTATTTCAATCATAAATATATGGGAGAGTTTTTAAGGGAGATAGTAGATATTTTTACACTTCCCACGTTGCAAGAAGGTTGTAGTAATGCTGTTTTAGAAGCTATATATTGTGATAAACCCATGATCCTTACTGATGTTGGAAATGCAAAGGATGTTAAGTATTTAGGGAGTAGCATTGTTGTATCTCCAGCATATAAGGATATTACTGTACTAACCAATAATGAAATACAGGAAATATCATTACATAAGATTTCTACAAACCAGAAGGAACTTGTATATGCATTTAAAAAAATGATTTCTGCGCTAGAAGAGTATAAGAAAAGAGCTAAAATCGCTTATGCGGATAAAGAACGCTTTAATGCAGAATACATGATTGCTCAATATGTCAGTATAATTGATCACTTATTAAAAGGAAATGAATGATGAAAAATTCTTGTTTGGAATTAATGAGATTTACTTCTTGCTTGGTAATAGTATTGCTTCATTCGTCGCTATTATCTGGAGCACAGCTATTTCCCATGAGGGGTGGGTACCTATGCGTTGAGTTTTTTTATATGATTACTGGTTTTTATGCTATTAAACATTTTGAAGGCATGGAAAAAAGGTCCTGAAAGGACTGAGCAATGGGGAACCGCGCTTCATTATACAACCAATAAAGCTGTTAAATTGCTTCCATATTCTTCGTTTGGGATTTTGCTATCATATGCATGGCGGTTGTTTTTTACTGCACCAAGTAAGGAAGAAGTAATATATATTTTTTCTAATGCCCCATTTGAATTGTTATTTCTAAACAACACAGGAGTGTCTGATATATTTATCGACTCCCCATTATGGTACATATCATCATTGATTATAGCATTACCAATAATAATAGGCCTGTACCTTTCCAAAGAAGATTTTTTTAAGAATTATTTTTGCTTCTTTTATCCGTTGCTATATATGGGATGGACTAAATGCTTAGGGCGAAGTGTCGGGGCATGGAATAACAACGATGTTTTTTTAATAGGGACGTATCGTGCCCTTTCAGATATTGCACTTGGAGGAGGCTGCTTTTTTCTATATAGAAAAATAAAAAGAAGAGTTCCATCGGGCAGACTTATTTTCGGAGAAATATATGCTATTGCAATCTATTTAGTAACGTTATGTTTAATGCAATATAATAATCAAAACTACGAGATAGTTACAATTTTGCTATTCTTCCTAGTTTTGCTTTTTGTGAATTTGGGAAGACAGACTTCTTTGATAAAGCCATTTGATAAGGCCTTCTGTTATTTGGGCTCATTATCAATGCCAATTTCCTGTCTTCACTGGGGAGTCTTT
>JAEEGI010026265.1_pt1 | contig 11225 bp, 7 predicted proteins | sample 8958751 | NCBI WGS metagenome assembly JAEEGI01 (sample SAMN16246545, study PRJNA631951) | gut metagenome | biome: gut microbiome; feature: rumen; material: KS-attached | host: Bos | place: Iran: Karaj | collected 2018-10 | reverse complement strand
CGGCACACAAAAAAAGGCAACGCTACGCATTGCCTTTTTTTCTTGCGGAAAGTGAGGGATTCGAACCCCCGGAACCCCGAAGGGTTCAACAGATTTCGAGTCTGCCCCGTTCGACCACTCCGGCAACTTTCCGCTGCAAAAATACAACTTTTTTCGCTTGCCTCCGCTCAAACGGCGAATTTTTTATGCAGTGTCAGACAGAATGTTTGGAGACGTTCCTTCGGCATACGGGTGCGGACGCATTCGGTGCGTCCCTATATCTTGAATCCTGAATTTTGAATTCAAAAAAAGAGGAAGTTGATACTTCAACTTCCTCTTTTTTTACTGAAACCTGTAACCTGAAACCTGTTCACTATTCTGGTTGTTGGCACAGTTCGGTCAACACACTGCAGGTTGATTTCGGGTGCAGGAAGCCAATCATCAGGTTCTCGGCGCCTTTGCGGGGAGCCTTGTCGATAAGGCGAACGCCCTTTTCCTCAACTTCGGCCAGTGAGTCGGCCACCTTGTCCACGTTGAAGGCGATATGGTGAATGCCTTCGCCCTTGTTGGCGATGAATTTGGCGATGGTGCTCTCTTCGCAAGTGGGCTCCAACAGCTCAATCTTGGTCTGACCAACCTTGAAAAAGGCAGTCTTAACTTTCTGGTCCGCCACTTCCTCAATGTTGTAACATTTCAGTCCCAATACATTTTCATAATAGGGGATGGCTTGGCTTAAATCTTTCACGGCAATGCCGATGTGTTCGATGTGTGTGATGTTCATTATAATTGATAGTTTATAGTTAATAATTAATAGTGGTCAGTGGTCAAAATATTTTGCAAAATTACGAAAAAAAACTGATAGCTGTGCTTTCTTAGCACATTAAAAACTTTCAGTTTATAACGCCTAATCCCCAATCACTGACCCCTGAATCCTGACCCCTGAATCCTGACCCCTGAATCCTGACCCCTGAATCCTGACCCCTGATCACTTCTCTTCCGCGGGCATCACAAAGGCGTGGATACCTTGCTGCGGGGCGCTTTCGTCCAGGAGGTGGATTTCTTTCAGCAGGGGCTCTACTTTGTCGTCGGGTAAGAAGATGAACATCGCCGAGTTGAGGGTGGGCCAGGCATGGGTGCCATAATGCGGCTCGCCGTCGTTGGAGCCTCGTCCTTGCACCTCCTGCCAGAAGGTAAAACCACGGATTTCCAATTTGTCTAATATCTCGATGACTTCATCGTAAAAGGCTTGGTAAAATGATATGAAGACAGCTTTCATTGTTTTCGATTTTAAATGTTTGACTCACATTGTTTTATTCTTCATTGCTGACGGTCACAGGCTGTAATTCCGCTTTGGCGGCTTTCCTGGCCTTTCTTCTGGCTCCGAAATCGGCAAATAAACTGTAAAGGATAGGAATCAAAATCAAAGTTACCAAAGTGGATACGGAAAGACCCCAGGCCACGACCATACCCATGGAGTTCCACATTTCGGCACCTTCTCCCTTGTCGAGTGCCAACGGAATCATACCCAATACGGTGGTCAGTGTGGTCATCAAAATGGGACGGAGACGGGAACGTCCACCAGTGACAACGGCTTCCTTGATGCTCATGCCACGCTCACGGCAGAGGCTGGTGTAATCGACCAGCACAATACCGTTCTTCACCACAATACCAATCAACATCATGGCACCAATCAAGGCCATGATACCCAAGGCGGTGTTGGTAACGGCTAAGCCGATAAATACACCGGTGAGGGCGAAAGGAATGGAGAACATGATGACGAAGGGGTAGGTGAAGGATTCGAACTGGGCAGCCATCACTACATATACCAACATGACTATCAGCAACATCAGGGTGATGATGTCTTTGAACGCATCCTGCTGGTCTTCCCAAGTACCGGCAATCTTATAGTCGAGGGTGTTGGGGATTTCCATCTGGTCTAACTCATTCTGGGCAGCTGCCACAATGTCGCTCAACACACCATCCTTGCCGACCACGCACGATACCTTGACCATACGCTCACGGTCCTTACGCACGATAGTCGGAGGGGTGAAACTTTCCACTACTTTTCCGACATCACCCACACGGATGCCTTTGCCTTGATTGTTGTATATCAGAATGTGCTCAATAGCACGGGTGTCTTCTCGGAATTCGGGGGCATAACGCACACGGATGTTGTATTCGTCGCCATCCTCGCGGAAGTGGGAGGCAGTGTAGCCGTTGAAACGGTCACGTACATACGTGGCGGCGGTGGTGGAGTTCAGTCCGTTCTCGGCCAGTTTGGTACGGTCTAAGAGCACTTGCAATTCGGGCGTGTATTCGTCACGACTGATGACCACTTCTGAACAACCTGGTACCTGTCTCATGCGTTCGGCAACTTTCATGGCAAACTCGTCGGTGGTGTTGAAGTCATAACAGTACAACTCAATATCCACGGTTGATTGTCCCCCCATGCCACCTTGACCGGTATTGACAGAATAGGTGTTGATTTCTATATGTTTACGCATGATGTTACGGATGCCGTCCGCAATCTCGTTGATGGGTTTGTCGCGTTCGGTCTTCTTGACCAGACGGATGTTGAAAGAGAGTAGGTGAGTACCGTTGTCACGCATCAAGCTCCAAGTGTTGTCTTCATCGGGCTGTCCAACAGAGTAGTTGATACGATTGATTTCGTTGGGATATTTTTCCATAATCTCTCTTACCAACTCATCGCCCAAGGCTTTGGTGGTTTCCACACGGGTACCCATAGGCAATTTGACAGTGGCTCCCAATCGGGCGTTATCCATGGTCGGGAAAAATTCGGTGGGGATTACCAAAATAAGACTTAAGCTTCCCAGGAAGATGAGCGTTGCAATTGTTACAACTGTTTTTCTATGGTTTACACACCAGTTTAACAGGCGTGCGTAAGCATTATCCAGCCATGTCAGGAATCTTTCCACTGGAGCATAGATGAAAGCGAACCATTTGCTTTTCTTGGGATTTTTTTTCAACATGAGAGAACACAACATAGGTGTCAAGGTCATAGCCGCTAACAGGGAGATGGCAATCACAATGGTGACAATCCAACCTAACTGTTTGAACAACACACCCGACATACCGGTGATAAAGGTCAAAGGCAAGAATACCGCTACAATTACCAAGGTGGAAGCAATGATGGACAGGGAGACCTCGCTGGTGGCGAAAATGGCTGCCGATTTGGGCTTGGAACCTCTTTCGATGTGGGTGGTGATGTTCTCCAATACCACAATGGAGTCGTCAACCACCATACCGATAGCAATACTCAAAGAGGACAAAGAAATGATATTCAGTGTATTACCTGTTAATAGCAAGTATATGAACGCACCAATCAGGGAGACCGGCACCACAATGGCGATAATGATAGTGGCCCTCCATCGACCCAGGAAGAAGAGTACAACAACTACTACCAACAAGAGGATGATCAAAATCGTTTCCTCCAAGCTGGCAATGGTGTTGGTAATGTTGTCGGAGTTATCCACCAAAATATCCAATTTGACATCCGCAGGCAGATTCTTCTTGATGTCGGGTAACTGCTCCTTAACCTTTTTAGCGATTTGTACGGTGTTGGCATCGGTTTGTTTCTGGATGACAATCATGGCACCGCGGGAACCGTTGGTATAGACCTCCTGCATACGTTCCTGCAGGGTGTCCTTGACAGTGGCAACATCACGCAGATAGATGTTTTTATTGGCATAGCTGCCTACTACCACATCTTCCATTTCGTAGGCATCCTCAAATTCGCCATCCACACGTAAGGTATAAGTTTTGGAACCCACATCCATGATACCCAAAGACACATTCCTGTTTTCAGCTCCCAGAATGCTGGCAATTCCCTCAATGGTCATATTGTAGGCCTCCAATTTGTAGGGGTCGCAATACACCTGGATTTCACGTTGTGGGGCACCGGAGATGGACACTGCACCCACGCCGCTGATACGGCTCAATGGAGAAGCCACTTTGTCGTCGAGAATCTTGTACAAAGCCTGGGTGCTCTGGTCAGATTCAATGGATAACAGCATGATGGGCATGTCGTCGGCACTGAACTTAAACAAGAAGGGCTGGTTGGCACCGTCGGGCAGTGATGATGAAACCATGTCCAGCTTGTCTCGCACGTCATTGGTTTTTTCATCAATATCTACACCCCATTCAAATTCCAGATATACAATGGAATAGTTTTCTTTTGAATTGGAGGTGATATGCTTCATGTCGCTCAGCGTGTTCAGCACATTCTCCAAGGGCTTGGAAACATTGTCTTCTATGTCTTCGGCACTTGCTCCAGGATATACGGTGAACACCATAATGGTGTTGCTGTCCATGTGCGGAAACAAGTCCACCGGCAGTTTTGTCAGTGAGAAAATACCGATAATGATGACGGCCACATATATCAGACCGGTCATAATCGGACGGCTAACAGATTTTTGGTATAAACTCATTTTTATAGGTGTTAGGTGTTAGTTTTTAGGTTTTAGGGGAGTCTCACTTCGTTCGAGGGGAGTTTCGCTACGCTCAAGGGGAGTCTCGCACTTCGTTCTCGAGGGGAGTTTAAATTCCCCTTCTTGCAGAAGGGGTGGCCGAAGGCCGGGGTAGTGATTGAACTTTCAGTTTTCAGTTTTCAACTTTCAGCTTATTAAACCTTATTTTGCAATTTCGACTTCAAGGCTGTCTTTCAGTCGGGGGAGGCCGGAGGTGGCCACGAAGGCGCTGTCAGGGATATCCTCGTTCAGCAGTTCGTAGTAGGTGTCCAAATGGCGGCCCAATTGCACTTGTTTGAAGAAGACACGGCCGTTATCATATACATATACATAACGGTTGCCGGAACCCTGCTGTCTGAAAATTGCTTCGTCGGGCACTACAATATGGTTGTACATGCCGAAGTTGATGGTGACACGGGCGTACATACCGGGACGAACCTTGCTGTTGGCGTTGGGCAGCTGGATTTCCACCGGGAAAGTATGGGTGGTGCCGTCGATGGTGGGATAAATCAGGCTTATTTTGCCCTTGAAAACCTCACCATTATAAGCATCTATGGCAATGTCAACGGGCATGCCGACTTTCACCTTGGTGAAGAGCATTTCAGACACGTTGATGAGCATCTTCACCGGATTGATCTGCTGCACCTGCACCACGGGCAGTCCACCGAAGAGGTCGCCGCTGTCGTAGTTTCTGGCGGTCACCACACCGTTCAGCGGGCTGAGCAGCTGGGTGTTCTCTAACAGGTTCTCGTAAGAGGTGCGGGTCACATCCAAATTGGTCTTCATGGCATCCCAGTCTGATTTTGACACGCCGCCCACCTTGTACAGCTCGTCGATACGCTTGAAGCTGAGTTCGAGGTTGTCTAACTGGCTTTTGGTCTGTTTCAGGTTGGCTTCATTCATCTGAACCAAAACCTGTCCTTTGTGAACACGGTCGCCCACTTCCACGTAAATCTTGTCGATACGGCCACCAGTCAGCGGGGCGATATTGTTGACCGCCTCGGCTTCAACGGTTGCCGTGTATTCGTACAGTTGCTCAACTTCCTGTATGGAGACTTGCTGAACTTTGATTTTGATTTTTTCCTGGGTTTGTGTGGTTTCTTTTTCCTTTGAGGAACATGCGCTTACGATAAGCATGAGTCCCAGTAAAGTGTAAATGATGCTGTTGGTGTGTTTCATTGTGTATATTGTTTTGTTTAATTCGATTATTTAATGTTAAAAGGGGAGTTGGACTTCGTCCAAGGGGAGTCTCGAACTTCGTGCTCGAGGGGAGTTTCGCTTCGCTTAAGGGGAGTCTTTTATGTATATTGTATTTTCTAACCCCTAATCACTGACCACTGACCACTGATCACTGATCACTGTTTCCCTGTGAGGGCGTCGAGGGAGGCTTTGGCAGTGAGGTAGTTGAAGAGTGATTGGCAGTAGGTGAGGCGGGTGCTGGTCAACATCAGCTCGGCGGTGTTGAGGTCGAGCCAAGTGTTCATGCCCACTTCGTATTGCTTCTTGGCGATGTTGTAAGCTTCTTCGGCCTGCTGCATGGTCTCCTTGTCAGAAGCGAGGTTTTCAATAGCCTGTTGCATGTCGTTCAGGTAACTTTGTGCACCTAAACGCAGGTTGCGTTCAATGTCAACTCGCTGATCCTGCATGTTTTCGATGTTCAGGTCGGCTTGTTTCAGCTTGTATGAGGTACCTGCCCATGAAACGATGGGAACTGACAGTCCGAGTCCGATGACAGAGTAGGGGAAATTGTTGAAACTCCCGCCTGTGTCGCCCATGCCGTTGTACATCAGGCTACCGCTTAAGGCCAGACTGGGGCAAGAAGAACCTTTGATGATCTTCTTGGATTGTTGCAGTTGCTGTATGCCCATGTCTAACTGCTTTAATGAGGAATTCTCATCCAAGCTGATGTCGCTCAGTGTGGGAACTTTGGCATTCAGTACTTCGGTTTCATAATCGTCTAAGTGGCCGTCGAAAATCACAGGTTCGTTGATGTCGAGTCCCAAGATGATTTTCAGTCGCATGTATGCCAGATTGGCTGTTTTAGCAGCGGAAGTCACATCGGGACGCAGGTTTTGCAAGGACACATCCGAACGTAATTTTTCGAAGCTTGACACCAATCCCTGTTGGTATTGCTTGTTCACCAATTCATTGGATGCCTGTGTGTTGGCATAGCTCTGCTGGAGTACATCGTATGCTTGTTGGGCTACCAAGTAGGTGTAATACGCCTGCTTGATTTGATTTACCAGCTCCAGTTTAGAGGAACGGGCGTTTTCCATGGCGAGCTCGATATCCATCTGCGACAGCTTCAGACTCGACCACAGGGAGGGCACAATCAGCGGCAACGACAGGGTTGCTCCAACGGAATAGTTGTGGTCCTTACCCACCTTGATATTCATGTCCTGGCCGCCCATGCTCATAGCCATACTCTGCTTTAAGATGGTGTATTGGTATGAGCCACTGAGAGATACGTCGGGAAAGAGGGAGACAATCTGCTCTTTCTTATACTGCTGTTTGATTTGTATGTCGCGGTCGGCAATACGCATTGAGGGACTCTCGCTAAGACCGATTTCAATGGCCTTTTTCAGGTCGATATGTACAGAATCCTTTTGTCCTTGTGCGAATCCGAAATATCCGGCGAATAACAAAATACTTGCTAATAAACCGGATTTGGTGAGTTTGCTCAGTAAACGAATCATGTTTTATTTTAAATTAGTGTATTTATCTTATTGATTATTAAATACTTGAGATTTTAAAATCTTTAAAATTCAAGTTTGCAAAAATAACTAAAATGTCTTAATTTTTCAGTGCAAAAAGATTAATTTCAACCAATGTGGGAAAAAAATCAACGAAAGCGTAAAATATCTCAATAAAAAAAGTCCATCGTATCTAAAAAATGAGTAATTTTGCTGATTAAATTTTTAACGTTATGGCTACTAAATATGTGTTCGTTTCTGGCGGTGTAGTTTCCGGTTTAGGAAAGGGTATTACCGCAGCATCTCTGGGTCGTTTGCTCAAATCGCGTGGGGTAAAAGTGACCATGCAAAAATTAGATCCTTATCTGAATGTTGACCCGGGTACGATGAACCCGTATCAGCATGGGGAAGTGTTTGTTACCGAAGATGGTGGCGAAACAGATTTGGATATTGGCCATTATGAACGTTTTATTGATGAGAGCCTGAACAAATACTGCAACGTAACAGCAGGAAAGGTTTATTATCAAGTTATTGAAAATGAGAGAAATGGTGTGTATGCGGGTTCCACCATCCAAATGATTCCGCATATTACCAATATGATTAAGGACAAAATCCGTCTGAATGCGGAAACCAATGAGGCGGAAGTGGCTATCGTTGAGATCGGTGGCACGGTGGGTGACTATGAAAGTTTGCCTTTCTTGGAAGCTATCCGTCAGTTTACCATCGAGGAAGGTTATGCCAACTGCATGTATATCCATGTGGCACTGATTCCTTTTATTACTCCGAGCAACGAGCTGAAAACCAAGCCCGCTCAGCATAGTGTCAAGGAATTGCTGAGCCTGGGTATCCAGCCAGATATCTTGGTATGCCGCTGCGACAGACCTTTGGGCAAGGAAATCAAGCAGAAATTGTCGTTGTTCTGCAATGTGAAGTTAGATTGTGTGATTGAGAACACCAATATGCCTTCACTTTACGAGGTGCCGCTGGCATTGGAAGAAGAAGGTCTGGCAGAACAGGTCATCAAACGTTTGAAAATCCAGTGCAAAGAGAAAGACATGCACGACTGGGAAGATATGGTACAGCGTAGCAAGAAGTTAAGCCATCGTACCCAGATTGCATTGGTAGGTAAATATATTGAGTTGCAAGACGCCTATATCAGCGTGGTGGAAGCACTGAAACATGCTTCTATCTATAATGATACTAAATTGGAAATCAAATGGATAGATTCTGAAGATATCACAGAAAAGACTGCTGGAACCTTATTGAAAGGTGCAGATGGTATCATCATCCCCGGTGGTTTTGGTTCACGTGGTATCGAAGGCAAAATCAACGCGGCCCGCTATGCCCGCGAGAATAAGGTGCCTTATCTTGGCCTTTGCCTGGGTATGCAGATTGCCATCATTGAGTTCGCACGCAACGTGTGTAAGCTGGATAAGGCCAACAGTAAGGAAATTGATGCGGCTACACCGTATCCGGTTATCGACTTCTTGCCTGGCCAGAACGAATACAGCATGTTGGGTGGAACCCTCCGTTTGGGTAAGTATCCTTGCAAACTGAAAGCAGGTACCAAGGCCTATGGTGTATATCAGGAAGAAATGATTTCCGAACGTCACCGTCATCGCTACGAGGTGAATAATGAATATCGTGAAGTGCTGTCACAAAATGGCATGATTTTCTGCGGTACCTCGCCGAATGACAGTATTGTGGAAATGATTGAGCTGCCTGACCATCCGTGGTTTGTGGCTTGCCAGTTCCATCCCGAGTTCAAGTCACGCCCGAACCGTCCGCATCCGCTGTTCATGGGCTTTATGCATGCTGCCGTGGCACAGAAACGTTAAGACGTGGAGGCGTTAAGACGTTAAGGCGTGGAGACGAATTTAGTCTTAACGAATGCACGTAGTGCATGTCTTAACGCATAACCGAATAATCGTAGAAACGAATTGTAAATGAAAAAAGTTGTTATACAGAAGGGTAAGGAGAAGTCGCTACAGCGTTTTCATCCGTGGGTGTTCTCTGGTGCTATTGCCCGTAAGGACAGTCATATTGCTGAAGGGGAGATTGTGGAGGTCTATGACGCTTACGATAATTTCCTGGCGATGGGTCATTATCATACCAGCTCTATCAGCGTTCGTGTTTTCAGTTTCGAGAAGGTGAATCCAGATTATGCTTTCTGGAAAAAGAAAATAGAGCAAGCTATCAGTTATCGTAAATTGATTTATCTATTTGATAATGAAAATACTACGCTCTTTCGTCTGGTAAATGGCGAAGGCGACGGTATGCCGGGCCTTATTGCCGATTGGTACAATGGCCATTTGGTGCTGCAATTCCACTCGTATGGCATGTATCTGATGCGTGAGATGTTGACGGATGTTTTTAAGGATTTGCTGGCAGACCGTCTGAAATCCATTTACAATAAGAGTGCCACCACGCTTTCCGAAACCAATGCTGTTGTACCTGCTAATGAACTGTTATATGGACAGTTGGAGGATGAAATTTTAGTGCGTGAAAATGGAGTTTCATTTTATGTCGATATTCCGCAGGGACAGAAAACAGGCTTCTTTATTGACCAGCGTGATAACCGCAAGATGGTTGGGGAGTTTTGTCGTGGCAAGAAGGTTTTGAATCTGTTTTGTTACACAGGCGGTTTTTCGGCGTATGCCCTGCAAGGTGGTGCCGAACTGGTGCATTCGGTGGATATTTCCAAACGTGCCATTGAGCAAACTGAGGCTAACATGGCTCTGTTGGGCAATTTGGCGGAACACCATGAGGCCTATGCCGCTAATGTCTTTGACTTTATCGAGGAGATGCCAGCGCATTTTTATGATGTGATCATCGTTGACCCGCCAGCTTTTGCCAAGCATCATAAGGTGAAAGAACAGGGCATTAAAGGTTATCGGAATATCAACCGCAAGGCCATGGAGAAACTGAAGCCAGGCGGAATGATTTTCACTTTTTCATGCTCTCAGGCCATATCCAAGGAGGATTTTCAGACGATAGTCTTCTCCGCGGCTGCCATGGAGCATAAAAATATTCGTATTGTTAAACATTTGCAACATGCACTCGACCATCCAGTCAGCATCTTCCATCCCGAAGGAAGCTATCTGAAGGGTATGGCGTTGTGTGTGGAGTAACTTTGAATTAAGAATTAAGAATTAAGAATGAAGTTTGCAAACCCGCTGTTTTTATATGCATTAGCAGCTATTTTAATACCTATCATCATCCATCTCTTCAATTTCAGAAGATATAAGACGGTATATTTCTCTAATGTGAAGATGCTGGAAGAGGTATTGCTGAAGACCAAGAAAGAATCTCGTCTGTTGCAATATTTGGTGCTGGCCCTGAGAATCTTGGCTATTGCCGCACTGGTATTCGCTTTTGCCCAGCCGTATATCCCCAAAAACAAAATCAATACCCGTAACGGCAATGTGGTTTCCATTTTTGTGGATAATTCCTTCTCCATGGATGCCAATGCTAAAGACGGCAATTTGTTGTATGACGCGGTGGATGCTGCCAAAAATGTGGTGAATGCTTTTTCGTATTCTGATGATTTTGTCCTGACAACGCATGATTTCTCTGCAAAACAGTCGCATATTCTGAACAAAGATGAGATTCTGTCTCTCTTGGATGATATAAATGTGTCACCTCATAGTCGTTCTATGTCCGAAATCAGGGCTTTTGCTCAAAATACGGCTTCCTATTCGCAGAAAAGTAACCATATTAATTATTATATCTCTGATTTCCAGAAGAATTCCTTCGATGGTGCCGCTTTCGGAAATGATACGGCACAGGTGAATTTCTTGATACCGATAGAGGTGAAGCATACTGATAATGTGTCGGTGGACAGTTGCTGGTTCCTTACGCCGGTGTTCAATGTGGGCCAGCAGGTGACGCTGACGGTCAGAATTCACAATTATGGTACTACGGATGTTAATAAACTTCCTGTGCGACTGTATGTTAACGATGAACAGAAAGCCATCGCCGCTGTGGATGTCAGAGCGGAAAGCTATGCGGATTATCAGTTGAATTATACCATTACGGAAGATGGAACCCAGTGCGGTGTCGTGCG
>JAEEGI010026262.1_pt1 | contig 11226 bp, 7 predicted proteins | sample 8958751 | NCBI WGS metagenome assembly JAEEGI01 (sample SAMN16246545, study PRJNA631951) | gut metagenome | biome: gut microbiome; feature: rumen; material: KS-attached | host: Bos | place: Iran: Karaj | collected 2018-10 | reverse complement strand
CAAATGAAATAATAATAAAAAATTAAATGTTAATTTTTAGTGGGAAATGGTACAAATCCCTAATTTTGATTAATTTATTTAACATAAATTATATTTATTAATTGAAAACTAATATTTTAAAGATTATCAATAAAAAATTAATTTTAATATTAATATTAATAAATTGGTCAATATTTAAATTAAAAAAATCACTAGTAGCTTTTTTAACAATGAATAAAATTTAAATTGAGTAATACTTAATAAATCTTTTCTAATAAATAAATGTAAGATTAAAAAAGAAGAAAATAACTTTTTAGTATTAGAAATATAAAAATTAATTGTTTTGAATATCGAAAACAGAGGAAGAAGTTTTTAATAAATAAAAATTATTTACATCTTAATATTTCATTTTTTGATTTGATTCTCCATCTAATTCAAAAAATATCATATATCTTATATTTTGAAAATAAAGAAATGGAAGAAATTTATATAATAAAAATTATAGAAAAATAAATAAAAAGAATAGATAATTTATTAATATAAAATTTAAATGCTAACTACTTTTACAATTAAAAAAATTTTTTTGAGTGTTTAATTACTGTTATTTTTATTTATTTATCAAATAAATGTTGATTATAAAAAAAATAAATTAATTAAGTTAGGGACTGAGTATAAATTTAATATTAAAAAAGTTAATTTAACTAAAATAATAAAATATGTTTTTTCAAAATTAAATTTAATTTTTAGAATTTTTTAATTTATATTTGTAATATATATAAAAATTATGAAAAAAAATCTTTATCCCAATTTATTTAAAAACTAAATAAATTTAAAATAGTAAATAATTGTTATAATAAAATTAAAAAATGCTTAAGCAAACTATTTTAAAAAATCAGGATAATCATCAAATCACAGATCAACATACTAATAATTTCAAATCAAAATTAACTTTTATGAAAAATGTTTGTGGATTAAGTTCATTGATAAATAACTCTTCAAATTATTGGGAAAAAGCAATTCAAAATACATTAAATATTTGTACTAGAGAAGATATCACCAAATCTGAATTAGAAAATGAAAATAAAAAGATAAAAAATGAAAATAACAACTTATTTAAAGTTACTAATATTAATCAAAAAAAAAATAATTGTAATAAAAATATTTATACTAAAGAATGGAGTAATCAAGAAAATGAAATTCTAATTAAACAATATTTTAAACTTGGAAATAAAAATATAAAAAAATTATCAGAATTAATTAAAACTAAATCAATTCAACAAATTAATTACAGAATAAAAAAAATAGAATCTAAATCAAAAATGAGAAGTTTCACAAGACAAGATGATTTAAAAATAATAGAATTATTAGAAATTTATGGTAAAAATTGGGATTTAATTGAAAAAAATTTTACTGATTTTACATCAGAAATGTTAGAAGAAAGATATTATAATAAATTAGATCCAAAGTTAAAAAGAACTAAATTTACCAAAGAAGAAGATGAAAAAATAATTACTTTATATTTAAAATATGGAAACAAATGGAAAGAAATTGCATGTTATTTTCCTGATAGAAATGCTAATATGATTAAAAATAGATTTTATTCTTTTTTAAAAAAGAAAAATAATATTAATGGATTTACTGTAAATGATAAAAATACTAATTTTATTGAATCAACTTCAATTAATACTTCATCAAATAATGAGTTATTAACTACTAATTCAACTGATAATCTTAAATTGAATAACTCTATAAATTCTGAAGAAATTCAAGATGATTTTTTAATGGATAATAATCATAATAGCAATTATAATGAGGAAATTGCTTTTAGAATTGAAAAAATTTTATCTTTAAATGATGATGCTTATTCTTCTCAAAATGGAATTATTTTAAAAAGAGTTAATAGTGGAGGAAATAATAGTAAAGATATTAATAATCCAAATTTTTTTGATACATTCAAAGAAACTTATCAAAAAATTTTTTCTTCTAATACTTTTACAGATTTAAATAATGGATATGATGATGATCAATTTTTATTTGATAAAGAACAAAATGAAGAAAAAGAAAAATTATTTAATGAATTTAAAAAACTTGAAGAAATAGTAAAAAAGATAGATTCTTATGAAGAAAAAGAAATTAATGTAAATAATAATTATATTAAAGAGAATAAACTTTTTAATGAATTACTTCAGAAAAAAGATAATTTAAATCATTATCAAAAATATTTAAAAAATAAACTTCAGAAATTAAAAGAAAATTGTAGTGATAATTTTAATAATTCTGATGAAGAATTAAAAAGTTTATTAGAAATAAATGATAATCTTTTAAAACTTATTTCAGTTAGTAAATTAAAAATTATAATTAACAAAAAATTAACTGAAATTGAGAATGAAGAAGATATATCAATGGAATAATTTTATTTTTGTAAATTTAGTTTAATTGATTCTTTACATAATTCCATTGGAATCTTATATATTATATTTTTTTAAAATTCATATTTATTTTTTATCAAAATATTATATAAATAATTTAAAAAAATTTGAATTTTTTAGTTTTTGATATTATTTAAAAAAGAATTAAATCAATTAAAATATATTATTCTTTTGGTAAAGCTACTTTAAAACCTTCAGTTAATCTTTTTTCATGTTCATAAGCAAATTGTTTAAATTTAGCAATATCATTTTTCAAATTATCACTTAAATCATAAGAAATAAGTCTATGAGACATAATATTAAGTAGATGACCCTTTGTTTCTTCAATAGGTAAATTAATACTTTCTAAAGTTTGAGTAACATCTTCATAACCATCATGTAATTTATCTAAGTATTCAATTCTTTTTTCTAAATCATCATTTGATAAACCTTCAATGTTAACCATTGTAACCTCTTTTGATGGGTCTTGTAAATGTTGACTTATTTCTTTTTTCTCTTTTAATAATTCTTCAGATCTTTTTTTCATAACAGCTATTATTTCTGGCATTGTTTTTGCTTCTTTTAATTCTGCATCATCATATCCACTACCACAACAACCCATTAATTTATATGAATTTGTTTCTTTTATTCTTTTATTTAAATAGTTATTTTTTTATATTTATTTGATTTATAAATTTAAATAAAAAATATTAAATCGATGTTTCTATTTGACTTAATTTATTATATAATTTTGATTGTTCATCATTTAAATTAAATAGTTTTTGGTTTATTGAAATTAATTCATGTTGAATATTCGATAATTCATAAAAATCTTCTCCTGTATAATAATTATTTTTAGACATGATATTATATCTATCTTCTAATGATTTAGAATTCATATCTATCATAAATCTATTATATTTCGATATTTTTTCATTTAAAATTTTTTGTTTAAATCTTAAATTTTTAATATCAATATTTATATCAATTATTGCTTTAATAATATTTTTTATATCATTACTTGAAATATGATATTTAAGGATTCTTTGAAGAATATCTTTATAATATTCAATTTCATTTGTAATATTTAGAATCTCTTCTTTTTGAATTTTAGATAAATCAAATAATTTTTTATTATCATTTTTATAACTTTTTATTTGACTTAAAGCAATATCATATTTATTTTCAATATCTTCAAAATTACTTTGAGGAATTTTTGAATTTTTTTCAATAATAAATTTATTTAATTGACTATCTAAAGTATTTTTTTCTTTAGTAAGCATTTGAATTTGACTTAAAAAATACATTTCATTTTTATTTTTTTCATTTTGAATAACATTAATTTGACCAACTAAGTTTTTATTTTCATTTTCATATTGTTTTACTTTTTCTTTATTATTAAAATAATCATTTTCCATTTTTTCTATTTTAGAATTTAAATTCGTTTTTTCTAAAATAATTTGTGCTTTTTCTTGTTCTAAAACATCATTTGTTTTTTGTTGACCTTTTAAATCACTTCTTAAATTCTCAATTATTAATTTTAATTCATCAGCTTCTTTCATTTGAATATTATTGTTAATTTGTAAATTTTCATTATTATTCTTTAAATTAGTTACTTCACCCATTAATTTTTCAATTTCAAAATTTTGTTGTTTAATTTTGTTATTATTATTCTCTATAATATTCTCATATTCAATTAATTTATCATCATATTTTAAATTTTTTAATTCTAAAACTTGATTTTCTAATTGCTCAACTTTTGATTGATATTCAGAATTTTCTATTTTAGCTTTATTAAATAAATCCTTTAAACTTTCATTTTCAAGAGATAAATCTTTAATCATTTTAGTATATTCACTAACAGATTTTAATTGTTTTTGTATTTCAAAATTTTCTTTTTCAACATTCTTTAATTTTTCAAGTTGTTGTGATAAATATTTAACTTCTTCTCCTTTTTCTTTATTAACTTCATTTAAATGAGTAACATTTAATTGCAAATTACGAATTTGAGTTTGTAAATTTTTTATTTCATTTTTTAAATTTTTATTTTCTTCTTGTAATTGTTGTAATTGTATCATTTGATCAACATTTGAAAATTCATTATTACTATTATTTTGATTTGATTTTCCTTTTTTAGATGATAATAAATTGTTTACTGTTTTTTTTAGTAATTCAATATGTTTTTTATCTTCTTTTTGTTGATTTTTTAATTGAATTATTGTTTCTTTATCTGATAAATTATTTATTTCTTCATTATTATTTTTTGGTTTTAAATCAATATTTTTTGATAATCTTTTCTTTGGAATTTTATTATTTGCAGGTTCTGCCATTAGAAAATTATTTAAAAAAATTCATTTTAATTTTTTTAATATTAAACAAAAATGTTAAAGGAAATATCTATATCACAAGAATCAAATAATTTAAAAAATAATAAACCAAAACAAAAAAGACTTTTATCCACAAAACCATTAAATTTAAATTCTATTCCAATATCAGATAGAACGTATTACTCTCATAGATTTTCCAAAAAATTGTCAAAAGCTTTAGACTCAAATAATTCATCGAAGAATGGATTATTAACAACTAATAATACAAGTACAGAAACAAATAAGTTTAATACAATAGGAAACTTTAATTATAATTATAATCATGAAGAAACTTTAAAAAAAATTCAAGATAATATTATTGAACCTATGCATAAAAAAAGAAATACTATGAGAAATAATTCTATTCAATTAAAAAATAATGTAAATTTACTTGAAAATAATGTTAAACAAAAAAATTTACAATTAAATAATTCTAATAGTAATAATAATAATTTAATTATTGAAAGTAATAAATTTAGATGTGATTATTCTGAAAAAATATGTGAAAATGAAAATTTAGAAGAAGAAATAAATAATTTAAAAATAATTAATAAGAAATTAATTGAAAGAATTAATAATTTTGATAATCAAACTTTTTCGATTAATTCTTTTAATAAAAGTAATTTTGAAGAAATTCAAAAAATGAAAAAAGAAATAAAAGATAAAAAAGAACAAATAAAAAAATTAGAAAATGATATTAAAAATAATAGAAGTATTATTATATTATTTAATGGTAAAAGTAATGAGTTAAAAATTGAACTTGAAAATTTCAAAAATAAAAACGAATTAGTTGGAAAAGGATTTGAATACTTAATGAAACAATTTAATTGAAGGAATTTTATTTTATTTTAATTATAATTTATTTATTTTTTATTTAAAAACAAATTTTCAAATTTAATATTATTATATGAAAATATTCAATTTTTATAAATTAATTTTTGAATATGAATATCTAATAAGTGTTTTATATTATTTTTTATTATATTTTTTTAACAATTATTCAAATAATTTAAAGAAAATAAAATTCCAAATAAATTAATAGATTAACCTTTTAAAACTGATATAACTGAATTATTTTTTAACTTAAGTGCTCCAATGCATCTTATTTTTCTGTTTTTTTCTGAAATTTCAATTTTAGAATCATAATATAATCTAACTCTATTAACAATTGCATAATCTACTAAAGCAACTCCAAATAATTCTGAAATAGGTGATACAAAAGAAAATTCATGAAGAATTTTTTGTTTTTTTGGATTATTTAAATTTGGATAATGAAATATTAAAGTTAATTTTGGAACACCATAAATTTTTTGATAATATTTTTCAACTGCTTGCTGAACATTTGGACAAAATTGATTTAAGTATTTTGATATTTCTTCATTTGTTAAACTTTCATTATTAGTCATTATTTTAAATAAATCATATTTTTCTGGATCATAAAAATTTCCATTTAATGATTGTGGATAATTTTGCCTAATATTCCTATTTTGTGCATTTATAGTATTTCTATTATTATTATTTGAATTTTGATTACTTTTAGTTCCTTTTATATAAGTACTATAATAATATTCATTATTATTATTTCCTCCTTGATTATTAAAAATATTATTATATTGTTGAAGTAATGGGTCTTGTTGATTTAAATTGTTATTATTATAAATATCATTATTGTAATTATAATAATTATTATTATCTCTTACAGTATTTTGCTTTTCAATTTTTTTATTACAACCTAAATTTTCTATAATCTCAGGTTTTAATTTAGAAATTGCATGAAGAATATTGAAATATTGATTATTTTGAAGATTGAGATAATCATTTTGAGTTATTTGGCTAAATTTTTTAAATTCTCCACTGTTGTCTAATGTAGTCAAAATTGTGATTAATTGCTTAAAATTTTCATAATCCATTTTATCAGAATCATTAGATGCAATATTTTGATTTCTTATTTCAGTTTCGATTTGGTCTATTTTTAAATTTAAAGTATTATCGTCAAAATTATGAAAATAAACATTCATCATTTTATCAAGAACTTTTATTTTGTCAGAAAGTTTTTTAATATTTTCAGAATTGATTAATTCTTTTGATTTATTATTTAAAAATTTAGGAGTAATATCCTTAAAATCACCTAATAATTCATTTTTTGCAGTTTGGTTTAAATAAGATATATTTGCATTTTTTTGATTTAATGTATTATTTGCATTTTTTGACATAATATAATTTTGTTTCATTAAAGAAAGTTTTTCTTTAAAAATTTCTTCAAATCCAATCTTTATTGATATCATTTTTTTATTTACTAATATTATTAAAAATTTAATAAGAAATCAATGAATTACAAAAAAATTATTATTCTTCCTTTAAATGATAAAATCGAAGATAATTTCTTAAATGAAAAGTGTAATATAATATTAAATGATGGAAAAGAATTTATTATTGAATTGAACCCTTCAGTAATTTCTCCCAATTCACAAAATTCCAATTTAGGAGAGAATAATAATAGTTTTACTTTAATCAAAAATTTAGATTTAAAATTTATTATGTCAAATTCAATTAAAAATAAAACAATTAAACCTGAAATGTTACTTCTTTATTGTAAAATTGAAGATAAGATTATATTATTAAATGATTGTGAAATTTATTCTTTTAATAACCCTATTTATAATTCAATTATTAATAATAGTAATAATACAAGTGGATTCAATAGTGAAATGAGAAGTACTGGATTACACAATTTAAAAAAAATATTTACTAATCGTTCTTCCTTTCATAATAATCATGAATTAAAAGATTCAATTTTATATTACAAAATTTGTGATTATAATCAAAAAGTTATGATAGATATTTTTCAAAATAAAATAGAAAAAATTATATTAAATGTTCCAATTTGTTGTTCTGTTTATATGTTAAAATATGTAATTTTAATGAAATTAAAAGTCAAAAATTTAGATATAATTAAAAATTATAATTTATATGGAGCAGGATTTTTAGATAGACAAAAATTACAATGTTTAAGTAGAGCAACTACAAATAAAAAATTTGAAGATAATAATTTATTATATGATATAATGAAATATTATCTTAATCCACAAAATTGTTCAGATAAAATTTTAAACTTAATATTAATAGAAAAGACATCAGAACAATGTTCAATGGGATTAGATTTTAGATTTAATATATTAAAAAATTTTAAGAAATTAGAACATTATGATTTAAATGCCCCATCTTTTAGAAATGTTTCTGATGGAATGAATTTATTTATTTATTGTTTGAATAAAAGTTGTAAACTTTATAATAATTATTTTACTATTAGTAAAGGATATGGCTCTTTTGATATATTAAATATTTTAGAAGATATAATTTGTCCATTTTGTCATTTAAATAAATTATCTTTGAGAAATTTAGGAATGATAAATTCAAAATGGGTTTATAAAGGTTTTTTAAAAAGTAAATTTGAATCTAAAATTAATGGTGATGGTATTACTTTAGAGAATAATAAATTATATATTATAAAAGAAATAATATTTGAAGATCAATTTCTTAATTTATTGATAGAAGTTGAATTTTATAAAACAAAAGCATCTTTAAATTCAAATATTAATAAAAATTCTTTTCAATCAAGTATTCAAAATATTGAAGGTAGTTTTTTTCAAAGTTCAAATATTTCTGAAAGTGATTTAAATAATTTGAATTTTGAACAAAAATATTTAAGTAAGGATAACATTAAAAAAAATTCATTAATAGAAGTTCACATTCCTAAGGAATTTACATTTGAAAAACATGAAAATGAAGAAACGAATAAACAAAATGAAAATAAGAATGATAATGATATATTAAATTTGTTTCAAAAAAAAGAATCAAATAATAGTAAAAAAAATAATGATTTGGAAATTGATATAAAAATTGATTGTAAAAAAGAACCTTGTTGTTTTAATTGTGGAAGAATAACGCAAAGTTATCAATGTACAGTATGGTAAACTAATTAAATTATAAATAAATCTTTAAATTAATTTAATAATTATACATTTAATGTATTATATATCCTTTTTGAGTTTAATAAAAAATAATTTCTTTGTTGTTATAATTAATTAAAATATAAAATATTTTTGTTTATTAAAAATTTATTAATTTCATTTTTTAAATATTATTTTATTTTAAAAATCTTCAGAACTTTCTAAAACTTCATCTGATTTTAAAATTTCTTCAATCCAAAATTCATGTGCAATTTTCTTTTCTTCTTCTTTTTTTATTTCTTTAACATTACTGTTATATAAATTTTGTCTTTTTTTTATAATATCCATTAATTTTTCTTTTCTCCTTTTTTCTTCACTTCTTTTTATCTTATCAATCTCACTTAAAAATTCTGAATCTTCTTCATCATATAATTTACTAATTTCTTTTAAATTTTTTGTTATATCTGGATATTCAATATTTTTATCAACTAAAGGAATATGTCTTGGTCTCCAAGCAATTCCATTTAATAATTTATCTTTATGATCATAAACTAAATTACCTTCAGAATCTAATATTTTTAAACCTTCACATTCTTTTTTTTTTGTGTTTTCAATAGAAATTAATCTTCCTCCTTGATCCCATTTAATGTTTTCAACTGAAGAACCAAAATCTAAATTTTTACAAAAATTAATTTTATTATCAAAAACAGCATATAAGTCAACTTTCCCATAAGAGTTTTTATTATTAACATCTAAACAAGCTAAAAGAAAATCTACTCCATTACTTGAAGGAATAAAATGAGAATGTTTTAAATGTTTTAAACATTTTTCTAAAGGCCAAGGAATAATTTTTAAATTTTGTTTATCATAAGTATAAGGGAAAATATTAATAGTATCTAAATTAGTTTCTTTAAATTTAGGAGTTACAAAAAGTAAATCACCCATCCATTTAACATCCATAGTATAATAATTTGAATCTGAAGGTAAAATTGAATGTCCTGAAGTATAAATAGTTTTATCATAATCAAATTTAAATAAACGAACATAATAATTATTTTTACTTACTCCTTTAGTAAAAACTGCTAAAATTTGATGATTGTCATGCCATTCTAAACTTAAAATTTCTTGGTCTGAAAAAGCAGAAGGAGCAAAAATTTTTCTTGAAGGTATTTTAATAAAATGAATTATACTTTCTCCAATTTTATTACCTTTATATATTTCTTGAACTGCAGCTATTATATTTTTTGTAGGAAACCATGAAAATTTCTTTATTCCATCTCTGATAGGAACTCTTTTTTTTTCTTTTGGATCTAATATAATTGCCATTTTTGGTGCTTCATGAACTATTAAAATATCTCTTTTGATTCTACCAAAAAATTGACTGTCATGACTCCATTGAAAATTTTTAAAATTTTCTTCTTTTGAAATTGTTATTCCTCTTATTAATTCATTATTATTTATATCTCTAATAAAAACATTTTCTTTATTTGTTGAATCGTTATCATTAGAATAACCAACAAATATAATAATATATTTTTCATCATTACTTATTGAATAATCTTTAGAGTATATATCTATTGATAATATTGGAGTTGAATTTTCTCCACCATAAAATTCAATTTTATTATTATAAGTTACAATTAAGTATTTTCCTTGAGGAGACCAATTTATTTGATTAATATTTTGAGAAGAAATAGAATAATTTTCATGTAATTCTTTTTTTAAAAAATGAATTTTTGAAACAGAATTTTTTTCCTCACTTTTCAATAACAACATTTCTTCAAGAGAAGAATGTTCCCATAAAGATTCTTTAAGAAAAGAAATATAATTTGGTTTTTGATATTTATCTTCCATACAAATAATTTTATCATAATCTAAATAAGCAGAAGCAACAGCTTTATGAGTTTTATCAATTTGAACTCCATTCATTGCTTTAGCTGCTGATTTTGCTTGTTCATTTGAATAAAATTCCATTAAAACTATTCCAGTAGAATCCATTTTTTCTTTATCTTCATCTTCATATGGAAAAATATATTCTTTAATCATTTCTTTAAATTTTGTTGTTATTTTTTTTTCTAAATATAATTTAAATTTATCTCTTTTTGCCTTTTCTACAAAGGGAGTGTTTATTAATATTACATAAGAAGAAAAGTCATCGTTTAATGTTGGTAAGTCCTCAAAATATGGTTTTGTTTTATAAGAGTTTCTCATTTGTTCTGATAAATTTTTTAATTCTTGAAAATGACGAGAATAATGAGGATTCATACCATCTATTTTAAATTCTTTCATTATTTTATCTATTATTGGACGGAAATTGTAATCATTGAAATATTTCTCTTGATTCATTTTTTAAAGATATTAAAATAATTAAAATAAAAATTTAATATTTTTTTGTTTTTTATTAAATTTTTTTAATTGATATTGGAAATTTCAGAGAAAATAAAAATTACTTTTTAAAAACTTTATCATTATTCTTAATAAATTCATATTGTGGGGATTGGGGATTGGGGATTGGGGATTGGG
>JAEEGI010026261.1_pt1 | contig 11226 bp, 9 predicted proteins | sample 8958751 | NCBI WGS metagenome assembly JAEEGI01 (sample SAMN16246545, study PRJNA631951) | gut metagenome | biome: gut microbiome; feature: rumen; material: KS-attached | host: Bos | place: Iran: Karaj | collected 2018-10 | reverse complement strand
GGCATAACCCATCAGCGTTATGATACAGCACTTATAGAGATTATTCATTTGTTATTCATCTAAAAAAAATTCTAGTAACTATGAGCCAATACAGATTTACTTTCTTATCATTGTTAGTAGTGACGTTATCATTTTCTTTGATACCTACCAAAGCATACTGCAGAGCATGTCCCCATGGCGACATCACAATGAGTGGTGAAATAGAACTCGTCGATGTGCTAAAACTGACGGATGTCTTGATCAAAGGCGAAGAAGTGAGATGGTACTATGACGTGAACTGTGACTATCGCGTTGACATCTCTGATGTGGTGTGCATCATCGATTATCTGTTGACAGATAAATGGAACATCCCGTCCAATCCGCCCGAGATCCCCGACAGCGCCAAGGTGTTCATGGTGAACGGCGTTCCTTTCGCGATGATGCCCGTGGAAGGATGCCAATACTGGGAAGTGTATGATTACTACACCATGACGGTCATCAGCTTGGATGATTACTACATCGGGCTGACCGAAGTGACCTACGAGATGTGGGAGGCGGTGATGGGCGAGCCCCGCACTTCATCCTCGGTTGAAGTATATCCTGGAACCCCCCATCATCCAGTTGATGACGTGAGCTGGTTCGATTGCCGCGATTTCATCACCCGCCTGAATGAGCTCACCGGGCTCAGGTTCCATCTGCCCACCTATGCACAATGGAAATGGGCAGCCCTGGGCGGCAAATACAGCCAGGGCTACACCTACTGCGGCAGTGACGACCTGGACGAGGTGGGTTGGTACCGTGATGACCAGCCGTATGAGGATTCTAGGGACATCACTTTTGTCGTAGGCCAAAAAAAGCCCAATGAACTCGGTTTATATGACATGAGTGGTAATGTCTTAGAGTGGGTTCGTAATCGCCTGATCGAAGATGGAGACACGCTGCCCGATGTGAGTCAAGACAGTGATCTCTTTGAACTTGGTTTCCTTAAAGGAGGCAATTCATCTTTTGTATCTGACTATTGTACAGCAAAGTCCGGCTTCAATACTTACCGCGGTAAAAGGGGCTCTTTGTTTGGCTTCCGACTGGCCCTGCAAAAAGAGGATTGAGGCATCTACATCCACCAGGGCAGAAAGATTGTCGTCAGGTAAAGAAGAAGGCGATAGAAACCTGGGAAAAATAGTGTCCAAATCCATCCGCTGAGGAAGAACCACCCTCAGAGAGTGCCTGCCGCCCCACCCACGGCAGGCACTTTTTACACTATGCTCGCTAATGCTCGCTTCGCTCGCAGTTTAAAGTTTAAAGTTTAGAGTTTAGAGAAGAATCCGCACACTATAAAAAAGGAAGACAATAAATACAATAAAGACAATAATTAACTGATAATTAATAAATTGTACTTATTGCCTTCAATTCCGTTCAGTTTAAAAAACAACTCTAACAACTTGAACAATTTTTGAATTTAGCACGCTGCAAAAAAAAGAAAACAACAAATACAAGAAATACAATATAATTAGTTGATAATTAATAAATTGTATTTGTTGTATTTATTGTTTTCCTTTATAATTCTTAGCGACTTAGCGTGAGGTACGTTTCATCAGCAATTCGTAATAATTGAATGCGGATGCCAAATTAGTATAATTAGTGAAATTCGTAGTTTTACAATCTTACTGGTTGGACAGGATTGCATTCAGGACGGTGTTGATGTCACCGATGTTGATTTCGCCGTCGCCATTGGCATCGGCTGCAGGAATGGGTTGTCCCGAACCGCCAATGATGATATCAAGCACGGCATTCACGTCAGCAATATTCACCTCGCCATCGAAGTTGATATCACAGAGTCTCTCGGTGTAGTACAGCGAGAAGTCATCCATATAGGTGGCTGCGGTACCTCCACCAAACATCGTGATACGGAAAATGGCAGGCTGTGAGGCATGGAGATTGAGTATCCATGTCCCGGTTGTCTCGCCCTTGCCGGGCACCTCGACGGCATCAAGGCCTTCATAGGTGTTGACTGTTTCCCATGTGGAGCCGCCATCAACGGAATAGGTCAGCCTATACTTTGCCTCGGTAGCAGCAGGGTTGAAGAACGTGGCCTGAGCCATAAAGAAGTCGCGTCCGATGGGCTCTCCCGTGTAGATGTAGCTCGGCTTTTTCATCATCACTGCATGCTCGCCATGGCATTTATCTTCACCCGGGGCACGCACGCCACACTTGTAAAAGTTCCATGTGGTGAAGTTGCCCTGCACATCCTTTGCACTGGTGCTGGTATTGGCGGTCATGGACTCGAAATCCTCGACCAGTGACTTGTGGGGAGGCAGGATCATCACCGACCCTACAGCGACACCCTCGCTGCCATACCAGCCCCGAACAATCTCCATGGGGTTGCCGCTCTCGTCGTTGGCCACGATATCATATTTTCCCCATTCGGCAGGAGCCATGAGTTCCATCTCATAGGTCTTCACTTCATTGCTGTGAACCATCACCTCACACAGCTCGCTGGTGGCCACTTCTTCACCGTTCTTCAACAAGGACAGATACACGTTACCCACCGGGCCATCCTCGTCAGACCAAGGCATGAAATAAGAAAGATTCACCCCGACAGTAAAGGGCTGATTGATGGTAACGCCAGAGGGCACCACAAACGAATCCAGACCATAGACGTTGGCCAATAAGGGAACCGACAGATAAGCGATGCCGTCGCGCACGGTCATCTTAATATACAACTCCTTGCTGGTGAAATCACGCACCTCCTGGTCATAGTTTGCGCCCTTGTCAATCGAGTAGAACATTTTAATCTTATACTCCCCTTCGGCAAGATCGCGAGACAAGTTGATATAATGATGCTGGCCTCCATACCCCCAACGATTGCTCAGGGGTTCTTGATGGTCGAATAACAATTGCTGGCACTCCACACCGTTGCTGTCAAACACGCTCAACTTCATGGGAATCAATGCATAGTAATACCCACCGTTGCCCGTTTGCTGGTAACCCGCGGTGTCGAGCATATTACCCTCTACCGTGAAGTTATCGGCGACCATCTCAAGCCTATCACCTAACCTAATTGAAGAGGTGACGGGAATTAACTGTGAGCGGATATACAGGACATCTTTAATATCATCGGCCCGATAATCGGGGACGAGCCCAAAGAATCCGTCCTGACCATAAGCGAAATCCGTGCCGGGTGACGGTGCGAGCACCGAAACGAGGAAATTGCCGTCGTAGGCACCACCCCAACCCCAGTTAACATGATAATAGCCATCGGCATCAATGCCGTCGAGCACAAAACAGTGGCCGCCCACTTCGGTAGCCGAGATACTGTATCCGCAATAGACGATGGGGCGCCCAGCACTGATTTCATCGACCAGGAAGCGGTCCCATTCCTCGGCACTGTATAAATCACGGTTCAGGAGATAGCTTTTCTTGTTGTACTTGAAATAACGTTTCAGCGAATTCAATGCAGCCACTTCCGAAGCGCCGCTGGAAGCGCCATAACCCATATCCATCGAGATGCCCACGTCCGACATCAGTTTGGCTACGGCGTCACACGATTCGGGGCTGCTGTTGGCGTCATAGTAATCGAGCATCAAGTCCCACTGATAGAACGACTGGCTATAGTCGGCACTTAGTTCGGTTCGTGTCACATCATTCACATTGCAAACGTAGGAGTGGCTTCCCGTGCCCACATCGGGCCATTCATAGTAGTTCATCACTTGGGCCACACCTGTCGCCACACAGCCCGTCACAGCACGCGCGACGTTGCCATTAGACACCTCATAGGTGGGGCACTGGTCATTATAGGGAGCGCCCTGGTCCCACTGCGTCGTCAACAGGGGATCGACGACAGTCGCCTGCTTGGCGGGTTGATGGACCGCTGCGTCGGCATGGTCTTGCAGGAAAGCGATTTGACGATTCATCTGGTCCAGCCAGTACTGCACGGCAGGGGGAAGGTTGGGCGCAGAGAAATCGCCAGAGTCACCATAGCCCAGCACCTGCGGCAGACGGTCGTCACCGGCTACCACGACAAAGGGGCCATGCTCGCCACGGTTGAATACATAAAAGCGCTTGTTCTCGGCCGTATAAGCGAGTTTGATTGTTGACTGGGCTGCGGGAGCCTTAAGCCGCGAAGATTTCGCTGCAAAGAACTGATTGGCCACCTGGCGGGCCTCTGTTTCATGAACGAGGGCGGCCTGCACGTTGCAAGCCATTGCTGCCATGATGGCAAACAAGAAGAGTATCCGTTTCATATCATAATATTCCTATAAATAAGCAGCAAAGATAGCATAATTATATATAATCAATGCAATCCCCAAATAAAAAACAACATTTCTTAACAAAAACCGGAACAGTCAAATTCACTTACTTTGTGAATGCAACATCTCCTGAAATGCCTTTAATGAGATGATATCCACATGAGGAAAAAGGGTCTGCGCAAGAATATCGTAATGATGATCGTTGGTGACAACATATCTCGCATTAGCGGCAATTGCGCAATCCACAAATTTATTATCGTCAGGATCTGAAGCGATTAAATTAAATTTGTAATAAGGCGTGATGAACTCAGTAAAAGGGCTGTTAATGATACTTTTAATAATAAAATCGGCTGCTTTGTTACCAGCCAATCGCTGTAATATCTCTTGATATTCTTCGAGAATCTCAGTTGTGACACATAGAGTATTCTTGCCGTTTTCAAATGATGTCCAAACATCGTGATAGCGGCTTTTACTGGGAATGCTCTGAATCAAGCAATTTGTGTCAAGGACGATTCTCATGAATCACTGTAGATTATGAAGATCCATTTCGTTGATTTCATCGAGTCGTTGCTGGTCTAAGACTCCTGAATCCCACAGCTCATCCAAGCATTCATTCATCCTTTTGGAATAATGACGATAGAGGACGTCTTTCAGTTCCCTTAAAGAGTCCTCGCTATTGTCCAGCTCAAACATTCTGAGCAACTGGATTTGCGTCTTATTGAATGGTGTCGTTTCCATAACAATTCTTAATTTATGGGCAAATTTAGTGCAACTTTGATAATTATCAAAGGATTGGGTATGTTTTTTCGCTAAAATACTGAATAATCACATGCCGAGGTGGTCGCGCAGGATGTCGAGGGCGGCGGTGACGTCGTCGGGGGTGACGGTCTGGTCGATGCGGTAGTCGCCGATGGCGGTGAGCAGGGTGCAGGAGATTTCGCCGTCACGGCTTTTCTTGTCGTGTCGCATCAGATCAAGCAACTCATCATAGTCGTCACAGGTGAACGGGAAATCGCGGTAATTGTCTCGCACGAAGTGACCCAGGCGGTGCACATCCTCGCTGGGGAATTGTAAGAGCATGTGCGAGAGTACGGTCTCGGTCACCAGACCCCAAGCGACGGCATAACCATGGGGAACTGGTTTACCTCGTTTTGTGGCCAGGCTTTCAAAAGCATGCCCAATGGTGTGTCCCAGGTTGAGCGCTTTGCGCTCGCCTTGTTCGTTGGGGTCACGGGCAACGATATCGACCTTGACCTGCACCGAACGGCGCAAGCGCTCCAGCAGGTCATCGTGGTCGATGGGAGCGTTAAAATCATGATTCAGCAGACGAAGGAACTCGCCACGGTCGCTCAGCATGGCATGTTTAAGCACCTCGGCAAATCCCGATTTCATTTCCTCGATTGGTAAAGTATCGAAATAACGGGTCGAGATAATCACGTCACTGGCGGGGGCAAATGCGCCAATCTCATTTTTCAAGCCACCATAATTGAAACCCGTCTTGCCGCCCACAGCGGCATCGACGGCGCCCAGCAGTGTCGTGGGCACATTGATGAACCTCATGCCGCGCTTGAACGTCGCTGCAGCAAATCCGCCCAGGTCGGTCACCATGCCTCCACCCAGGTTGACGATGAGCGAATGTCGGGTCGCACCAAAGTCCTCTAGCGCGTCCCACACATGGCAAACAGTCTCCAACGACTTGGCCGTGTCACCGTCAGGGATGACGATGAGCCGCCCTTGCCCCAAGGCAAAGCGGGCCGTGTTGACATCGGCGACATACACGGTCATGTTGTGGCTCCCGGCAGCGATCAACCGCTGGAGGGCACCCTCGACATCGTTGGTAAAAATGAGGTTCTGTTTCATAATTAAAAAACTACGAACCTTTAGCGGCGAAGCCAATTACACAAATTGATAAAGCGGATATGAATTAGTGCAATTTGTGTAATTCGTAGTTTGTATTTAAGCCTTGACGAGGGTCAACGCTACAAGCAGTGAGGGCAGGGCAGCTGCCAGCTCATCCATGTTCTTATAGACGAGGTCGGCACCAGCCTTGTACAAATCCTTCTCGGGGATGGGACCAGTGGTCACGCCGATGGTGAAGCAGCCTGCAGCATGAGCGGCCTGGACTCCCAGCGGTGCATTCTCGATAACGATGCACTGGTTAGACTTTTTGTTGGCTTTACTCATGGCCTTGAGGAAGGGCTCAGGATTAGGTTTGCCCTTGCGCACATCATGTCCCGTGACTTTCACCTCGCTAAAGAGGCCGGGGAAATCTTTCTCAATGCGCTCCAGCAGGGTGTCTTGCTGCGAACCTGTTACCAGCACATTCTCGATTTCGGACTCCTTCAAGGTCTTGAGTACACGCACGGCACCAGGCATAACGGGGGCTTCGCCCAATTCCCTAAAGTAACGGGTCTTCACACCATAGAGGGCGTGGGCCTCGTCGTCGGTGATGTTCTTACCGGCGCCGCTCTTGAACTTCATCTTGATGATTTCGCTACCGGTCATACCCTCCATCTCGTAGAACTCGTCTCGGGTACACTTGATACCGTTTTTCTTCATCAGTTTCACCCATGCTTGGGTATGCAACTTCATTGAGTCATACAGCACACCGTCACAATCGATGAGGGCGGCGTGAATGTCAAAGCCTTTGTGTCCTGTATATTTCAGGTACTCGGCTATTGTCTGTTGTAAGGTCATTGGTTTGGTTGTTTATATTTTAATGTAAAGAGTTTTATCTCACAGTGATATGCAGGCAGCCCGACTTACGCTCAAAGATGGCATAGCACCGTCCTTGCCGCCTGAAGTCCTGCACGACCTCGGCAAGGATATTCTTCAAGTCCTCAAGCGAGACGACCATCGTCGGATCCATACAGTCAAACTTCACCCAGCTGATGTCCACCGTAGTGCCGTAGCGGTGACAGGAATTCTCGGTCGCAGCACGATTGCGGCGCATGAGTTTGGACACGCTGTAGTCCGTGCGCGTAACGCTGGTCACCTTGATGCGGTAGGCCTTGCCACCACGCTTGCGCACACTGTCCTGGAACGCATAGCCTATCTCCTTGAGCAACTGGGCAGCCTTGGGCACAAGGTAGGGCACCGACGCGCTCAAGTCATCAAGCATATAGGCATCACAGGAGAAAATCCTGATCAGCGGCTTGTCGATGTGGTAGGCATCGCTAAGGCTGGTCACGGGCTTGATGCCGTTTTTCTCGGCTGCAACAAGTTGCAGGGCATTGGTGTCGTTGAAGATTTCCTTGAGCGGACGTTGCTCGATATAGGTGGGCAGACGATGAACCTCAGCATCGTCAATCAAGCCCATGCTGTCTCCGGTGATGCGGCGATTGATGGGCATGGGGGGCGGTGCCTTGTAGTCCCATGCCGTGGTATCTTGTAGCTCCTTGCTGTCATTCCCGCACGATGTGATGCTTGCCAGGGCAAGTCCCATCAGCAACAGTAGCGGCAGCAGGCGCAAGATGTTCAGGTTCATCTATTAATTAGTATAGTATCCACACGACGGTGGCTGTAGTTTCACGTTTGAGCAAGCAAAGATAGGCATAAAAAACGAAAAAAGCGCCACAACGTGCATCAAATTTGTGTGATTTTTTGTAATATTGCACCTTCAAAATGACAGAACACAAGAAATACAGCGTGCTTTTCATCTGTCTAGGCAACATTTGCCGGTCTCCGGCCGCCCAGGGGGTGATGCAGCGCATGGTTGATGAACGGGGTTTGACTGACCGTTTCTACATCGACTCGGCGGGTACTGGTGGTTGGCACATCGGTGACCTGCCTGACAAGCGCATGCGTGTGCACGCCCGCCCACGGGGCTATGAGTTGACCCACCGCGCCCGCAAGGTGCAGGCGAGCGACTTTGAGGACTTTGACCTCATCGTGGGCATGGACGCCGCCAATGTCGATGACTTGTGCTACATGGCGGCAACCATCGAGCAGCAGAACAAGGTGGTGATGATGGGTGACTACATCCGCCAGTACCCCAACTACGACTACGTCCCCGACCCTTACTACGAGGGCAGCGAGGGCTTTGAACTGGTGCTCGACCTGCTGGAAGACGCTTGCGACAACCTGTTGAACCGAATTATAGAACAAAACGATATAAAAAAATGAAAACAACCAAGTTATTGACAACTCTTGCCTGCCTGCTGGCAGCCGTGACGATGAGCGCCCAGTCGCCCATCGCCGTCAACTGGCAGATGGGGCAAAACAACACTGCGGACAACAACTACAGTTCGCGCTTTGTTATCAAGAACATTTCCAAGCAGCCCCTGGGCAGCGACTGGCAGTTCTTCTTCAACCAGTTCTCACGCAGGGTGACCCTGCCCGCTGGCTGTCCTGTGGACATTGAGGAAGTATCGACGACCTATTACCGCATCCAGCCCAACGCCAATTACAAAGCGCTGGCTGCTGGCGACTCGCTTGTGGTAGATATGGTGATGGGCGGCGCCGTCATCAACAAGTGTTACATGCCTGCTGGCGGACACGTGGTAACGGGCGGCGACATGACCCACCCCATTGCCGTGAACATCAACCGCTCGCCACTTGACAAACCCGGACAGTGGCGTGACCACAAGGCATATCCCGACGGCAACTACATGTATGCCTACAACGAGGCCATCAACGGCTTTGGAGACGGTTATACGGGCTATGACTACGACATCTTCCCCACCCCCAAGCAGATTGATATCGAGGACGGTTTCACTACCGTGGGCAGTCTCGTGACCATCAAGACGGGCAAACTGTTCCAGTGGGGCGGCTACCGTCGTGCCAAGAACCTGCTTACCAGCGAACTGCAGAAACGTGGCATCTATGCCACCAGCGGTCAAGGCACCGAAATCAAGTTGCTGTTAGACAAGAAACTGAGCAGTAACCGCGAGTACTACAGCCTGCGTGTACACAATGGCAAAATCACTATCCTGGGAGTTACGGGACGTGCCCTGATGAATGGCGTGATGACCCTCATTGCCGCCCTGGACCACAGCAAGGGACACCGCCTGCAGAACTGCTTTGTCATCGACTGGCCTGACTTCACCTACCGTGGCGCGATGCTCGACATCGCCCGTAATTTTGTCATCAAGCCCAACGACTACAAGCGCGTCATCGATCTGCTGGCTTACTATAAATTCAATGCCATCCAGTTCCATTTCACCGACGATGAGGCTTGGCGACTGGAAATCCCCGGCTTCCCCGAGTTGACTCAGGTGGCTTCGCGCCGTGGTGCCACACTTGACGAGAAGGGCTATCTGGCACAGATTTTTGACGGCAATGGCAATCCCGACGACTTGTCCCAGAGCGCCAACGGCTATTTTACACGCAGTGAGTTCATCGACCTGCTGCGCTACGCCTGGAAAAGGGGCATTAACATCATTCCCGAGATTGAGACGCCCGGTCATGCCCGTGCCGCCATCGTAGCGATGAAGAGCCGCGCCATGAGCAACCCAACCGCCGAGCAGTTCCGCTTGTGGGACGAGAAGAACACCTCGGTCTACACCTCGGCTCAGAGCTATCACGACAACGTGCTCAATGTGGCCAGCGACGATGTTTATCGCTTCATCGACCGCGTGGTTGAGGAGTTGCAGAAGATGTACAAGGAGGCAGGCCTCAAACTCGAAGTCATCCATCTGGGAGGTGACGAGGTGGCCCGTGGTGCATGGGACAAGAGCCCCGACGTGCAGGCACTCATGCAGCGTGAGGGCCTCAAGACCCAGCACGACGTACATGCCTATTATCTCAAGCGCGTCAGCGCCTTGCTCGAAGCCCGCAAAATCCGCATCGAGGGTTGGCAGGAAATTGGCCTTGACAACACGCCGGAATTCAATGCCGTGATGACGCCCCGCGTGGCTGGCGTAAACGCATGGAGCACCGTAGGCTCACGCGCCGATGTGCCCTACCGCCTGGCCAATGATGGCTATCCCGTTATCCTGTCCAACGTGACCAACTTCTACATGGACATGGGCTACAGCTGGCACCAGAACGAGCAAGGACTGCACTGGGGTGGTAAGGTTGATGAGTTTGACGCTTGGAGCGGCCTGCCCGCTAACATCTACGCCACTGCCCGCACCACCGTTGACGGCACCCCCATCAACATCACTACCGCTGGCGACGGCAAAATCAAACTGGAGAGACCCCAAAACATTATCGGCGTGCAGGCCCAGTTGTGGGGCGAGACCCTGCGCTCGTTTGATGAGGTGCAATACATGTTGTTACCCAAGATGATGGGCGTGAGCGAGCGCGCATGGAATGCCGTGCCCGAGTGGAGCAAGGACTTGACTGACCTCAAAACCTATAACGAGGCCCGTCACCAGTATAATCTCAAAATCGGCACCCGCGAGTTGCCGTTGCTGCATAGCAAGGGTTACAACTTCCGCGTGGGTCCTCCGGGCATCAAGCTGATTGACGGCATGTTGCACATCAACACCCAGTATCCCGATGAGTTGGTAACCTATACCCTCGACGGCAGTGAGCCCACCATCGACTCGAAGCGCTGGACGGCACCCGTGCCCGTCAAGACGCAACCCCAGGTAATCAAGGCCAAAGCCTTCTACCTGGGCCACGAGAGTGTCACCACTTACCTGTTCAAGTAAGAGCAAGATAACTGATAGATAGAAGACTAGCCCCATGTTTGACTTTAAAGGTTCAAACATGGGGCTAATCTTATTTGTCCAAAAAAGAAACATATACAAAATGTAAAAATCATTAAAAATTTGTTGTTAAATATAAAATATCGAAGTTTTGAGTGTTAAAAACGCACATTATATAAAACAAATGAAAAATAGTGTGTATATTTGTAGTTCAATCGCAGAATAACTTTGAAATAATCATTACCTAATCAATAAACCTAATTTAAAATGAGAAAACAGTTACTATTGCTACTGCTGTTGAGCCTCTTGTCGCTACCGGGACTGGCCCGTGTGGTGACAGGCGTGGTGACGCAGTCGAGCGACGGCGAGCCAATCATCGGCGCGTCAGTCAAAGTGCACGGCAC
>JAEEGI010026260.1_pt1 | contig 11227 bp, 9 predicted proteins | sample 8958751 | NCBI WGS metagenome assembly JAEEGI01 (sample SAMN16246545, study PRJNA631951) | gut metagenome | biome: gut microbiome; feature: rumen; material: KS-attached | host: Bos | place: Iran: Karaj | collected 2018-10 | reverse complement strand
ATATGAAAAAAATATAAATTTGAAAAAATGGGGAGTAAAGTAAGTTTAAATCCAAATCCATCAAGATGTTTTCAATGTTTAACAATACCATTTATAGATATAATAACAAATGATTTAGAAATAAAAGTAAAATCAAAATGTTTATGTGGTGAAAAAGAATATGAAATAGACGATTATCTGAAGAAATATTCTGGAAAAGAAAGTCCAGATTTTTCATGTATATCATGTAAGAAAAATATAGATAATTCATTTTATTGTTTTTCATGTCTTAAGGTTTATTGTAATAAATGTTTGTCTGAACATAAAGATAAAAACAAAGAACATACATTCATTCATTTAAATAGATTAGATTCTGAATGTCCTTTTCATTCCAAATTTTTATCTCAATATTGTTTTATTTGTGAAAAAAATTTATGTGATAAATGCAATTTAAATGATCATAAAGGACATATTATTGTTAAGTTTATTGATTATAAAATTAAGAAAATGGATATTTTAGAAAAAAAAATTAAAATGAGTAAACAGAAATTAGATGTCAATGAAAATATTGCTAAAAGTATTATTGCAAAAAATAATAAAAAGAAAAAAGAAATCAAAGATGCTTATGAAAAAAATGATGAAGTAAATTTGAAAATTATTAAATTATTAGAACAACAAGTTCAATGTTATAATATGAATAAAGATAAATTTAATTGTCAGTTAATATATAATGTTAAAGAAAATATAAATTTTAATTTAACAGTTATTGATTTTAAAGAAAATACTGGAATTGAAGAAGATACCCAAAAATTAATAGAATATTTTAAAACGAATACTGTAATTGTTAAAAGAGGTGAAATTAAAAAAGAAAAGAAAAAAGAAGAAAAAAAAGAAATTAAAGAAGAAGAAAAAAAAGAAGGAGAAGATAAAAAAGATATTTTTAATGTTGATTTATTAAATTATGGAAATAAATATACAGAAAACAATAAAAATGATATTTATGAAAATGGAGATCCCAGAAAAGAAGAAAGAGATAATATTATGAAAAGACCTGTTAGAAATGTTAAGAAAAAAGCTAAAAGACCTGTTTTTAATAATGTATAATAATAAATAGGTTTTTTAATTATAAAAAAAATTTATTTAATTATTTTTAATTTATTATATATATTTTGAAGTTAAACTAATATTAATAAATTTGAAAAAATAAAAAAATATTATTTATAGAAAATAAAATAATGGATGATGATTTTTATGAATTAAAAAAATTAGATAGAATCTTAGCAAGATTTTATCCTCCAGGAATAATATTAGAATTATCAGATGACGAAGATAACATAGAAACAAAAGCAATAGATTTACTAAACTTAACAGAAAATTCTGACATTCCATATTTAATTCAGCAAATAATAGAAAAAGAGCCAATAGCAAAAAAACATATATCTCAATTGAGAACAGTAATAGAAAGTAAAAATAAAATTATAATATAAACATTATAGAATTAATAGAACATTCAGTAGGAAAAAATTCAAGTGAATTTCATTTAAAAAAAACATTAAAATGTCATGAACTTCCATTAACAAATTGTGCATTTAATAAAAATGGTACAAAATTTATAACAGGAAGTTATGATCAAACATGTATAATATGGGAAACATTAACAGGTGAAGTTTTACAGAAATTAAAAGGACATAAAAATGTAGTATATACATTATCATTTAATTTACCATATGGAGATAAAGTAGCAACAGGATCCTTTGATAAAACTGCAAAATTATGGAATGTTGATGATGGAAAATGTTTAACAACATTAAATTCACATATATCTGAAATTGTATGTTTATCATTTAATCCAGAATCAACTTTACTTTTAACAGGTTCAATGGATAAAACAGCAATATTATGGAATATAGAAACAGAAAATGAAATATTGAAAATAAATAAACATAAAGGAGAAGTAATATCAGTATCATTTAATTCAGATGGTGATAAAATATTAACAGGGTCATTTGATTATACTGCAAAAATATGGGATTCATTTTCAGGTGATTTAATATGTGATTTAACAGAACATAAAGGAGAAATTTCAGCATGTCAATTTAATTATGCTGGTAATCAAGTATTAACAGGGTCAATAGATAAAACAGTAAAATTATGGGATTTAAGAAAACCAGATAAATCACTTAAAACTTTTAAAGGTCATAAAGATGAAGTTATGGATTGTACATTTAATTTAACTGGTACTAAAATTGCTTCTGGAAGTACTGATACTACTGCTAAAATTTATGATGTTAAAACTTTAAAAGAAGATTTTACTTTGGAAGCCCATAGTAAAGAATTAAGTAAAGTGGTTTTTGATTCTAAAGGTACTACTTTAATGACTGGTGCAATGGATGCTAATTGCATTTTATGGGATGTTGAAACTGGAGAAATGAAACAAATTTTAAAAGGACATAAGGAGGATATTTTTTCTTGTGCTTTTAATTATTCTGGAGATATTATTATCACTGCTAGTAAAGATAATACTTGTAAAATTTGGAGCTCTAAAGAATAATTGTTTTAGCAAGGATTTTATGTTTTTTTTGAATTTGTAAAAAAAAACAAGTATTTATATTTATTATTTTATTTTTTTTTATTCTAGTTCTATTGGTTCCAAAGAAGAATTTTTTTCATTTTCTTCTTCTTCAAAAGTTATTAAATTATTTTGATTTATAGTATCTGAAATTAAGTTATTGTCAATTTCTCTTAATTTATTTTTTGTATTTTTAAATTTTAGAATTTCATATATATATTGATTTATTTCTTTTTCAGATAAATAAACATTTTTTTTCAGTAAATTATATATTTTGTCTTTATTATCCATTTCAGTATTTATAAAATTTTGAATTATTTTTTTTTCTTTTATACTATCTATTTTATTTGAAAATTGGAAACCTAATTTTTTATATAAATAATTCATATATTTTTCTTTTAATTTATCAATTCCAATTTCATTTTGATAATTTAAAATCTGTTTTTGTTTATTATCTGCGTTCAAAGGAATAATTGATATGTTTTTTTTTGAAATAAAATTAAGAGGAGTTATATGTCTATTTTTTTTATTTGATTTTATAATTTCAAGATTATTATAATTTAATGTTTTAATTGAACTTTTACTTTTTACTAATTTTCTTTTGTTTAATTTATTTGTATCTAAAAAATTTTTTAAATTTTTTTTTGGAGAATATAAAACAGATTTGCTTTTATTATATAGCTTTTTTTTTGATTTTAAATTTATACCCAATATCATTGAATTATTTATTCCTTTCATTTTATTTTGCTTTATTTCTCTTTTATTTTTTTTAATTTGAGAAGAATTATCATTTATTTTTTTTTTTTTGGAAATATAATTGTTGATTAAACTATTACTTTTATTAAAAGAAATATTTTCAATACTATTTCTTCTTTTATAAAATTTATTATAATTTCCTATATTATAAAAGTGATTATTGTCTTTTTTTGGAATTGATGAATTTTGTGATGAAAATAAAGTTGAATTTTGAAATAATTTTGAGTAAAAAGTTTCTGAATCTTGATTTTTTATATTCTGATTTTCTTTTCTTTTTCTTTCTCTTGATTGTTGTTCTATTTTATTATTTTTTTTTGTGGTTATTATCTTAAAATTATTTAATTGTAATTGTATTATTGTTTCAATATCTAAAATTCTTTTATTTTCTTCTTTTGGAATTTTTAATTTATTATCTATTTTATCAAAAATAAAAGTTATTAAATTTATTGATTCATTCTTTGATTCACTTATAAAATTCTCTTTTGTGAATAAATTTTCTATATTTTTATTAAATGTAAATGAATTATTACTTTTACTTTTCTTCATTTTATTTACATTCAACTTTATTTTTTCTAATAAAATTATTCTATTTGAACTTTTGGCTCTTTTTCTTTTTATTTCATTTATTTTTCTATCAAAAACTTTTCCTAATAAATTTGAAATTTTATTTATTCTTGGAATTACATTTATTTTACTTAATGATATATTAACAGGGAATATTGAATCACTGGATGATTGATTAAATTCATTTTCTTCATTATAATTAAATGAATATAATAGATTAAATATATTTTCATTATTTTCATATTTTAAAACAAAATCCCCTTTTATTTTGAATAAAATTTCTTCCTGATTTGAATAATAATTTTCGAAAATTCCTATTAAACTTAATTTATCATTAATTTTATATGATTTTCCAATTAAATTCTTTTTAATATTATTATTTATATTACTATTTTCTAGAACATGAATTGTTCTATTATCATAAGAAAATAAAAAAATATTATCTTTCATTTGATAAATTTTATTTATAGAATCTTGAATTTTAACTTTATATAATCCAAATTCATTATATAAAAATATATTTAATTTATTTGATAATATACATATATAATTATTACAACAAATAAAATTATTTATTTCTTCATTTTCATAATCAAAATCAATTAGTTTTAATTGCAAATCTTGTTCAGATTTATTAATATCTTTGTTTATATATCCATAATAACTAATGCAATATGAATTATCTAATAATACAAAATAATCATCATAACTTTTAATATCAATATATTCTTTATTTTCACTTTCAATCACTTTTGGAATTTTATAAACTTTATCGTTGAAAATTCCAAAAATAATTACATTATTATTATTATTAATACATACAAGATATTTTTCAGATAAAGCAATATTTTTAATTATAGTTTTTTCAAAATAATAATTTATTTTTAATTTATAATTTACATTATTGTTTATATCTAAAATATCACATTTATCATAACCTTTTTTAATTGAATATAATTCACCACTTTTAGTTAAAATATATAAATCTTTATAATTACTAACAATTTGTTTAATTGAATTTATTGGTAATGAAAAAAATGAATATGTAATATAAGGAGAAGACACTATAAAAGGATTATCATAATTTGAATTATTTTTATAAATAATCATTGAATTATCTGTTATAAATGCACATGATGAATCATATTTAGTATAATATTTTATATTTTTTGAATTGAAATTAATAGGAACTTCAATTTCTTTTAAATCACATAAATTTTTTGAAGATGAAAAATAGACATACTAAAAAGTATAATTAATTAAAAAAATATACTTCTTTTTTCATTTTAATTTATTATAAAGAAAAAAAAATAAATAAAAATTATAAAAATAAAAAAAAAAATAAAAATCATTCTTGAGAAAAAAAAATGACAACAGAAAGTGAAAATCCAGAAATTGAGATTCTCCCAGAAGATTATGCTCAATATGACTTAAGTTTCAAAATAATAGTAATAGGAGATTCGGGAGTAGGAAAATCATGTTTAACAACAAAAGCAGTAAAAGATAATTATATAGAATATTATCAAGCAACAATTGGATTTGAATTTCTGACATTTAATTTAAGAATGAATGATACAGTGATAAAATTACAAATATGGGATACATGTGGACAAGAAGTTTATCGAAGTTTAATATCTAATTTTTATAGAAATTCATCACTTGCTATTTTATTATATGCTATTAATAATAGAACTAGTTTCATTAATGTTGAACATTGGTTAAAAGATTTAAAGTCTGAAGCAAATCCTAATGTTAGAGTTATGTTAATTGGAAATAAATGTGATTTAGAAAATGAAAGAATTATTAGTAAAGATGATGGAGAAAATTTTAAAGAAGAAAATAAATTGGATTTTTTTATGGAAACTAGTGCAAAAACTGGAGAAAATGCAAGAAATGTTCTTATTGAAGCTGCAAAATTTTTGTATCAAGATTTTTTAAATAAAAAAATTCAAGGAAGTATTTCTGATAATAGTAAAGATGATAAAAAGAAAAAATTAAATGACACAATGGAAAACAAAAAAAATGGAAAATGTTGTTAAATGAATAATATATTTTATTAGTATTTAAATATTTTAGTCTTCTTTATTTTTTTTATTTTTTTTATTTATAATTTATAATATTTGATTAATTCTTTTTTTAAAATTTAAAAGAGCCAAAAGGTCTTCTATTACTTTTAATTTCTGTCTTAAAATTATTATTTCTTTGATTATTACCTGGATATTCTTCTTCTAACCAATTTAATTCATCTTTTTTATTATCTATTAAGAATTGTGGTTCTTCTTTTTCTTCCTCTTTTTTTTCTTCTTTTTTTTCTTCTTTTTTGTGAAAAGTAACAATAGGATCCTTAATTTCTTTTTTTTCATTTGTATTATTTTTTTTTATATAAGAAGGCTGATAATTTTCTAATTCTTTCATATTAAAATAATTATTATTTGATTTTTTCTTTGGTTGTATGCTTAAATTATAATTATTTGAATTATTATTTGTATTATTTGAATTTATTTCACCATCAATTATTTTAATATTTATAGGTAATTTTCTTTGAATACAAGAAAAAGGTAATAATTCTTTTTTTTTCCATAAATCTGTTTTATTATAATTATTGTCTAAACTATAATAATTATCTAATTTACGAACTTCTTTTATATTATTTTTTTTTTCAAACATATCTCTATAATTATATCTTTTATTTTTTTTATCTTTTTTTATTTTATTTAATGGTGATTCAATATTCTTTTGGTTTATTATTTTTTCTAATTGTTTTAATCTAATTTCATTAATTTCTTTTTGTTGTTTTTCTCTTTCAATATATTGTTCAATTAATTGTTTTTCTCTTTCTAATTTTACTAATTCAGCTTCTTTTTCAATTAATTCAATTTCTTCTTTTGTTGGTTTTGAAGTAAATTTTGCTTCATTAATTTGTTCCATTAAGTAATTACATTCATTATCTAATTCTTTTTTTTCTATTTTTTGATTATTTAAATATTGATTTATATATTGTTCATAATCATATATTACTTGTGATTGTTTTTTTAAATATATATTTTTTTCTTTTAATACTAATAAATTCATTTTTAATTCTTCTTCATCCATTTCTTCATTTAAATTTTCTTTTTCATCTTTTTTGTTTAAAAAATCTACTAGTTCTTTATATTTTTTTTCTAGTTTTTCTAATTTATCATTTGAATTATTTATTTTTTTTTCTAAAATTTCTGTTCTATTATTATCTAATTCATCTTCTATATAATCTTGCACTTGATAAAATATTTTATTAATATTTTTTTCTAAATTTTTTCTTTCTTTTATTACTTCTTGGTATTCTTTATCCATTTATTAATAACGTTTAAAATTATAAAAAAGTAAAAAAAATTAATTAAATATAATTTTATTATATATTAAATAAAGTAAAAATTAGTATATAAATAAAAAAAAATAATACAATTAATAAGAATTTAATTATTTTTTTTTGTGAAGAATGCATCAACCATTTTTTCTGCATTAAAAATAGGAACAAATTTTTTAAATTTGGAATTCATTTTTACATTTTTTTTATTTAAAAAAGAAGAACAACTTTTTCTATGATGATTATTATTTTTTTTAAAAAATGTATTATATTTATTATAATAAGGTTGATGAATATTTTTTTGACTATAATGTCTATTATATAATTTTTGTTTTTTAATAAAACTTTGACTATTAGAATTATTCATCGTATTCAAATTTAATTGACTGTAATTTCTTTCTTTCTTTAAATTTAAAGAAAAAATATCATTATCAGAATCATTAAAAGAATTTCTCATTTCTTTTCTTGTATTAAATGATATTGCTTCTGCATATAATCTTTTTGATATTTCTTCAATTTTTTTTTTTGAAACTCTTTGAGTTCTATTTCTCATTTCTTTTAATATTAATTCTTCTTTTTCTTTTTCTACTTTCAATTTTTCATTTCTTAATAATTGTAAATTTTTCTCTTTTTCTCTTAATTTATCTATCACTTCTGTTTTATATTTAATCATAAATTTTTTTTCATCAAATTTTTTTTTTGATTTTGTTTTCCTATTTTTTAATTCTTCATTTTTATAATAATTTTCTGTTCTTCTATTTGAATCTTCTATTAAATGATTAAATACTTTGACTCTTTCACTTTCTTTTATTTTTGGTTTAGATTGGTTAACCATATAATCTAATATTTCATTTTTTGTTTGTTTTTTTATTGAATAAAATTGCATTCTTTCTAAAAATCCTGAATTTAAAGGTTTACATTGACTATAATTTTTTAATGCTTCATACATTAAACTTTCTGTATTATATCTTTCAAATTTTTTTTGGATTTGATTTATTATTTTTCTACTTGTTGATAAATTTTCTTTTAAATTTCTTTCTGTTGTTGAATTTGTTGATAATTGATTCTTTATTTCATTTTTTCTTTTTGGTCTTTGAGTGTAACTTAATATTTCATTTAATGATTTATATTTATTTTTAGGATTTGTTTTATAATTTTGAATCTTTTTATTGTTATTATTTTTTTGCTTTTCTTTTAATAATATTTTTTCCTTATTTTCATCTTGAATTTTTATTGGTTTTGAATAATCTAAATTTATTAATTCTGGATTTAATGTATAATTATCGGGATTTAAAACAAGAATATCATTTTTATTTATTTTATTTTTATTAATATTTTGTTGAAAATCATCTATATCATTATTTTCTTCGGTTGTCAAATTCACTTCTTTAATTCCTTCTTCAATATCTTTTTTTAATCCATTTTCTTTAACTCCTTTAATTTTAGAATTTATTAAAGAAACTTTATTATTAAAAAAAATTTTTTCTTCGTTATTAAGAGAACGAATAGATTTTGAAGATGAATTTTCACCGTCGTTTAAGTTAATATTATTTTTTTTTCTATCAAAAATTTGTTTTATCACATATTCATAATTGTCCATTTATATTTACATTAAAAATTAATCATTTAAAAAATATTATAAATGATAAATATTGATTTAAAAAGAAAAAATATTAATTAAAAATTAAATTATTTGGAAAAAAGTGAAATAAATGATAAACAGATTTTCTTTATAAATATATAAACATATAATTTAATTAATAAAAAATTAATAAATATAATCAAAATAATTTATAAATTTATTCTTTTTTAGATTTTAAAAAATTGAAAAAAAAAAAGAATTCCAAATCACAAAATAAAAGGTAAAAATCTTTAAAAACGAAAATAAAAAAATATATAAAAGTAATTTAAAATATTTAAGAAGCTAAACTCAACTTAGATTTCGTATGACAATTAATAAAAAGCCAAAAGCAGAAGTGTTGTATAATTTCAATTAATTCACCTTTATCTTCTTCATTGAAATCAAAGAATTGATATTTTTCAAGAAAATTAGAAAAAAATTCATTACATTGTTCAGGAAAAATTTCAGCATTTTCTACAGAAGAATATTCTTTTTCATTATATTTGCCTTCTTTATTTTGATTTACATTAACACATTCTCTAAATAATATTACAAATTTTGTTGCAAAAATAAAATATTTTTCATTTGACAATGGTTCAATGTAATTTAAATAATTACATATTATATCATCACATATTTTTAAGTCTAATTCTTTTTTATTTAATAAATAATTTAATATTGGATTTTCCTTTGGTTCATTTATTACTTTTGAAAAAGCATTTGAGTGATTTTTAAAAAGATCTTCAAAAACATTTTTTACAACTTCTTCCATATTAATTTTTTCTGTTTCATTACTTTTTCCTCTTTTTGGATTTTGGAAATAAGGAGTATATTTTTGTTTAACATAATTATTATTCTCAGTAGAGTCAACAAGCTAAAAAAAAAATAAAAAAAAGAATATATTAAAAAATATAATTACATATTTTCTTGGTCTTCCTCTTTTTCTTTTTTCAATATTCATTTGTTTTAAAATTTCAGCATGTTTTGTATTCATATGATTATTTAAAGCAGGTTTACTTAAATAAGATTTACCACAATGTTCACAACTATAAATTCTTCCTTCTTGTTCATGTTTTGATCTTCTATGTCTTTCTATATTTTTTTTTTAATTTTTTTTTTGAAAATTATATAAATTTTATTTTCTTACTTTTATCTATTTGATCTGGTGAAATTGGAATGTTTTGATTAATTTGAGGTTGTATTATTTGATTTGGAGTTGCTATGTCTGGAATTATAGGCTGTTGTGGGATTATTGTATTATTCATTAAATTATATATTTTATTAATGATTTTTTTTGGTTATTTATTTTTTTTAAGGAGGGTTTCTTAAAAATTGTACAGTCGGCTCAATTTAATAAAATATTTATTTATTTATTTTATTATTTTATTAATTTTAATTATTTTTTTTTTATTATTGATGTAAAGGGATATTCAATATTTTTATTATCTTTAAATGATTAATCAATAAATAGTTTATTTTAAATTAAAGAAATTTTGAAGATTCATTTAAAAAAATAATATAAAATAAATAAAGGATTTTAAATAGTAAAACCAGTTTTTAATTTTATTTTATATTTATTTGGAATAAAAATAATATTTAATTGTATAATATATAATTTTAAATAAAAATATATTTTATTGTTTATTTTCTTCTTTTAATCTCCATATATCTTGAGTTTGTTCTGAAATATTAACTTCTGCTTCATTGATTTTATTTTTTCTTTTAATTAACTTTTTTAAAATTGGTAAAACATATTTTTTATATTTACTTTCAGGAAGATTTCTTCTTTGACATTGTTCTGAAATAAATTGATTTTGAAAAATACCAATAAAATCATTATTTCTTCCTTTAAGCATTTCTTCTAATAAAATATAATCATTATCTGCAATTTCATTATAGAAATCTTCTTCATTTTTTTTCATTATAAAATAGATAATAACAAATACAACAAAAATTGTTATAAATAAACTTAAAACTATATTTGGAGAAATTAATTTTAAAGCATTTAAAATTTCTTCTTTTTGTTGATTATTAGATAATATATAAACAATATAAACAATAATTCCACTAATAATTATAATTAATCCAAAGTTTTTAATTATTTTTTTATATTCTTTATTAAAAGGTATAAATTCATTTCTCTTAATTTCAGGAATATTAAAATCAGAAACAACGGGTTCTTTAATTTCAACTATTATTTGTTTCGATTGAGATGAAATATGTTGATTTTGACTTAAATTTTTATTACTTTGAGATGAAATATTTTGTCTTAATTGATTTGAATAATTTTCAACTTGATTTGAAAATGGATTTATTAAATTTGGTTTTGTTTTATTTATTGATATATTAGTTTTACTATTTGATGAATTATTTTGAGAATTTTGAAATTTTGGAA
>JAEEGI010026259.1_pt1 | contig 11227 bp, 9 predicted proteins | sample 8958751 | NCBI WGS metagenome assembly JAEEGI01 (sample SAMN16246545, study PRJNA631951) | gut metagenome | biome: gut microbiome; feature: rumen; material: KS-attached | host: Bos | place: Iran: Karaj | collected 2018-10 | reverse complement strand
ATAAAATATAATTTAGAACCTAATATAAATAATGAAACTTGTATTTCTTTAATTAATGATTCTTTTCAATATTGTACTGAAAATTTAAATAAAAATATTAAATCAAAATGGTTTTCTTTTTTTTTAAAATTAAGAGATTTTTTAATAGAAAATTTCTTATTTTATTTACAAGATCAAACAATTCAAAAATTTCAAAAAATGAATAAAAAACTTTTAAATGAATTAGTAGAAACTTTTTTATTTGATATATATGCAAAAGGAATAGAAATTACAAGTATTCATGCATCAAAATTAGTAATATTAATAAATTATATTAGAGAAGAAAATAATAATATTGACTCAGAAATAAATTATGAAAAAATTTTTCTAATGTTAAAAAACAGTTATTCAATCAATACTTCAAATTCTGAAAATTATAAATTTCCTTCTAAACCAACTTATTCAATTAATATAATGAAAGATATTACTTTTAATTATCAAGAAAAATTGATTAAATTTTATAAACAAGAATGTATTTTTATTTCCTTATATAATAAAAATGATGATACTTTTTCAATATCTTTAAAATTAAATCCAATAAATAATATTGAAGCTTTTTCATTTATTTCATATGGTCATTTAATTGAAGACTATGAAAATAATAATAATATGCAAGTAACATATCATACTATTAATTCAAATAATACAGTAAATCTTTTTACAATTAATAATTTTAGAAGTTATATTAATTATATGAAAGGAATTAAAGATATGGAAAATTTAATTTTAGAAATAAATTTAAAATTTTGTGTTATTGAATCTTTTGTTATTTGTTATTTAAAAAGTTGCTTTTCAGATATAATAAATGAAGAAAGTGTTAAAGATATTCCTTCTAATTTTTTTAATATTTTATTATATAATATAAATTCTAATCAACAATATAAAGAAGAAGATATTTTAACAGTTATTCAAAATTGGTTAAATGATGATTTAAATTATAAATTAAAATTAACAAATATTCAAGAAATATTTGAGCAAATTGTTTGGAAAAAAATACCTTTAGGAAAAATATTTGAATTTGTAATTAAATATCCTTTAGTTTTAGAAAAATTAAAGCAAACAGAAAATGATATTATATCAAGTATATTTGTTAAAGCAAATGAAAAGTTAAAAGAAATGAAAAAAGATAAATTATTTACTAATAAAGTAATATATGAAGATAAGAAATATTATTTAAAAAATAATACAATTGATAGTTATGAAGGGGAATTAGAAAGATGTGAAGCAATAATAAATGAAAATGAAAAAGATTCAAAAGAAACAAAAACAAAAGATAATTCAAAAAACAATAATAATTTTATTAATAATGATAATAATAATAATTTAATTACAAATGAAAATCAAATAAATTTATTATCATATTTCTTTGTAAATTTAGTTGAATGTAGTAAAAAATTAGATTATCAAAAATTGCAATATAATAGTGGTAAAAAAGAAACAAAAAGAAGTTCTGATGATGAAGATTTAATAGAACCTTTTAAATTTAAAAATATAGGTAAAAGTATAAAAGAAGAAAAAGAAGATAAAAAAATAACTGAAAAAGATGAAAATATATATCAAACTCCTTTAACACTTCAAGACGATATTAAATTAGAAGATGATAGTGAAATAAAAATGATTAAAACAGATGAAAAAATTCCAACTTTAGATTTTGGAGAAAATGAAGAATCAATTAAAATTAATAAAGAAATAAATGAAAACAATAATGACATCAATGAAACTCTTAAAGAAGAAATTGAAGAAATTAAAGAAGACTCTAAAGAAGATATTAAAAGTTTAAGTAAAAATTTGGAAGAAAATAAAAGTTTAAATAGAAATATTAATGATTTAAGTGATTGTAAAATAAATAGTTTTAGAAGTGGTAATATTAATAATGTTAATAAATTAAGTTATAATAATTTAAGTCGAAACACTATAAATTCAAATAAATCTAGTGAAGTTAATTATAAAAATGTTAATGAAAAGAAAAAAAGTTTTAAACCTTCTGTTAAATTATGTTCTATTGTATTAAATGATAAATTTAATAAACAAAGTTTAATATATGATTCAAATAAAAAAGAAAAAGAAAAAGAAAAATCAAATAAAGAAATAAAATAAATCCTTTACACTATTTTTTTCATATAATATTAAATTATATAATATTATATTATTAATATTTATAAATACTATATTTCAAATTGTTAAAATATATAATAATCTTCTTTTTTTCATGAATTGAACGATTTAATAAAAAAAATCTTTTTTTGGAAAAAATAAAAAATTAAAAAAATGGATGATATAAACAATGACCCCTTATTAGGTGAAGTAATTATGGGAAAATATCTTATAATAAGAAAATTAGGTGAAGGCTCATTTGGCAAAATATATAAAGGGGAATATGATAACAAAAATTATGCTTTGAAAATAGAAAAAAACAGAAATGGTATTTGTTTATTAAAAAATGAATCAGAAACTTTAAAAGTAATACAGGGAAGTAAAGTCATATATATATAAAAAAAATTTAGACGGTATTCCTTTCTTTAAAGAATATATAGAAGATGAATACTATAATATTCTTGTAATGCAATTATTAGGAAATTCCTTAGAAGTATTATTACATAAATTACCAACTAAGAAAATGACATTAAAAACAGTTGCAATGTTATCAATTCAAATGATAAAGGTGTTAAAAATAATTCATGATAAAAATTATATTCACAGAGATATAAAACCAGATAATTTTACAATGGGAATAAATGAATCTAATAATAAATTATTTATAATAGATTTTGGTTTAAGTAAATTATATAGAGATCCAAAAACTTTAATTCATAATCCTTTAATTAAAAGAAGAAAATTAACTGGAACTGCAAGATATGCAAGTATTAATGCTCTTGAAGGTTATGAATTAAGTAGAAGAGATGATTTAGAAAGTCTTAGTTATGTTATATTATATTTATTAAAAGGATGGTTGCCTTGGCAAGGTTTAATTGTTAAAAATAAAAATGATAAATATTGTAAAATTTTAGAAAAAAAAAAAGAATTAAGTGATGAGGCTTTATGTAAAGGATTCCCTTATCAAATTACACAATTTGTCTCCTATGTTAGACATTTAAATTATGAAGAAGACCCTCAATATGATTATATGATTGATTTATTCGTCAAAATTTTAGACGATTTAAATGAAAAATTTGATAGAATTTATGATTGGAATTTAAATAAAAGTTGTATTTTTGGAAAAAGAAATAAATTTGGGAAATTATTATCTGTTCCAACTAAAAGAATATCTAATTCACCTTATGTTAATAGGATAAAAAATTCTTCTAATAATATATTTAATGATTCAAATTTTGTAACTAGACCAAATGAATCTATAACTAATTTTGTTAATTTTTCTTCTTTAAAAGGTCTTTTTATGATGAATAATAATATGGAAGATAATTTTGATAAATCTAGTCAAATTTCTGAAGAAGATTCAAAAGGAAAAAAAAATCAAAATATGAATGAAAATGAAAATAGAAATTGTTCTGAATTTATCAATCACAAAACTTCTGTTCATTTATATAAAGCAAATTTTGATAATAAAAAGAATATATGTTTGAGTCAATGTTGCTCAATTATGTAAAATTTTTTATGATTATTTTGATAATAATTCTTGTTTTATAATTATTTTTTCTATTTAAAAAATTATAAATGTCGATTAGATTTAAAATACAAGTTATGTTAAATATTATATAATTTTAGTTAGGATTAAATTTGTTATTTAAGTATTTCAATGTTATATAAATGTTTAGAATTTATTTTTAAATTCTTTTCATTTTATTATTAATTTTAGGTTTTTTATTATCTCTTTAATAAAATCATATTAAATATAAGAAATATAATATTTTTTATTTTTCTGTAGGTGTGTAAATATTTTATTCTATTAAATATTTTATAATTCTTTGAATTATTTTTAAATAAGTAAAAAAAGTAATATTTAGAAAAAAATTGAACTTAAATTTAATTTTTGATTGTTTTCAACATTATTTTTCCATTTAATAAAAGTATTCGAAATATTTATTCTTTTAACATCATTTAAAAATTGAATACTCTACTAACAAAATTCCATTCAATTGTCCAAGAATCAGAATTTAAATCTTAACTTTTTAAATATTTATTAACACCTTTACCTCATCATTTTTATTATTATGAAAATGATAATAATAGTCTCTATTTCCTCCAAAAGTAAATTCCACTCTTTAACTTTTTTCTTTTTATTATCCTTAATATTTATAATAAGTGTATGCCCCTTCTCCATTGTAAATTGCCCTTCAAATTATTTCTCTCTATTTTGTTATTTCTTATTCTTTCGACATTTTTTTCTCTAGTTCTAACTTTTTTATCATATTTTTAATTCCATTTTTTTTGGTATATTTATTTTTTTAATTTTTAAAAATTTTTTTAAATGGAAAGACAGTTTGGGGTTATTAAAGATCTTTCGAGAGAATATGTTAAAATAAAACAAAGATATAATGAAATTGGAGAATATAATTCTTCACTTAATGATTCATCTTCTCAAGGATTTATGAATGATAAAGGGAAAGTTAATTTAATTTCAAAATATGATAAACAAGAATTATCAAATTGGCATTTACATCCAAAGTATATTGAATTATATGAATATTGTAAAGATTTATTTAAAGAATTAGAAATTGAATGTATAGTAATTTTGTTTATATAATTTTCAAATTTAGATAATAAATTACAAGAAGAACAACAAAAAAGAGTTGTTCCAAATTTTGATGAAAATGAAAATAAAATAAGAGATAATAATATTCAAATTTTAATTATGAATATGACAAATAAATTAAAAGAATGTGAAGAAACAATAAAAAAGATAAAATATGAAATAACAGATAATTATTTAGATGAACAAATAAAAATAAATATGCAACAAAATTTATTACAAAAACTAAGAAATTTTTCAAATGAATTAAGACAGAATGAAAAAGTATATATGAAAAAATATCAAGAATTAAATTCAAGTGATTTAATAAATTCTGAAATAGAAAATCAAAATGATTTTCAAACTCAAATAACAACAACAAAAACAAATTCAAATAAATCAATTTTTGAACAAAGAAAAAAAGATTTAGATAAAATATTAAAATCAATATATGCTTTATCAGAATTATATAAATATGCTCAAAATTTAGTTGTTGAACAAGGAACAATTTTAGATAGAATAGATAATAATATTGATTATTCAAAAGAACATGTTATAAAAGCTCATAAAGAATTAATTGAAGCAGATGAAAATAATAAATCAAGTTGTGCAAGAAAAGCTAATTTATTATTAACAATAAATGTTTTTATTTTAGGAATTTTAGTACTTTTTAAATATTTTTAATATATATATTCAATCAAATAATTATTTTTTTGATTTTATTCATTTATTATTATTTTAAATAATAATATGTCAGAGGAAAAGAAAGAAGAAAAAGAAGAAGAAAACAAAGAAAATATAGAAATAATAAATCCAGAAGAAACAGAATATATAACATCTACAATATCAATATCAATTCCAGAATATGAAAATAAATATATAGGAAATAAAAATGTTACATTTTACAGAATAAAAGTAATAGATTATTTTAAAAAAACATCATGGACATTAGATAAAAGATATAGTGAATTTGAATCACTTTATAAAAGTTTACAAGAAATATTTTCTCAAGTTCCTCAAACACCAGGAAAAACATTATTTAAAGTTTCAAGTATAGAAGCAATAAAAAAACGTCAAAAAGATTTAGAAAAGTTTTTAAAAGAATGTATAAATAGAAAAGATATATTTTCAACAAAAGAATTGAAAAATTTTCTTGATTTAGAAACTCATTGTCCTCATTTAACAAATATAAATCCTTCAGAAGAAGGGAAATTAGAAAATATACCATTAGGAGTTAGAGATTTTATATATGATAATAAAGAAGGAGTAATATTTATGTGTTGTTCAGATATGAATATTATATCAAGAGCAGATTCAATGTTATCAAATTTTCGTTTTCCATGGGAAAAAAAATCTGAAGAAAATGTTCCTTTAGGAGGTGCATTTTGTTTCCGTGTTCAAAAATTAGAAATTGGATTTGAATTTGTTAGATGTTGGTCTAAAGCTTATACTGTTCAAACTGGTATTATTAATTTTGATAAAAAAACACTTACTGTTGCTGTTGGATTAGATGATGGTTCTATTTTTTTATATAAAGTAGAACCTGAAAGTAATTTCTCTAAATTTAGTGATTTAAAAAATATTAAACCTCATAATGATAGAGTTATGGGAATTGAATTTGATTCTGATTTAGGAAAAGTTTATTCAGTTTCAACTGATAAATTATTTTTAGTGAGTGATATAAATTATGAAAAAAGTGAACCAATAATAGTAAATAAAGGTCAATATGGATATACAAATATTTTTTATGATAAAGAAAATCAAAGATGTTTCTTAACAAATGAAGGAGGACAAATAGAAGTATATTTAACAAATAATTTTCCTCCAAATTTAGTAACAAGTTTTAAAACAAGTTCAGGAGGATGTATTCGTGGTTTAAATATAAATTTAAAAAAGCAATTAATGTTTACAACAGATATGATAGGAAAAATAACAGTAATAGATTTAAATATTCCTGGAAAGGAAAAAAATATAAGTGAAATAAGTACATTTGGAGCAAAAAGTAAATTAAGAATTGCAGTTTTTGATGGTAATAATTCAGAAATAATAACAGGTGATGAAGATGGAAGAATTACTATTTGGAGTTTAAAAAATGGAGAAAGTATTTTTGTTTGGGTTGCTCATCCTAAAAGTGCTATTACACAAATGGTGTATCAAGAAGATGAAAGATTACTTTGGAGTGGAGCTAAAGATAGATCTATTAAAATTTGGAAATTACCTGAAAAATGGGTTAGTGAAGAAATTGAAAATTTTGAAAAGAATGAATTAAAAAAAATTAATGATCAAATTGCTGAAAGGAAAATCAAGAAAAAAATGGAAATGATTGATGATGATGAAGATGAATATGCTAGTTCTGGAAGTTTAGAAGATGATTTAAATGGATGGAATTATAGGAAAGATTAAACTTATTTTAATGGATGAATAAAAATAATATATAATATTATATAATGATTATATTTAATATTTAAACACAATATTATTGTATTTGTTTTATAAGAAAATAAATATTTTATTTAATATATTTAATTTAATATTTTAATTGTTTCTAAAGAATTAATTGGACTTTAGTTTTTCTATTTTTTCATTTTTAAAATCATAAAAAAGAATTATTTATACTATTTAATATATTTAGATGTTCTTAGATTGATTCTATTTCCTTTTAAATCTGAAAATTCTTTTTTTCATTCATTACATTTTTACTTATAACTAACATTTAAACATGTTTTTTATTTTTTATAAATTAAAAAAGAAAATATTAAATAACAAAATTAGATTATCATGTTTTAAATAGCATGTATTTATTTTTTAATATTTAAAGAAAGGGAAATAATAAACTTTCTCTTTTTTAACAATTAGAATTTTAATTTTTTAAATAAAAATTCAGTGTGTTCTTGTTTTTCATTATCAGCTGCATTATTACTTCTTACAAAACCTTCCATAAATCTATTATACATTTCAGTTCCAATAGATTCTTTAACATTATTTAACATTTCTTTATAATTATCTTTTTCTTCACCTAATTTTTTTTTAAGTTCTTCAATTTCTTTTTTTCCTTCTTCTTTTTTTTCATGTTCAATTTTACTTATTTTAGAAGTAATATCTTTAACTTTAGCTTCTAAATCATCTAATTTTTTCATTCCTTTCTCAACACCAAAATCTTCTTTAACAGAATATCTAGTAACAAGTAAATGAGACATATTATATGTTTTAATAAAAATACCAAAACTTTTTAATTTATTTATTCTATAATCACTTGGATTTGCTTTTTCAATTTTTTTTAAAGTTTCTTCTAATTTTTTCAAAGATTTTTTTGTTGCTTTTCTTGGTCCTTTACTTAATCCAACTACAAGACAATGAGGATACTTTCTTTCTCTATTACTCTCATAATTTGATTTTACTATTATTCCCTTTCTTCCTGCAAATCTACCATTTAAAATTATTACTACTTTTCCTGGTTTGTAACTATATTTTGTTATTTAATTTATTTCTTACAATTTCCCCATTTTAGATATTTAAATATTTTTTATTTAATTATTTATTTTATATATAATTTATTTATTTATTTTTTTATTTTTTTATATTATTTTATTAAGTATATATTATAATAAGTTATATTAAAAATTTCATATTTTTAATTAAATACGTGAGTTTCTTTTTCAGATATATCTTTTGTTGAACCATCATCATAAACATATGTTATTTTAGTTGTTATTTCTACTATTTTTTTAACAATTTTCTTATTTTGATTTATTTTTTTAACTTTTTCTGATAATTCTTCAAATTCATTCCCAACAAAATTATTATTTATATTATTGTTAACTTTATTATTCATATTATTATTCATATTATTTTGAATATTACCTTTATTAATCATATTATTATAATTTTTAAAATCATCATTTTCAAGTGATAACTTAACAAAAGGACTTTGATTATTATTCCTATTATTAATTGGTTCATGAGATAAATTTAATTCATTAATATTTTGTAAACTTCTATTTTGTTCATCAAAATGATTTCCTTCTAAATTTAAATTAACAATAGGATTATTATTTGATAAGGGAATAAAATCATAAGCAAAATCCATAACACACATTTGAAATTCAGTTTGATGAGGTCCACAAGCAATTCCAATTTTTTTAAAATCTGTAATGAATAAATTTTCTCTATGAGGACGATTTTCTTCTCCATCATCTAAAGTTAAAGATACAATAACACCCATTTCATCATTAGGTCCAAAATCAATATTTTCACCTAAATTTTCTATATAATTTCCATATTTACATATTCTATCTTCTGGTTCTGTTCCATCTGAACTTGTATATTGTAATAAACCTTTTGGTCCTATATCTTCTACATGTTCTTTTGCACTTTTTGCTAAATTTTCATCCCATTTTAATGGTTCTAATGATTTTATTTTTTTTAAAAAATTTATTGCCTCATTAAATGCTTCTATTCCTTCTACCATTTGTATTTGTACTTTATTTGGTTCACTTAATATTTTCGATGGAATATCTAAATATTGCTTTATTTGTTCTAAATGGTTAATTAATAGATTTGGATTTGTACGAAATTTGTTTATTAATTTAAATATGTTTCTTGCTTTTTGATCATAATCTTCCATTTTTTTAAAATTTCAAATCCTTTTTTATTTTTTTTTTTTGAATAATTTAGTGATAAAAAAACAATACAAAAAATTTAAAAAAATATTAAAAAATTCATTTCTTTCTTTAAATATTTATTTCCCAAAATCATTTTAATAACCATATTCCTTTAATTGTTTATTAACATCTTGAACTTCCTTATTATTTTTAATAACTTCTTTTTCTTTTTTAAGATTATCAACTTTCTTTTTATACCATTCATGATTTCTTCCAATTCTCTTAGCTTCAACAGTAGAAATTAAATCTTGTTTAGTCCATCCACATTCTTTAGCAATATTACCTAAAACAGAATATTTAGCTCTAGGTTGTAATCTAACAGCTTTTAAAGCTTCAGGAATTACCATTTTTTTTTTAGCATTAACTGAAACAGGACATCCATCAAAACATTTTAATCTTCCTAAAGCAGCTTCTCCTTTTGCTGTTTTATATGGAAGCATTCCTCTTATTGTTCTCCACATTATTCTACTTGGTGCTACATGATGGAATGGTCCTTTTTTTGGATTTGTATTTGTTCTCTTATGAAGAAAATCCATAAAATTTAATTTATTACGATAATGCTTTCCACTTATTAAAGTCTGTTCACAACGAACTAATACTATTCTTTGACCTAATTGAAGTTGTTTTGCTACGATTGATGCTAAACGACCCATTAAGTGACCTTTACAATCTACTACTATTAAAGCTCTTACCATTTTTTAAATAAAACTTTTATTTTTTTTTTGGATTTATTTAATTTAATTATTTAAATTAATATATATATTCAAAAAATTAATTGTTATTTCTTATAAATATTATAACCAAAAAAATCCATATTTTTTAATTAATCTTTTTTTTAATGATATATATTTACAACACAATCAGAACCACCAGAACAAAAACCACCATCTTTTAAAATGCATAAAACATTAACATTATTAGTATGATTTTTATAAATATGAATTAAATTTAAATCAAGTTCCCAAAGTTTAATTAATTTATCAGTTCCAGAAGTAACAATTCTTCCATCTTTTAATTGTCTAATACATAAAATAGATCCATCATGAGCTTTAAATTCTTTTAAATAAGAAATAGTTTTACTCCAAATAATAATTTTACCACTTTTATCTCCACTTAATAATCTTCCATCTCTTAAATAACAAACAGACATCACTCCTTCATTATGATCTTTTAAAGTATTTAACATTCTAAAATGTCTATCATAAAGTTTAATAGTACCATCTTCAGAACAAGAAATTGTTCTAAGTTTATTAATAGGAATAATACCTCTAATCCAATTTGAATGTTCTTTTATAATATATTTAGGTCTATAATGTTCATCATAAATAAATATTTCTTTAAAAGAACAAGAAGCTAATTTATCTCCAAATAATAAATTTAAAAATACTACTTGATTACTTTGTTCTTTTAATGTATGTATTGTTTTATTTTGACGTAAATCCCATATTCTAACTGTTTTATCTGCTGATCCTGAAGCTATTTTTCCTTCTTTTAATAAACATAATGCTCTTACTCCATTTGAATGACCATTTAATACTAAATTTAAATTATTTTCTTTATCAAATATTTTTATTGTACTATCTTCTGAAGCTATTGCTATTCTTTCATCTTTTAATTCTATTATATCATTTATTTGACCTTTAAATTTATTCTTTATTGAAGATTCTAATTTTATTTCTTTTTTTGCAAAATATAGATATTTAAATGTTACTCCATTTGTTATATCTTCATTTTCTAAATCTTGTTTTATTTTATCTAATTTTGATGTTATTGCATCTAAATCAGAATGAAAAGTTAAATCTGAAAATTCATTAAATTCTTTTGATAAATGTTTTAATAA
>JAEEGI010026246.1_pt1 | contig 11231 bp, 13 predicted proteins | sample 8958751 | NCBI WGS metagenome assembly JAEEGI01 (sample SAMN16246545, study PRJNA631951) | gut metagenome | biome: gut microbiome; feature: rumen; material: KS-attached | host: Bos | place: Iran: Karaj | collected 2018-10 | reverse complement strand
CGCATGGGCAGCGCCCCGGCCCCGGCGCGCTGCCGCGCCCGCCGCGCAGGAAGGGCCGGACGCAGGCCTAGTTTTGCCTGAATTGACGGGACTGCCGGGACAGCCAGAACGCTGGCCCTTCCTTTCCGCAGCCCCTTCAGAGGAGATGTTGCATGATAGACCTCAAAGCCTATGCCAGGCCACAGGAATCCGAGGGCGAATGCCTGCTGTGCGGAGCGCCCCTGACCTACCTTGTCCGCGGCGAGATGATGGAATGCGCCTTCTGCCACAAGAAGGAGACAAGCAAGACGCGGTGCATGAAGGGCCACTATGTCTGCAACGAGTGCCATGCCAGAGGCGTCGACAGCCTGCTTCCGCTCTGCCTCTCCCACACGTCCAGCAATCCCGTTGCCCTTCTCGAGACGCTGATGGACGCGCCCTTCTGCCACATGCACGGTCCAGAACACCACGTGCTTGTCGGCGCGTCGCTCTTGACCGCCTACGCCAATGCCGGCGGGACGCTCGACCTCAAGAATGCCCTGCTGGAAATGCTCCGTCGCGGAGGCCAGATTCCCGGCGGGGCCTGCGGCTTCTGGGGCGCCTGCGGCGCTGCGGTCAGCGCCGGCATCTTCGTGTCGATCGCCCTGGGTGCAACGCCCCTGGCCACGGATTCCTGGGGGTTTGCCAACCAGACGACAGCCAGAGCCCTTGCGGCCATCGGCGCCATAGGCGGTCCGCGATGCTGCAAGCGCGATTCCTATCTCGCCATCCGCGAAACCGTGCCCTTCATCGCCGAAAAGACGGGCGTGCGCATGGAGCTTGGCAAGATCGCCTGCAGGCGCTCGGCGCAGAACAGCCAGTGCATCGGCAAGCGCTGTCCCTTTTCCAGCGCAGGCAGACCCTGACGCACCGGCGCCGGCCACGCGCCCCACGGGTAGAGGTCGCTGACGGCCGGATGCGCCTTGCCGGCTTTATCTTCTCCGGCATTGTCCGGCACTTCTCCGGCAAGCCCGCACTGCCCCCGGCCCAGCGCTGAGGGAAGCTTCGGGACGCGTCTTCCGGCAATTGTCCCAGGGCATGGAGCAATGCCGCCTCTGCAGGCCGAACCTGCGCCTTCCTGGGCTTTCTGCAAGGGAAGGCCTGTCGAAGCCGCGTCCCGGCGGGATCCTCTGGCTACGGCAGGACGGCCGGCGTCAAGCGCCTCCGCCGGGCGCCCGGTTCTGCGCGCTGGCGCAAGGGGCGCCCTTGCCAAGCCAGCAGCCAGAAGCGGGCCTGGCAGGTCGCTGTCTCTGCCGGATCGGGGCCAGCTGGGCGCTGCTTGCGGATTGGACACGCTTGAGTCGCTTCATGGCCCACTGCAAGTCCAGCCATGTCTGGCTGCAGGATGGCGAATGCATCCCGATCTCTCTGCAGAATCTCAAGCAGGAGAATGCATATTTTTTTATCCTCGCCTCTTTTTTTCTGTTGACTTTCTCTGAAAGATCCTGCACGCATTGCGTATTCAGACCTGAAGCCTGCCACCATTCCGGGGCAGGATTTGACAGCTCAAGGAGAAAAGAAAAATGGCAGACAAGCAGAACGACGACGCCTTCGTGCAGGCAATGTCCATCACTACCGCTCAGGCTGGCGTACGTCCCATGACGGCGCAGGAAATCGTGGCGTACGCCAAGGAAGTTGCTGCAGGCATTCGCCAGCTGCAGGGCAACGCCGTGACGGGCGCAACGGAGCCCGCCGTGAATCCGAAGGACGCGGTGCGCGAGACCTCCGTTGTGTGTCTGGAATGCGGTGCGAAGTTCAAGATGCTGACTAAGCGTCATCTGGCCCAGCACGGACTCACTCCCGAAGAGTACAAGGCAAAGTGGGGCCTGAAGAAGGGCTCCTCTCTCGCCTGCAAGTCCATTCAGCGCATGCGCCGGCAGAAGATGCAGGACATGCAGCTGTGGACCCGCCGCAAGGGCTCGGAGCCTGAGGCCAGCGCCGAATAGCCCCGGACCGGAGAGATTTCGCCTCGAGGCCGTCCTCTGCTCCCCAGGGGACGGCCTTGCCGTCAACGGGGCTGAGGACGGCGGAAAGCAGGACGGGCCGGCGACACGGCCCCTTTCTGGTTCTGCGGCCTGCACACGCTCGGCAGGCCCAGCGCCGATCCGGACAGAGCCGCTGGGGACCCGATAGAGGCCCTGCCGGCGATCCTGCTTTCCGTGAGAGAGAGTGCGGAGAGAGCCCCGCGATTGCCAGTGGACGGCATGGTCCACGTTCTCGCCCCCCTGAAGGAGGACGCTGAGGCGCGACATGCCGAGGCGCAGTTCAGCCTCGGCGAAATGTACGCCGAAGGACTGTCCGTCCAGCAAGATGAAACGCAGGCCCGAAGCTGGTTTGAGCATGCCTCGCAGGGGCATGCCGAAGCCCAGTGCAGGCTCGGCGGGATGCTAGCCGAAGGCCTGGGCGGTTCCAGGGACTGCACAAGGATCCAGCACTGGTTGATGAAGGCCGCAGCGCAGGGAAATGCCGGGGCGCTGTTCGGCCTGGGCATGATGCACGATGAAGGCCTGTGCGTCCCCCAGGACCGCAGGGCCACAAAGGCGCGACTTGGCAGGGCCTGCAGAAGCGGCGCCAGGAAGGCCTGCGCCCGGGAGCTGGACGAAGCCGGCCAAGAGCCTGCAGGCAAGCCCTCGGGCGCTGTCCCTTTACGTGGGGATGGGGGCAGACGCCGCCCTTGCTTGCCACTGGCGATGGTCTTTGCTTCTGCCTGCCGTTCAGCCCGCTTTTCGCCTGACGGCCAGCTGGCATCGCGCTGCAAGGAGGTTGCCGTTCATGAGCAAGGCACGTGTCGTGCTTGAGCGCTGTCCGTCTCTGGACGATGCGCGCAAGGTGCTCCCCTTGATGCTGGAGGAGGCCTCTTTGTGGAGCCACCGAAATCTCCATTGCCTTCGCGTGCTTGTGAAGCCCAACCTCCTGCGCGCCGTGCCTCTGGCCTGCACAAGCCCTGCCGTTGTCGTCGCCGTCTGCGACTGGCTCAACGCCTGCGGCGCCAGCGTCACGGTAGCAGATTCCCCCGGCTTCGGGACGGCCCTGGGCGTTGCCAAACGCATTGGCCTCGATGAAGCGCTCAGGCCCCTTGGGCTTGCCGTCCAGCGCCTTGTCCCGGGCGAACCTGCCAGCCTTCCCTCAGGGAACAGCCTCATGCTCGCCAGGCAGGCCCAGGAGGCGGACGCCATCCTGTCCGTCGGCCGGGTCAAGGTCCACTCCCAGATGCTCTTGACTCTTGCCTGCAAGAACCTCTACGGACTCGTGCCCGGCCTGCGCAAGGCGCTCTACCACAGCAGGGAAGGACAGGACCCGGACGCCTTCGCCGACATGCTGGCAAGCCTCATGGACTACCTTCCGCCCGTCTCGGCCGTGCTGGACGGCGTCGAGGCCATGCACGTGACGGGTCCGGCCGGCGGCCGGCCCTATGCGCTGGGTCTGCTGGGGGCAGGCGCAAGCCCCGTGGCCCTCGACGAGGCCGTCTGCCTTGCCTTGGGAAAGCGACCCGAAGACGTTCCCCTGCAGCGGGCCTTCATCCGCAGGAGACATCCCGACTGCAGTGCGTGCGGCTGCGAAGCGGAGTATCCGAGGCTTCGGCCCAGGGACTTCAGCGCAGATGGCTTCGTCTTCCCCTGCCGCCTCCAGCACACAACCTTCCGCCCCCTGCGCCTTTTGAAGAGTTGCCTCAAGCGCCTCTGGATGGACCGTTTCGCGTGAGGCATGCCGGCAGGCTGGCCAGGCGCCGGAGCCTCCCGCTCCCACGCGGTTCGAGACAGAGACATGCTGCCTCTCAGCCGGCCCAGACTCCCGGCGGACAGCCCCGGCGGGGCTTGGCCCCGCAGGCCCCCTGCGACCAGCAGGACCGACATCCCGGCCCCCGGGGAGACGGCCAGGGATAATCTTTGCGGACTGCCTTGCGTTTCCGCCTTGCGGAAAGGCCTGCAGCATGCTCAACTCTGCGCACCTGCCCGCCGGCACGGCCGGCTGGGCAGAGACCAGCAAGGAGGAACAGCATGTACAAGGAGAACAAGATCGTCCGCATCGCCCTGTCGGGCGGGATCATCGGCGCGCTGTGCACAAGCCCCCGGCGGGCGCTCGACGCGGCCGTCAGGAAGCACAACGCCGAGGGATGGAACTGCCGCCAGGTGCTCCCGCACTCGACGTCCAACGTGGGCATCCTTGTCCTGCAGCTCGTCTGCCTCGTCTGCACCTGCGGCCTCTGGACCTTTGGCGCCGGCTACCTGCTCCTCTTCGAGCGCCCCCTGCACGCGTCCGGACAGCCTGTGCCTCCAGTCCAGCAGATGCGCTGAGCCCGGCGGCTCCGGACAGGCTCCCCTGCCCACGCATTTCGGCATGTGAAGCGCGGCTTCCATCCGCCAGCCAGTTCCGGAGCGCCTGCTCTCCCTGATAGCCGGAGCGCTCCTTCAGCTCTTTCGCCGGCACGTAGCCGAGCCAGCGCAGGCGTCCGCCGTCGAGAGGCTCCCACAGGGCAATGAAGAGGCTGAACTTTATTCCTTCGCCTTTTTTCGCCCACTGGGAATAGCCAAGAGGAACCATGCGGGTGCCGGCCGGCACGAGCACATCGGCCGGCGCCCGCCCCGTGCGATGCTGGAGCGAAACGGGGTCGCTGAAGGAAAAGACGGGAAGGTCCTCCGGCCTGGCCACGAGATAGCCCGACCGCGCCTCCAGCTCGTCCACGGGCAATAAGCCCAGTTCCCGCGAGCGACCGCAGTCGAGGTTCTCGCACAGCGAGACGTAGAGCCTGTCCCCGCAGCCGTCCCCGCACTCTGGAGCACCGGCGAGCGCAAGCGGGGTGCCGGCAGGCACCGTCACGGTCGCGACGCCGTCTCCGAAGTCGCTTCGCAGAACAACCGGCTCCCTGAAGGAAAATACCGGCACGGGCCGTGGCTTCCTGGTCTCGACGCTGAACCGCACGAACTCGACTTCCTTCCTGACGTCGGGCTCCAGTTCCGAAGCCTTTGCGAAGTCCGCGCAGATCCATGCGTCCAACTCCTTGCGGACAACGCAGATATCATTCGCCCTCGCAAGGAGATAGAAGACATGGTACCACTGCCGGCCCTCGGCGGACGCCGTCTCCCCGAGGGCGGCGAATGTCGCTCCCGGATGCACGCCGCCCAGGGCCCTGTACGATTCGCCGGGCCCCTCGCGCAGGACGGCGCCGCCCCCGCCAGCGTCGCGCTGGCCGGTGAAGAACTGGTAGAGTTCATGCAGGACGGAGACGCGCCTGCCGGAGTCGGGCGGGACGACTTTAAGCAGGACAAGACTGTCCATGAAGGCCTTTTCCTGCCTGATGAATTCATCTTTGGGGATCCACGCAGACGCCTGGCCCAGAGTCTCCCCGGGCGTCTGGGCGGCCGCGGCGCAGCTTGCTACCAGCAGGACTGAAAGGGCAATCGTGGTCACGGCCAGAACGAAGGACCGCATGGCTGCCTCCTTGAAGACATGCTGAAATGCTAGCTGAGAGGCTGCCGGCTGACTGGAAGCCGGCCTTGCAGGGACAAGGCTCAGTCCAGCGTCCTGTGTCAACTGCCATTCGAAGGAACCACTTCCGGCAGTGCCCGGATCCCCGCTGACAGCCCTCGACGCGTGCCGACGCATGGTCGCCTTGGAGGCGATTTGGCCGGCCACCCGTCGAGGACGAGGCAGGGGACGCCATCAGCGAGTCCACCTGCCTTCTGTGCCAGAGCTTGTCCGGTGCGCGGCGGGATGCCGCGCTCCTCCGGCCGTCGGCGCCGGGAGACATGGTGTCCGAAAATATAGGCACCGACTAACATGAAGCGACACGGCTTGCCGTGCATCGGCTAGGCGGGAAAACTGGGGAAAGCACCCCTCCTCTGAGTGGACTTCTCCTGCCTGCCGGGCCGCAGGGACAAAGGGCGCCTTTCCCTGCCTTCGTCCGTCTAGCGACTCGTGCTCGAAGGACTCGAAGGCCGTCTGTCCCGCCAGCGGCGCCGGCCCCGCTCCCGCACCAGAAGGCGCCGTCTTCCCGCCCGCCCCTCGCCGGTGGCTCCGCGACTCCGCGACCGGCAGGCTGGCGTCCTGCGTCTCCGCGTAGTATATTCCTTTCGGCCGGCCTCCATGCCAGCCGAAGCGAGGTCTTCATGAAGCTACCGTTCACGCCGCCTGCCGTCCTGGCGGCATGCCTGCTTTCCGCATGCGTATGCACGTGCGCGGCAAGCCATGCATGCGCAGATAACCTGATCAATTCATTTGTCGCGGGCCTGAAAAAGGATGCGGAGGCCGGAAATGCCGAGGCGCAGTTCAGCCTTGGCGAGATGTTCTTCGCTGGCCATGGTGTCCCGCAGGACTACGCCGAAGCCCGCCGCTGGTACGGGATGGCGGCCGCGCAGGGGCATGCCGGGGCGCAGTGCGGCCTGGGCGAAATCTACGCCGAAGGCAAAGGCGTCCCGCAGGACATGCAGACCGCGAAGGACTGGTTCAGGAAGTCCTGCAACGGCGGCGACGAGCACGGCTGCGACGCCTACAGGCATCTGAACGCGTCCGGCTTCTAGCCGGCTTCGGCGAAGCCGTCTCCGCCATGTCCCCCTCGCCCTCACCGCAGAACACCTCGGCACATCACCTCTGAACGCGCCCATGTCGGCACCGCCTGCGCCTCGGTAGCCTGCTCTGTGCCCAGCACCTGTGGGCGCGTCCCGCCCAGGCTGCAGCCTCCCCGGCGTCCTCTTCGCAGAAGGCGCGCTATATGACAGGTCTGACATAGCAGCACCCTCGATGCAGAGACCACTGCCGCGACTGGGCCGGCAGCCGGATGACGCCTGCCTCGGCAGGCCACCAGGGCTCTCAGGAGGGGTAGCAGGAGGCCTGACAGGGCAGGCAGGGCAACGGAAGATGTCTCGCGCCTCTCTCTGTGCACCTCGCCGTACACATCCTCGTGCTTCATGCGACGCATACCTCTGTGCACTTCCCAGCGCTTTACGCCCTGCACATCCCTGCGCTTCACACGGCGCGCCGTCCCCGCCTATTCCAGCGCCCCTTCAGGCGCACCGCATCGGCCACCCCCCTTGCCCAAGGCGCCCCGACCACGGCATCCTGCCGGTCATGCGCCGTATTGAACCCTACGCTGATCCGCCTCTCCGCCGGACCTAGACCCGGGTCGAGTTTGTGGCCTCCGCTGCATGGACGGCAACGGAGCTCATAGCCACCCTCGGCGCATGGCCGCCATGGGGGCGACGATTGGCCGGCCTACTGCACGGCGGCAAGGCAGAGCGCCTCCGGCATTAGATTCTTCGACACTGTCCAGAATAAAGTGGCTCACTTGGCAAGACAAAAATCCGAGACTTTTTTAAGGCGTTCGGCAACCAATGGCATGCGCAGACAAGCCCTTCCATCAGGCGAGACTGGCAGCTGAAGCGACTACAAACCAGCTCGCTTTCCCTCCCCCATTCCCATGAAACAACCGGTTAACAACCTGAAATCAAACAAAGTCGCTGAAAAGCGTAATCTTGTCTTGAATGATTCCAGAGCCCCAGGTTTCATGGTCGGGGGCGGAAGCCAGCGCCTCCATGGTGAGTTTTGGGGTAAAGGATGGCAAAAGCCTTTTTCCCGGAGCCACACGTCGCGCGCGCGTCCGGCCGGCCGCATCACGAACGACATGGACGCCGAGTTCAAGCTCCATCCTGCCGAATCCTTCGTCAACAAGAAGGCATGCGTTGGCTTCCCGAGATTCCTGGAGCCGGTGTTCCTGAAGAAGGGAAAGAACGTCGACATCACGCTATCCAACGTTGCGTCCTCCTTTGCCATCGCGAACGGAGGCGCTCCGCTCTTCTTTGAGAATCCCGAAGTCAGTATGAAGGTGAAGTAGCCCTCCCCGCCACGCATCTTCAGGACAGGGGTCGCACCTCCATGGCACGGCCCTTCCTTTTTTCCGTGCGGCGCGCAGGCTCCGCGCCTTTCTGCGCCCGGCTCGCCCCCTGCCGGGCATGGGCGCGGGGATCGGCGACCCGGGCCTCTGACTGGCCCGCCACCGTCCCCCGCCTGCGCCTTCGATCTGAAGCAGGCTCCCTGGAGTCCCGCTACCTTAGAACCTGGGCTCCTGTGGCCGTCCTGGCGCGCTATGGCACGGCGTCGTGGACTGGGCCTCTGGGCCCGCCCTGGAGCCTCTGGGCGCGCGCCTGCGACGTCCTGGCCAGGGCAAGCCCTGCGCCGCTACCGAGACGGCAGACGGCCGTCCTGGCATGCTGAAGGCGCTTCCCCCCTGCCCTCCACCTCCGCCCTCTCCACGGCCATGCGCAGAGCGAAACCCGCCCGAAGCGCACTGGACATCCTTGGCAGCAAACGTTCTGAAGGAGATCCCCGCGACGATCTCCAGTAGCGCCGGTTTAACGTCGGAGCCGCAGAGAACGGCGCAGAGGCGCATGTCCTCCGTTCCCAGCGCCCGGGATGCGATGCGGGGCGCACGAAAATGCAGACGAAAGATGATTCAACCGATTTTTCGTCCAGCCAGCGCACGAAACTGCATCTTTCGCATGGTAGCCTGCCCGCTCGACTCTGCAGTAGAAGAGCCCTCCCGCCTGCAGAGCGTCCGCCATGCCCGCGGAAGCGAAATCTAGACGGCAGAGTACCTCACCCCTCTGCCCTTGCCTGACTTGACGGCAAGGCCGTCCCTGAGCAGCCGGTTCAGGATGGCAACCGTCTTGGACTTGCCAAAACCTGTCGCCTCTACGACCTGCGAACTGGACAAGGCGCGCTCCTTGAGAAGCTGGTGCACCCTGCCTTCGTCGGGACTCAGGCCAGGCTCCCGCACTGTCGGCAGGACCACGCGGATGGATGTTTCTCCAGCCCCGAACACGGGCTGCACCCCGCCACCCCTGTACGCCTCCTTGATGCGCCGTATGCCGGTGCCAAATTTTTCTATCAGGCGAAGACGGAAGAAAACGCCGCCGATGATGCGGTTTCTCAGCAGAGAAAGTCCTCCACGCAGATAATCTTCCACGCCGACGCCGTTCGGCAGCCCTCCGGGAGACACGACGTCGATGTGATCGGGAAACATGGACACGGTAATAGGGGCATCAATGTCCCATGTCCTGTGGACGAGGGCATTGGCTATGGCTTCGCGAAAGGCTTCTTCAGGTATAGTCGAAACATTGACGCGTACACTTTTCATAATTTGTTCATATTGATAATATCTTCTATACATATCTACTGCTTTATCATACATATCTAATATAGACATGTTATCTAGTGTATTTCTATCTTTGATAATACTTATGTTTTCTCCAAAACGAACAATATCAATACCACGGTATGTATTTTTATCAGCAAGCAATTCGCCAGCCTTGTTGAATCCATTCTTATCTGTATATAATTCTAATGTTTTTAATATGTCGAAATTTAGACATTTTATGCCAATATTCTGCACAAGTTTACTTTCAAGCAATGAAAATTTTAGATCCTGTTGCGATGCCGAAAGTTCTTCAACTGACAAATTTTGTCCTTCTAGGATTAATCTTGATAAAGAAATTCTATCAACTGCTATTGTTGAAGAATCTTTTCTAATATATGCTTTATAATTATATAGATATGGCTTATACTCACCTTCTTCAACGGTCAATATAACAATAGATTTTTTCTTGTCAATACTTAAAGTATATTCTGGAAGTGGGTCTATGCTATTATTAATTCTATTTTCAATATCAAGACATGCATTATTTACGTTCTCAAGACCCTTTACCGTACCATCGTCTGCTATACCAAACAAAATTTTTCCCGTGCCATAATTTGCATAGGCACTGACTGTCTTCAAAAATGAATTTGAAACTGATTCCTTGAACTCAAGCTCTTTTGACTCTCTCATGACGGCATCTCCTCCTCGACTCCTCCTTACTGTTGCTAGAGAATGCCATGCCTCGCACGAAAAAACAACCGAAAAGTTTTTCGTCTGATTTTTCGTTCGATCAAATCATAAAAAAAGAAAAAATCGTTACTTGCGCACGGTGGGCAAATCGACGGTCCGGCAAGGTTCCTATTGATTTTATTGAAGTTTTTGAGCGATGCTTCTTGCCGATGGCGAAAACGAACATTGCTGATGCTTGTTTTTGGCTCTACGGCCTGCTTAACATGCTGATTTTAAAGAGCACATCACCAGCCGTGTGCAAGTACGGATTTAAAAAGAAATTTTCGTCTGATTGAACTTCGCCACAGATTCGTTCCGCTCCGCCTGGACAAGGACGCAAGGCGCCGACCCCGCGCCCTGCCGTGCCATGCCCGAAGCGAAACCTGGCTGCGCCGGCCCGCGGGCAGGAGGTTCAGCCTGCGAGGCGTTGGGGTTCGCCCTGGCGAGGCGGGGGAAGCAAGGAAGCGCCGCCTGCCTGTAAATGACAACGAAATTTTGATCCACCTGTGCTCACGAAATATTGATCCAGACGGCGGCGCCGAGGTCGACCTCCTTCCAGGAGGCCTTCACGACTTCCGCGGGACGCGCGGCCATCAAGGTGGCGAACCTGAGAGCCTAGCGGATGACGAGGGAGGAGAAGGGGAAGTTCGCGATGCCCCACATGAGCTCGCCGATCTCGGCGGGGTTGGTGAGCGCCGCCCGGTGCTTCACTCCTGGCTTAGGCGACACGGCGCCACGGAGATCCCGGCAGGGATCCGAGGGGACGATGCCGAGGGCGACCGCATAGAGCGGAAGAACCTGGAGCAGATGCCGAGCACCCTGCGCCCCGTAGTCGGCTTCCCTGCATGAACGGGGTAATGATGCGCTTGACGTCGACGGTCTTGAGCCCCCGGGGATCGCACCTGGGCTCGGCCTCGGCACGGTACTGGGCATGAAGCTCCCGGGCCCAGTCCAGGGAGGCTCCGGGCCACGTGCCAAGGGCGAAGCGGATCTCCCTGCCGTTCAGGTAGACTTTGGACTCCCAGCGCTTGGAGCGCTCCCTGCCATTGGCGTCCTTCGGGTAGACGAGGATGCGGAGCCCTCGCCGTCGGTCACGCTGTAGGGCCTGTCCTTCGGCTTCAGGGCCTCGACGGTCCGCTTGTTCAGCTTCTTCGATTCTGCCATCAGGTATGCTCCCCTCCTGCCCGCTGGAAGATACCTGTAAAGATACCTGCTGAGCAGGTATCTTCTGCTGTTCCGGGATGCCCTCCGATACATGTCCCGGCCGAAAAGTCAAAAGAAAAACCGCGCCCTACAAATTCCGGCGCGGTCCTTCGATGTTTCTTTGGTGGACGGTGCAAGACTTGAACTTGCG
>JAEEGI010026245.1_pt1 | contig 11232 bp, 6 predicted proteins | sample 8958751 | NCBI WGS metagenome assembly JAEEGI01 (sample SAMN16246545, study PRJNA631951) | gut metagenome | biome: gut microbiome; feature: rumen; material: KS-attached | host: Bos | place: Iran: Karaj | collected 2018-10 | reverse complement strand
CTTGCGTTTTTCATTCTTCCAGTCGATAAAAGTCCACACCCCACCAGTGACTAACAAAACCAGTTGAACAATCATCCAAATATAAAGGAAAACTCTCATATCTTACTAAAGTTTATCGGATGAAATTGGTGTATTTCGTCATTTCCTTTTCAGGCAGTCCGTTGCGCTCGCGCTCGGCGGCGATGGCGCGGATAAGGAAGGCCATATTGCGGCCCAAGATGCGCATAATCTGCACACCTTCTTCGTCTTGCATCACGTCTTCAGCGGTATGGCCATGCACCATATTCCAATAGCGGCTGCTCACGATGGGCATCTCGCTGATGGTGAAATACTTGTTGAGCCGATCGAAAGCGGCTGTGGTGCCGCCACGACGTGCCGAGACGACGGCCGCGCCCACTTTCATCCGCTTGTCGAATGGGGTGCTGAAAAACAGTCGGTCAAGCAGGTTGGTGAGCGTTCCATTGGGACCGGCATAATACACCGGTGAGCCGACCACAAGGCCGTCGGCTTGTTCAAACTTGGGTGCCACTTCGTTCACCATATCGTTGAACACGCAATGCCCCAATTCGGCGCACTTACCGCAGGCGATGCAGCCTCGGATGTCTTTGTTCCCGATGTGGACGATTTCTGTTTCTATGCCATTCTTCTGTAGTTCTTCCGCCACAATGTTCAAGGCGGTGAAGGTGCAGCCGTTGGCGTGTGGGCTGCCGTTGATGAGGAGTGCTTTCATTTGTAATTATTTTGCTGCAAAGGTACAAAAATCTGCAACCCAAACCATCTCCTGATTTGAGGATTTCACCTCAAAATATTTCGCCACCCCAAAGCATTTTCAGGAAGTCGAGGACATAGATAAGCTCCTTGTCGTCGGATTTGCGGGTAATCGGGTCGAGCGACACAAGAATCAAGCGGCAGTCGGGGTGTTCTTCCTTGAAAGCTTTGAGGCCTTTTTTGTGTTTGGTCTCCACATGTTCTGTGGACTTGATTTCAATGGCCACTTTCGCATCGCCGATAATGACATCCACCTCTTTTTTGTCGTAAGTGTGCCAATAGGAAATCGTGTCCCGCTTGTCGTTGTATCCTTTGTAGGCAATAATTTCCTGTATCACAAAGTGCTCAAAGGCGTGTCCGTAATCATCCGTGCCACGCTTCAAAGAGTGGCGTCCCATCAGATAATTGGCGAGACCGACATCGAAATAGTAGAAACGAGGCGCTTGGACGACCTTCCGCTTGATTTCTTTCCTGAACGCAGGGATTTCGTAACCGATAAGGGTGTCATAAAGGATTTGGAAATACGACTTGACCGTTTTAGCAGAAACGCCACAGTCGGAAGCAATGTTGGCATAGTTCAACATTTCCCCGTCGGAAATGGCAGCGACTTCCATGAAGCGTTCAAAGGCATCGAGTTCCCTCACTTCACCTTCTTCCCTGATTTCTTCATCCAAATACACTTTGACATAACCCGAAAGTCGCTTTGTTGCATCCTCAACCATATAATGACGAGGAATCATACCATTTTGTACGGCGCGGTCAATCTGGAAGTCCGTCACCTCCGGCCACACAAGAGGATAAAGCGTTTCGGGTATGGCTCGACCACCAAGCGTGTTGGCACCAGACCTCTTGAGTTTCCTTGCGCTGGAGCCACTGAGAATGAAGAACAAGCCCCTTTCCACCATCAGCGAGTGTACCACATCCAACAGTTCTGGAACTTTCTGGATTTCATCTACAATGACAAGTGTACCAGCAGGCTTGTCTTGAAGCGCCTCCCAAAAGGAATTCGGATTCAGTTTAAATGCCCTTCTTACGCTTGGATTGAGCAAATCATAGTAAATCGCTCCATTGAACCGCTCTTTCAACAGGGTGGACTTTCCAGTCTGACGTGCGCCAAACAAGAACATCCCTTCATCCAACTTACGTTCAATATCAATGATTCTCTTGTACATAAAATCTCAGAATTTAAGGAATGTACTCCCGATTTTTATAAGAAATTCGGGAGTATGGTTACGAATTTTGCAACTTTTTACGGTGCAAAAATAGTAAACAAATCAATTAGTCAATGAACAAAATGAAATATTTTGGCATTGATTATTGCAATGGGCAAGTTTTAGTCTTCCTTTGCATTAGGCACCGCAAAAATAACCGTTAGTACACCAATGGCACCGACAATGGGTACGATGATACGAGCCACCGAGCCTTTGGGGATAAACACGAAGGTGGAAAGAAGCACCATCGCCACCATGATGCCACAAGCACCGGCTTTTTGCGCAACGGTCATCCCGCCGCGACGGCGATAACTGCGGATGTAGGTTCCTAACCATGACTGCAATAGCCATTCTTGCAAGCGTGGCGAAGAGCGGTAGAAAAGCCACGAGGCCAGCAGCAGGAAAGGCGTGGTGGGCAATCCAGGCACCACCACACCCAAAGCTCCAAGGCCTACGCAAAGCAAGCCCAAAACTATGTAAACTACGCGTTTCACGGAAACTTACCTGACCACACGCGTAAACACAGGATTTTCGCCATCTGCGACAGTCACATACACCTTCAACTCTCCCGTAGGTATCCCTGGATTGTCCTCGCGTGGAAGATCCTCGGCTGTGAACAGGTATTCCGTGCCTTCGGGGATGGCACGCGACCCCACGGTCTTGGCTTGTGCATGAAGCATCTGATAACCATCGACGGCAGCGTTGAAGATAGCTGTTTCCTCTTCGTTTACAGGATGTTGCTCCGAAAAATCCTCCAGTTTAACGAACTCTCCTTCAAGGAAGCCGCTTGCCTTCAGGAATTGGTCGATCTCTTTGGGTGCGGCTTCAAGTCGGGCGGCACGCACGCCATAGCCGGGAAGGATTTCCGCTTTAGGCTGTGCCTCGGCCAAATCCTTCATGCTTGACTCCAGGCCGCCGCTGCCGAAGGTGCAGAACGGGACAACTTTCTTGCCGCTCAAATCTACCTGACTCAAGAAGGTGATCACAGGTGGCGCGTAAGTGCCGAACCACACGGGATAGCCGAGGAAAACCACGTCGTATTGGGCGATATCGGCTGCCAAGGGCTGAATCTCAGGAACAACGCCTTGTTCACGATCTTGCTTGCAACGTTCGATGGTGGCTTGGAAATCTTCATCGTAGGGTTTCGCGGGGACAATCTCCTCAATGTCGGCACCGAGCCGTGTGGCGATTTCGGTCGCTACAGCTTTCGTGTTCGCTGTTTGGGAGTAGTAGAGCACCAACACTTTAGGGGTTTCCGCTTTGGGCGCTTCTTCCTTTTGTTTTTCCTTTTTCGGACCGCAAGATACGGCAGCCATCGCTACGATGGCGAGAACGAGTAATCTTTTCATTTTGAATCAAATTTTATTCATTGACTTTCAAAAGCTCTTGTATGGCTTCCTCCATCATGTCGGGCGTCACCATCGGCTCGAAGCGGAGGATGGTCTTGCCGTCTTTGGAGACCAAGAACTTGCCAAAGTTCCAACGGATGGCATCGCCTTGGTCGAAGCCAGTGCCGGTCTTTTGGTGAATCTGGTCGAGCTGCGCGGCAAACTCCTCGGCACCCTCGGGATACCCTTTGAATGGTGCTTGTTCCTTAAGGTAGGTGTAGAGAGGACTCTCCGTCTCGCCGTTGACGTCAATTTTGGCGAACAGCGGGAAGGTGACGTTGTAGTTCAGCGAGCAGAAGCTCTGAATCTCCTCGTTGGTGCCAGGCTCTTGCCCCAAGAATTGGTTGCAGGGGAAGCCCAGAATCTCTAAACCTTGGTCTTTGTATTTCTCATAAAGAGCTTCAAGACCTTGATACTGCGGTGTTAATCCGCATTTACTGGCCACATTGACGATAAGCAACACCTTGCCTTTGTAGTTAGCCAACGACACATCGTTCCCATCGATGCCTTTGACGGTGATGCCATAGATGCCACTGTTGTTTTGGTTGTTGCAGCTTGTAGCCATCATCAGTGCTACAACTGCGAGAAAGAATAGGTTTTTCATTTTATGATTTGGTCGATAAAAAACTCCAGCTGAAATCCAAATAAGGTTACAAAAATACAAAAAATCCGCAACCCAAGACTTTGCCTGGATTGCGGATTTTTTGTTGGAAGCTCCAAAGTTTATCCTCTCATACGATCAATCAATTACGATTTTCTGTGTTCTGACGTTTTGGCCATCGATGAGTCGGAGGACGTAAACACCGGGGGAGGTGAAAGGTGAAAGGTGAGAGGTGAAAGGTGAAAGGTGCCTGCAGAGGATTTCATGACCCAGGACATCAAAGATTTGGAGGGTGCCTTCGCCATTGACGATGAGTTCGCCGTTGTGGAAGAAAGCAAAGTTGTCATTGCTGTTCTGGTTGTCTTCATCCACCCTGAACACCAGCTTGAAGCGGCTCTCGTAATCTGTAGTCTTGGCCTCGAAGCTGTAGCTCGGGTTGGCGAGGAGGTCGGTCTCGATGCCGGTCAGGTTGTCAATTAAATTGAGAATTAAGAAATGCGAAGCATTCAACGTAGTTAATTTAGAATTTAGAGATTCTGAAACAGTCAGGGTGTAGGTGCCGTTCTTTTCAGCCTTGAAATTGACCGGTATCTCCGTAGAGACGCAATTCATTGCGTCTCTACCAACGTTGACGATGGCGTAGTCCTTGCCGTCCTGCGGGATATAGACCTTTGTGTGGTTCTTGTTGAGTTGGAACTTGGGCAACTGACGGCCTTCGCCAAAACGCACGATGGCGCGGTCGATGGTGGCGCCACGTTTGTTGGTAAGGTTCATGACTAACTTGTCAAGGGGTACAATAGGAGCCACCCACTCCGAGAAGGTAACCGTTTGTTCTGCTTCAGTTGCCACTACAAAGAAGCCTTGCATTGGCAAAATAGGCGTGTTTTCGTCGGCAGAGATGATTTCCATGCCATCTTCGTTCATGATATAAAAATCTTTGTCAACGGACACATTGTAGTTGTAGGGGTTACCCACGAGGTTCCAGCCTTTGAAGTCGGTGGCGTTGTCGTCATAAATCAGTTCAATAGTGCCGTTACCGCTGTAAGGTGTGCCGGTGAAGGTGAGGGTAGTGCCTTCCTTGCTAGCATAGAGGTAACCCTTGCCGTTGATGAGATTGAAGTTGCCATGGTTTTCATCCTTGAAATTAATCCATTCGTTGCCTTCGTCGTCGCCCACTTGGTCGAAGTAGTATAGATCGTAGTTTTCTGTGGTCTCGGCGATGAAGCCGTTATCGGCAGAAGGAGTGATTTCATCGATTACAGGCGAAGCGATGAGGTAATAGCCACCTTCGTTGGTGTCATCCAGATATCCGTTGATGGTCAAGGTAATGGTTGTGGCTTCAAGCGTGGTGAAAGTCACAATGTTGCTCCATGTCTCAGGATCGGAGCAGTCGCTCTTCACTTGGACTTCGTAAGGAGTCTCAGGAGTGAGACCCGTAAGCGTGACGTTATTGGTAGTGCTGCTTGCAGTTTGCCATTCGCCAACGGGAACTTCATGGGCACCGATGGTGATGTCGTCAACATAGAGATAGTATTGATAGTTGGTGAAGTAGTGGATGGCGAAGTACTTCGCATCGGCAGGAAGTTCTTGAGTGTAGGCTTGCCATGATGTGGTAGCATGGATTGTGTCGCCCCAAGTGAAAGTCTCCACCTCGTTGGTGGTGGAATAGCCTACTCTGAACACTTCTCCGGTTCCGCTGGAGTATCTCTTATAATAGAATTTCAGCTCGCCAGTTACGGTCAGCTCGGGAGAAATCAGATACTGGTTGTAATCTTCAGACCTGTTGTAAGAGGAGAATCTAAAGCCATACGAGCCACTGTGTGCAGCAGTTGTATGAAGTTCAGCATGATAAGTTCCAGTAGCGTCTATGCCATTGATAGAGTCACCAATGAAAGTCCAGCCGTCTAATGCTGTTTCGCTTTCGAAGTTCTGCATGAACGAGGCGACTTCATGGGCAGCTGTTCTGTATTGCACGGTGTAGCTATCCACATCAATGGAACCGTTCCAACTGAGGTCGGCAGTGGTGGCAGTGACGTTGGCAGCAGCCAGACCCGTAGGTGTCGGGCAGGCATCAAGCGTGGTGAAGGTGATGACGCTTGACTCAAGGCTCAAGCCGTCGTCGCCGCAGTTGCCTTGCACCTTGGCATCGTAATAGGTTTTAGGCGTGAGGTCGGTAAGGATGACAGGAGCCTCGTCAACGGTGACGGTCTGCCATTGGCCAGCGGGAACGGGAACACCAATGCACACATTGTCGATGTGCATGTCGTTGTCGCCGCCTTCTGCGGTGGATTCACCGTAGAAAGCAATCTTCACGGTCTTGCCAACGTAAGCCGAAAGGTTAATGCTGACATGTTCGCCTGTGGTGGCGATGGTGTTATAGACGTATTCCGAGCCAGTGTTGTTCCATTCGCGCAGGATGGTCCAAGTTTCATCGGCATAAATCAAAACGACAAATCTGTCATCGGCTTGCAAAGTGTCATGTTCAATAGGATTCGAGTTGCCATAGTCGGTCAGGGCAAGGTCGAAATCCAAGTTGTAGCCACTTTCGAGGGTGACTTCAGGAGTCACAAGCCAATTCTTGCGTGAAGTTCCGTAGATGTTGAGTTTTGCGTTATAAGCACCCAAACCATAAGAGGAGGTTCCCCAGTTGGATCCTGATGTCAATTCGATGGTGTCGGCTAGCACTCCGTCCACCAAGCCGCTGTATTGTGTCCAGCCAGTTGGAATGCCACTGGTGTTGAATGCTTCAAAGAAGCCAATCGCAGTAGCGGCTGTTCTGTAGCTGACCGTATAGTTTTCGTTGTAGCCATCCCAATTCAGTGTGGCAGTGTAGCCAGAGATTTCGCTGGCGGCAAAGCCAGTGGGAGCTGGGCAGGCCACAGTGGTGGTGAAGTTGACGGTATTGCTCCAATCGCTCACGTCTCCATCGCCGCAGTTGGCGCGGACACGCACATAATAATGTGTCTCGGGATCAAGGCCGCTCAAAACATAGTTCTCGTGGTTGTTGACGTTTTCAACAAGTGCAACGATACGGCTGAAGCTAACAGTGTCGGACACTTGCACGTCCCAAGCGGTTTGGGTCTCGTCGTTCAAGAGCCAGCTGAGGGTGGCACCATGACCGTAAACTTTGCTGTAAGTCAGGCCAGTGGGTTTGAAGCAGGTAGGAGCCTCAGTAATCGCGATGTCGTCGATAAAGACATAACGAGTGCTTGAGCTTGAGCTGGCAGCTTCCATCATGATGGCGATGTAGTGGGCCGTTGCATTGTCAGGCACAAGATACTCGAATTCCTGATAGGAAGTGGTCAGGGCTTGGGTGGCTATCTCAGTGAAGGTGGTAGCATCGGTCGGGTCGGTCATCAAACCGATTTTGAAGGTAACAGTGTTGCTGTTGGCCCTGGCAGAGAGCGTGATGAGCTTGCCAGCCAGGTTCTCCATCTCAGGCAGGATGGCATATTGGTCCTGAGGATCGTAATAGTCGTAAGAGCTTGAATAATAGGAATAGAAATACAAGCAGTTGGGCGAGGATTGATAAGTGTAATTATAGATTCTCGGATAACCCTGATATGAAGAATAAGTGGTTGTGTTAATCTTGTTCCAGCAGATGGGCAGAACGCCGGCAGCAGCCGTGTAGTTGTCGAAGTTTTCGGTGTAGCCCACGGCGGGGATGATGGCGCAGTCGGTGAAGAAATCAAACACGCTGCTCCATGAGCCGAAGTCTTCGCCACCGCAGTAGGCGCGCACCTTTGCATAATATCTGGTGGAGGGCTGCAGGCCAGTCATATTGTAGGTAGCTGCACTGACAATCGCTTCTGTTGCATTGTCGAAGTTGCCATTGTCGGCAAAGGCCACTTGCCATTGCTCGGCTTCGCCGGCAGTCCAGGTGAGGATGGCACTGTTCGTGGTAACGTTGTCCACGGTTAAACCTTCCACATCGTAACCGCAGGCAATGCGGGTGATGCTCACGTTATCGACGGCTGCTGGAGGATTGGTACCGCCACTGGTGTCGTCTCTCCAAGCCATCACCAAATAATAGTTGCCAGCGGTCACGTTGACGGCCACGCTTTTGCTTTGCCATTCGTTAGCCAAATTCAACTTGCTGCCGCCGTCCAAAGCAATCCAGCCAGAGGGAAGGCTGTTGTAGTTGAAGCCTGAAGGAAGTGATGTGCCAGCGGTCAGTGTCACCGAAGCAGGTACCAAAGCTACTCTCAAGAAGTCATAACTGCTTTCGCCATTGGCTATCCAGTTGAAGCCGAATTCAAATTTGCCTTCCGTGAAGTTGAGGAGTTTGGTGGCATACACCATGGCAGCAAGGCCGTAGTTGTAAGCGTTGGTGGTGCCTCCGTCATTGGAGATGTAGAGGGCGTGCGTACCACCGTTGCTGGTAGCGGTGCCCCAAACCCAAGCGTTGGTGCAGGTGCCGTTAATCAGTTCCCAGCCACAAGTTTCGCCTTCAAAGTCGTCGCTCCAAGCGTTGCCAACGATCTCGGCTTGTGCAGTGGTGCTGAAGCTTGCGGTTTTCCAGTCGCTGGTAGCACCGCCATCGCACACGCTCTGTGCTTGCACGTCGTAAGCCGTAAGCGGGGTAAGACCGCTGAGCGTGAAGGTGGTATTGGTGGAGTTAGAGGCGACATTCGTCCAAGTTGTTTCAGTAGCCAACTTGTATTGCACGTTGTAAGTGCCGCTGCCCCCACCGATGGTTAAGGTAGCCTGGTTGTGGATGATTTCGGGAACTGCAAGGGTAGGCTTGAGGCAAACCGGAGTGCCAGAGGCGGTGATAACCATCTGGATGTTCGGGCGTGATGTCGTTGTACTTGCAGGCACAGCAGTGGTGGTGTAAGCGCTGTTGTCGTTATTAGAGTAACGAGCCATGACAGCTTCGGTTGCGGTATGATTCCAGTTGCCATTACCGTACCATTCTAAATAGCTTTTGTTGATGCCAATCAGGAGGCTCGATGTTCCATCGTATGCAAAGGGGGTGTTGAGTTCGATGGTTGCCCATCCAGCTCCAGTGACGGAGTAGGTACCCTCGAAAACAACGTCGGCATCGGCAAGGCTGATACCAGTTGAAAGGTCATCGGCGTCAACATTTGTCATGTAAACGGTAATCGGGAAATCCTTGGCAGCAGTACCAGCATAATAAAAGCCGATGCTGCTAATGGTTCCCGCCATTCCAATCTCGTCGGCAGTGTAGAGCTGCTCGGTGATGGAATAGTTGTAATAAGTACCGATTGGGGTATAATAGTTCGAGGAAGTACCATCCCCAATCGTCACAGTTGTCTGTGCATTGGCTGCCCATGGCATAAACAAAGCCGCTAGCAATGTGAAAAGTAATGATTTCTTTGTCATTTTATTATTATTTGTTTAGTAATTAGCTGATTTAGTGATAATTATAGTTTATATTAACGTGCATAAAAAACCAAGTAAAAATAAAAAAAATTATTATAGGCACAGTGTTATTTGCATTTTTAAAGAAAAAAAAGAGGATGACCTCATACGATGGTCACCCTCTTTTCTAAATTATTAATTGTAAATTCCAAATTGTAAATTAGCTTCACTGAGGCCTTCGCTGTTCTTTATTTCACGACAATCTTTTGCGTTTTTACGTCATGGCCGTTGATCAAACGCAACACATATACACCGGGGGAGGTGAGAGGTGAAAGGTGAGAGGTGAAAGATGAAAGGTGCCTGCAGAGGATTTCATGACCAAGGACATCGAAAATCTGGAGCATGCCTTCACCGTTGACAATGAGTTCACCGTTGCTGATGAAGGCGAAGTTGTCGCTGTCGTTGTTGCCCATAGCGAACACCAACTTGAAGCGTTGGGCATAATCTGTGGTCTTGGCCTCGAAGCTGTAGCTCGGGTTGGCGAGAAGGTCGGTCTCAGTGCCGGTGAGGTTGTCGATCAAATTGAGAATTAAGAAATGCGAAGCATTCAACGTAGTTAATTTAGAATTTAGAGATTCTGAGACTGAAAGGGTGTAGGTGCCGTTCTTTTCAGCTTTGAAGTTGAGGGGCAGCTCGCCTTGGTTCTCGGCGTTGACGATGGCGTAGTCCTTGTCTTCCTGCGGGATGAACACCTTGGTGTGGCGCTTGTTGAGTTGGAACTTGGGCAGCTGGTGACCTCCGTCAAAACGCACGATGGCGCGGTCGATGGTGGTGCCACGTTTGTTGGTAAGGTTCATGACTAACTTGTCAAGGGGTACAGGGGGTACATTAGGCTCCTCGTATTCAGAGAAGGTAACCTTTTGGCCTGCTTCAGTGGCCACCACAAAGAAGCCTTGCATTGGCATAATTGGCATGGTTTCATCAGCAGAGATTATTTCCGTACCTTCTTGGTTCATGACATAAAAAGCTTTGTCAACAGAAACTTGGTAGTTGTAAGGGTTACCCAGGAGGTTCCAACCGGTGAAGTTGGGGGCGTTGTTGTCATATTTCAGATTAATGACGCCGCTGCCGCTATAAGGCGTGCCGGTGAAGATGAATTCCCTAGAAGTATCGTGGGCGTAGAGGTAGCCCTTGCCAGGCTCGAGGTTGAAGTTGCCATTGTTACCTTTGTAGTTGATCCATTCCAAATCCTGGGATTGGTCGAAGTAGTAGAGGTCGAATTTGCCATCGATCATGCTTTTTTGCGTATAAAGATCGATCGCATTGGCAGGATTCACGGTGACAGGCGAAGCGATGAGGTAGTAGCCGCCGTCGGGATCTTCAAACTCTTCTTCATAGCCTAAGATGGGGAGTTCGTATCCGAGATATATCGTGGTGAAGGTGCCGATTTCGCTCCATTCGGTGGTGCCGCCGTTGCCGTCACAATCGATGCCTTGCACTTGGAATTGGTACCTTGTACCAGCATAGAGGTTCGTGAGCGTGTGGGGGTTGGTGACGTTTTCGACAAGCGTCCAATCTGATGTTTGCTCGGTGATGGTGACGTCAGCACCACTTAAATTGCCATACAGTTTCACTTCAAATTCGTAAACCTTTCCAGCCTCGAAGACATAGTCGCTTTGTCGGCTACCGACATTGCCTTCATCGCCAATATAAGTAACTTTTTGATACTTTGGATTTGGGTTTACAATCACCCAGTCGTAAGTACCGGCGGGAATTTGGATGGCAACACTCCCGTTTGAAACCACGCGACTAGTCCAATAGTATTTGTCAGCATCCACAGGTATCTTGTATTCAAACCAACCGTCATATCCCATTGTGAAAAGGTCGTATTCTTCGTTAGCATTAGCATCGGCGTCGATCAGCATTTGGAAGCCGCCGG
>JAEEGI010026243.1_pt1 | contig 11233 bp, 7 predicted proteins | sample 8958751 | NCBI WGS metagenome assembly JAEEGI01 (sample SAMN16246545, study PRJNA631951) | gut metagenome | biome: gut microbiome; feature: rumen; material: KS-attached | host: Bos | place: Iran: Karaj | collected 2018-10 | reverse complement strand
GTTAAATTTGAAAATATCAATTTCTCACTTTACGAAAACAATAAAAACTTAACTAGTGAAGACTGGAAAGATGAAACTAAGTTACAATATGCTTCCTTCTTCTCTGGCAATGTTAATGCTTCATATAAAGGCTGTTCTTTTAAAGGCTATATGAATTATGAAGGTGGCGCTTTATATGGTATGTATGGCAATTATCAAGAAAACCCAGACTATTTAGATTTATACGGTGATCAAACCGCATCTAAACTAAATATCAATCTTGATAAGTGCTCATTTACTGATAACGCTGCTTATCACGCTGGTGGAGCGTTGTTCTTTGATGGCTATCAAGATAATATCTCGATTAATATCAACGAATCAGTTTTTGATAATAACATTTCTGGCACCTTTGATAAAAAGGGCTGGGGAGGTGGCGCGATTTACGCTAACGACATCGCCTTAAAAGCGGTGGACTCTAAATTCACCAATAACTTAGCTAATTATGTATATCAAGGTGATACTAGTACACAAGATGCAAGCCAAGGTGGCGCTATCTGTTTATTCAATTCAGAATTTGATTTTGATAATGTCTTAATCGCTAATAATCGTGCTTCCTATGGTGGTGGTCTCTACTTTGGCAACACTAATGGTCGTATTATTTCTTCCATAATTGAAAACAATATCGCTCAAAGAAGTAGTAACGAAGAGATCTTCTATGGCAAGATGGCTAATAGTGAATTAGGTGGTGCTATTTATTTCACAGGTAGTGGTCATTCTTTAAAAGTTTTAAATTCCAAAATCATCAATAACTTATCCCATAATGTCTATTCAGGTATTGCCCATCCAATGATTTATGCACAAAACGATATTAATAACATCGAGTTATTCTATTCTTTATACGCTAATAAACCATTCCTCGCGACAGAATTTGAATTTGATTTCGATAAACCTGATGACGTTTTAGCGTATGAGTCATTCAATATCAAAGGCTCTGTCATCTTGGATGAAATCTATAAAGAAGCATTTGTGAGAGATGAAATGCCTTCTACTGAAAACGGTTATAACCGCTTAACAAGCATTTCAAAAGCCTTAGAAACAGGCTTATTAAGCCTTGATAAAGATAATAACTATCAATTCAATTCATCTTCCTTAAAGGACTTTGTGGTACCCGAACAAATACTTAATGAAATGTTTGGTGAGAACGCTAAATACATGAGTGGTTTATCTTTAGGCTCAACTCGTAATCCATCATGTAAGCTCAATATCTATAATGGTAAAGATCTCGTTGAATCAAGAACTGTTCATTTCCTTGAAGAAATAGCCTTAAGACAACTCGAAAGCACAAAGTTTAAGAAATTCATCGGCTATAAGGATGAAAACAATCAATTACTCAATGACAAATTCATCTTTGATGGAAAAGATAATATCACTTCAATCAATATCTACGCCAAATATGAGAACACACCTTTGTTCTATTTCTTAGTAATCGGAGTGCCAATTATCAGTGTTGTTCTTATTGCCGGAGTGGTACTTATCACAATTCTAATCATCAAAAAGAAGAAAACCGCTAAACAACCTAAACCATCATTTAGTTTCACTGATGAAGAAATCAATAAATTCTTAGCCTGTTATGACAAAGTTCTTACCAACAAAGAAAAAGATATTGCCACCGCAATATTAAAAGGTAAGACCAGAGATGAAATTGCTAGTAAATACTTCATCAGTAAGGCCACAGTTAAGACACATATCAATCACATATACACTAAATTGAACGTTTTTAGCCGTAATGAGTTCATCGATTTAGTGAAAGACAAAATCAAATAAAGATCAAAAATCAACCCCAAAATTAATGATGGGTTGATTTTTTTAATACATTTTTTGGTTATATTTTGGGCAGATTTAATGAAAAGGAGTTCGTATATGAAAAAGAAACTTTTTGTTTTGTTGCCACTTTTAATGGTATCTCTGAGTGCGTGCAATCTTAGTGATTTGATGAACCAATTAAGTGCTGGTGACGATGAAAGCGCTGATAATGATAATGACAATTCAAGCGGTAATGCCAATAATCAAAACAGCGTCGATGATTCTGTTTTTGATAAACCAGAATCACTCAAAAAACTCATGGCCTTTGGTAAAAACACTGGCTTTGAAATTACAACAGTAGCCTCTGAAAACGAAGGTAGCGGTGGTGGCACGATTGTCATCGGTATGAAAGGCAATGTCTGGTGGGAAATTGACGAAGAAGGCTATGGCACAGGTTACCGTTTAGAGAACGGTGTTTGTTCAATGCTCACTTATGATGATGAAACTAAAACATGGTCAGTATTAATCGCTAATGCAGGTGAAACACAATATGCCACGATGTTTGAAAGCGTAACAAATTATCTTTATGTAGCAAATAATTACTTTGCTAATGAAGGCTTTGCGAGCAACGGTACAGGCAAATATGTAGGCAGAGATGTTTTGAAATATAAATATCACCGCGCAGTTGCTACTGTTTCTGTTGATCACGAATACTATATCGACAAAGATTTAGGCATCAACCTTTATCAATATGCCAGCACCACAAATGAAGATGGTACTTCTTGGGCCAAAATTGAAACAACTTCATTTAAAACCGGTAATGAAGTTACCGCTATTACAGTTGCTTAATAGTTAAATAACGAAAGGTCATTAATATGAAAAATATTTTTAGATTAGGCATATTTGCCTTGGCCTTATCGCTTTGTATTGGAAGTAGTGCTTTAGCATTCAAAGAAGCTAAGCCAGCCACTAGAGTGGAAGCTGCTAATGAACCTTGGCAGGCGATGTTTAATAGTACATATTATGCAACTTCTAAAGACGCTCTTAACCAAAAACCAGTCACACCTCATATTGGTATAAAACTTCTTCGAGACGTAACTGAAACCGACTGTAATATTTGGCTTACTACAGCTCAAGTAACAATTGATTTAAATGGTCATACACTTACTGTTGGTAGCCAAAATTCTCCAGTGGATTGGTTTATCGCCTATGGTTCAAGTGGTGTTACTGAAAATCTCAATCTAACTATCCAAAGTTCAGTTGAAGGAGGCAAAATAAATGCCTATTGTACGAATGCTGCCTTATTTATCAATCCAACACAAGCGACTGGTAATTATACTTGCACAGCTAGAATCCAATCAGGTGTTCAAATTAAAAACTTTTCTTCTGGTAGAACCATCTATATGCACGAAAGAACTAATTTAACAGTGCAGGATGGAGCTTCAGTAATTGCTACAAATGCTAACCAGCCAGCAATTACTGCAAATGGTGGCGTGATTAACAATTACGGAACTCTTCAGGGTGCAAATAATGGTGTTCTTTTAGAGCCAATATCATCTTCAAAACCACAAATTAGTTTGTCTGGAGCAAATGCAAGAGTTACTCCACGAATTTATAGTAAGCGTATTGGTGGTATTACCTTAAGTAACTATAGTTATTCAGAAAATAACTCTTCCGTTTATCCAGTTAATGTCGCCTTTGATGAAAGTAGTGTTACTTTGCCTGATAACTTTGATGTCTTTAGTAATATCAATTGGAAGTACAAAGATAACTTTAGTAACTATATTACTATTTCCGCAGCAGGTAGTAATCATCACACATTAACCTGGGCTCAACAAACATATAATCAAACAGGCTATTTACGTTGGGTTAGAAATACTTACACAATTAGATACGATATCAATGGTGGAAAGTCTGGCAATACAAGTAGCCAGTCAGCTAATGCGGAACAGGTTGTTACCTTAAGGAATAATGGCTTTGTGCCACAAGATTACCACGTCTTTAAAGAATGGAATACTAAGTCAGATGGTACAGGAATTAGCCTTCAACCAGGCGCAAGCTATACGGTTTTAGGAAACATCACCTTATATGCCATTTGGGAATCAAAAGTAATTGAAACTATTGAGGCAATTGAAACACGTTCCTCATTAGCCTATCACTATTCCAAAGATGGTGAAGGTCACTTCACATTCACTAATCTATATGTCAGATTTGGTGGTATCATCACCGAGAGCTTATGGAATGCATTAGAAGAAGAATCACATATTATTGGCTTTGGTGAACTATATTCCACAGATGAATATTTAGGTGCTAATGAATTAAAGAGTTATTACGCTACCGCGGAATCTAATCCTAACATTGAGATTCATTCTTACGAAGTAACGTCTGATCCAGAATCATATCCAGTCCTATTTAATGATTCTGAATATAAGGGAGTTACTGATGATTATTATGTTTGGAACATTAGAAGAAGTGTTTTAGAAGAAAACTATACTGAGGTATATGCTTCAGTAGCGTTCATCATTACACAAGATGATGGTGTAGTATTCTTTGATGAAACAAGAAAATCAGTTAAGAGCCTTGCTCAAGACTTACTTGATGGTCCTAACTATAATGAAGAATCTTTAAATGGATCGCTCAGTTATTTAGCAAATTTATAGGAGTGCTTATTTATGAAAAAGATATTTGAAAAACCAGAATTAGAAATTATCTATTTTGAAGGCGAATTAGCCACTGATGATATCATCGCAACATCAGGTGATTTGCTAGACCAATTCCCTGGTGGCGACCAGAATTAGCAATTTTTACATCATATTCAACTCACGGCCTCAAAAGCCGTGTTTTTCTTTATAGAAAAGTGTATAATGTTATATACAATCATTTATGTTTGAAAGGGAGACATATATGAAAAACAAAAAACTATTGCCAATTTTATTTATTCTTTCGGCATTCACTATTAGTGGTTGCGGAAGTTCTAAGCCATCTTCCTCACCAATTTCTTCTAGTGAAGAGCCATCCACTAGTGAACCAGCAAGTTCATCTTCAGAAGAATCAAAGCCTTCGAGCTCAAATAGTAGTGCTAAACCATCTTCAAGCAGTAGCAGTGCGAAGCCATCTTCAAGCAGCAGCCAATCATCTTCTAGTAGTGCTCAACCTTCAAGCAGTAGCAGTTCATCTAGTTCATCTTCTAGACCTGAATCACAATACTTTGTGAAGGATATTACTGTGCAATTAGATCCAGGTATTAAGAAAGCTGAAGAAGGTCAAACATTAGAGCCATATAACTTATCATTCACATTTGATGATGAATTATTCTTAGGTAATCCAAAGGAATATAACAATGATTTATCCATGTTATCCTTAGGCGCTTCTTTAGCAACGATGAATAAGACAAAAGGTACTGCATTCTTCACTGAAGCAGAATTTGAAGATATCACTTCTCATGATTATGATGGTGACCCAACTAAAGACACGATGGCCTACTTTATGGCGCATAAAACCATCGGTGATTATGAATTAGTAACTGTTTCATTCCGTGGCTTTGAATATGGCTTAGAATGGGCTAATAACTTCACCATCGGTAAGACTGGTGACCATGAAGGTTTTGCGGCTAGAGGCGCTGAAACATACGAAGCCTTAAAAACATACCTAAATACTTATGCAAAAGATAAGTCATTAAAGGTCTGGATTAACGGTTATTCACGTGCTGGTGCATTGTCTAATATGCTCGCAAGTTTAATCTTAAGAAATAACGAATTAGCTATCACTCAAGACAACTTATTCGTCTACACATTTGAAGCTCCTGCTTCCTTAACTGATGAGCACGCAATTGCCTATCCAAACGTTCATAACATCACCAATGATGCTGATTTAATTACCTTTATTCCACCAGCTCAATATGAACTTTATAGATGTGGTAAAGATTATCAGATTTATGATCCAAATGTTGCCACATTAATGAATCAATTTGATGAAGGTATGAACTTCCCAGAATTTGAAGAAATCGATGAAAATACCACCAATGATTTCGAGTATCGTGACTTTCTTTTGAAATCAATTTTCGAACACGAAGTCACTGATGAAGAAGACGAAAAGAGATATGCCAACAACAGAGAACAATATGTTAACAATTACCAAACAGGTTTAAGTAATGCTATTGGTTATATCTTTGCTTTAAGTGGTGATACACGTTCACAACTTCTCACTGATTTAAAGGGCCTTGGTTTTGGTGCAATATCTATTATCGGCGATGAAACTGGTGCTAAGATGGCCGAGTTCTTAAAACCATATTTAGACAAAGATAACGTTCCATATACTGAAGAAGGTTTGTTATCCGATTGTGCTGTTTTAGTTAAAGGTATTGGCAATCTATTCCTTTCTGTGGTTTTGTCCTTGGCAGCTGATGGAGCACCTTCTAATGACCTAGGAAGATTGCTCGATATGCATTATCCAGAAACAACCTATGTGTTATTACAAAATGCCCACGCAAAAGCGGAAGCTGACCCAAAATAAGAAAAACTAATTAAAAAGCAAAAAGTCTGCAATTCGGAAGAAAAACAAACAAAAAAATGCCGTTTTGCAGGCTTTTTAATATTTTTCTATTGCGATGCGTAGCGTGTGCGCTATATAGTAAAGTAGAACTGACAGGTAAGGAGAAGCCTATGTACAGAACAGAAAAAGAAACCTCAAAAGGGCTAAAAATCCTTTTAGTTATATCGTTTATTTTCCTCGCTATTTTTATTCTCGGATTGCTTATTTTTGGTGCTAACGCGAGTAAAACTGGTGATGCTGATTTAAAAGATTTTGGAAAAGTTTTCTCATATCACTTTGGTAATTTTGGAGATTTATTTACCTTCAAATTAAATGAAGCTTCTAATATTTTCTATGTTGCTTTAAGTGGTTTATTATATGGTCTTATTACTATCGTTGTGATTTTCTTAATCGTCGGTATTTTCATTGCCGTCAAAAAGAAAAGAGCCATCATGGCCTTTGGTATTGTCTTAGCGGTTCTCTCCTTATTCATTTACATGTTAGGCGCTTCTGGTTTACCAAAATATTGGGCCATCTTAAATAAGCGTGGTGTCTTTGAAACTAACCAACAATTATTAGGGCCAACAGTCATCCTTATCGTTGCTGGAAGTTTATTTGCCATTCTTTCTTATATCACATATTTTGCCTGTGTTATTGAAGCCTTCAAAAACCCAGGTATGGAAGATAAAGATGCTCCAAGAAAAGGCGAACAACCTGTGATGTTTGAAGCCATCAAAAACGAAAAACCAAAAGAAGAAAGACCAGTCATTCAAGAGTCCGCTCCTTTTGAAGAAGAGCCTGCTCAAGAAGAGGAAAAACAAGAAGAAGATTCATTCTCTAAAAAGGATCTCGCTGAACTCATTAGAAGTATTGTTAGAGATGAGATGAATCGTAACCCTCAAAGCAATAATCAATATCCAAATAGTCCATTAATCGTGCAATACTTTGGTACAGTTCCAACTCAACAAGTAGAACAACCAGTGAAGAAGGAAGAACCTGCTCCTGCTCCTGCAAAAGAACCTGAGCCAGAGCCACAACCTGAACCAGTGGAAGAACCACAACCAGAACCTGCTCCACAAGAAGAAGTTATCGTGGAACCAGAACCAGTCGTGGAGGCTCCAGTTGAAGAAGCACCAGCGGAAAAGAAACCAATCATCCGTATCCCGTTCCAAGTTAGAATGATGAACGCTGATGAAGAAATGAAGAGAAACTATAATGAACTCAAAAACGAGATTCTCTCTTATGGTGTTAATTCCAGAGTGTCTAATTCTGGTGATGCCTTCCGCTTACATAGAAAGACATATGTGAAATTAACAATCGCGGGCTTAAGCTTAAAACTCTATTTTGCCTTAAACCCAGAAGACTATAAAGATTCACCAATCCCAGTCCAAGATGCTGGTCATAAAGGAATCTACGCTGAAATCCCATTAGTGTTCAAAGTTAAATCCGGTTTATCAATGAGAAGATGTAAAGAACTCATTCAAACCGTGATGGAAAAAGATGGCTTAGAACAAGGACCAATTGGTGATACCGATTGGGTTGAAAAACTTAAAGAACAGCCAGTGGATGAAAATCCAGAAGAAGACTAAAAATCATAAATATTAAGGTATGCTTGCATACCTTTTTATTTATACATTGAATGTAGGACAAAATATTGATATATTCATATACTGCAGCCAGCAAAGAAAGGAAGTGGGCGCATTAATGGATGTACCTCTGTCGTGGGTAATCATTAGTATTTGTGTATTAGCACATTTTTTCTTTTCTGCTGGTGAAACCGCACTTGCGTGTGCAAACCGCTTCAAGATGCAAGTCGAAGCGGATGAAGGTAAAAGATCTGCCAAATTAGTGCTCAAAGTTCAAGAAAAATATGACCGAGCATTAATCACGGTTTTAATAGGAAGTAATATTGTGGCTATCGCTGCTTCAGTTATCTGTACAGCGCTTTTTACTCGTACATTAACTAATTACACAAGCGATTTAATCGCTTTCCTTGCTTCCGTAGTTATTTCTTTACTCATTTATATCTTTGGTGACGCTCTTCCAAAAACAATTGCTAGAAGTATTCCAGATACTGTTAGTAAGGTATTTGTCTTCCCAGTATTCGGTTTAATGATGCTTTTATATCCTATAACTTTGTTATTTGAATTAGTGACTAAAGGTATTGAAAAAGCCTTCAAGGTCAAAGAACAAGTCGACTTCGATGAAGACGACTTTGAAAACGTCGTGGAAAAGGTTTCTGATGAAGGTGTCTTAGAAGAAGAACAAAGTGATATTATCCAATCCGCTTTAGAGTTTGCAGACACTAATGTTAAAGAAGTCTTAACTCCAAGAAATAAAATCTTTGCTCTTAACATTAGAGAATTAGATAAAGAAAAACTTCACAAGATTATTATCAACACCAATTATTCTAGAATTCCTATCTACGATGGGAATTTCGATAACATCATTGGTGTGCTTCATATAAAGACATATTTAAGTGCTTATTTAAGAAATCCAAACATTTCTATTAAGAGCAAGCTTCAAAAACCATATTTCGTTTCATCAAACATTATGATTGATGATTTATTTAATGGCTTTAAAAAACATCATACGCATATTGCTATTGTTAGAGACAAAAACAAGAAAGTCATCGGCATGGTCACAATGGACGATGTCTTAGAAGAACTTGTCAGTGATATCTCTGAACCAAACAGCATGAAAGGAAATAGATAGTATGGCCTGGTATTATTGGTTGATCGTTGCTATCTGTGCATTGTTCTCAATGTTCTTTTCTGCTGCTGACATGGTATATGGCATGGTTGATAAAGACCGTTTAAATAGAGAAAAAGGTAAGAAAGAAAAACGCGCTAAATTAGCCATCAAGATTGCGGATGACTATGAATTATCTATTTCCGCAATATTATTAGGCAACAACATTGTTAATGTTGCCGCGGCTTCTATTGTGACTATTATCGCGATTGCTTTAGCCCCACAAAATCAAGAACTAGCAGAAACAATTGGTACAATTGTCTTAACAATATTCATTATTATCTTCTGTGAATTCATTCCTAAGGCCTTTGCTAAGAGATTTAATTATCCTTTAGCTTTAGCGTTTGCTTATCCAGTTTCATTCTTTAAATATCTCTTCTTTATCATTGTTTGGCCAATCGCTAAAGTATTTAAGTTATTTGGTAAACTCTTCGCTAAAAAGAGTAAAGAAGAAGATCAAATTGATGAAGATGTCTTAACCGAAATGGCGGACTCTTTAGAAGAAGAAGGCATCTTAGAAGAAAATGAAGCCGAATTATTAAGAAGTGCGATTGACTTAAATGATATCGAAGCTTTCGAAATCATGACTCCAAGAGTGGATGTTTTCGCCATTGATAAAGATGAAGACATCAACGAACTTATCAAAGATAAAGAGTTCTTCAAACACTCTCGTGTTCCTGTCTATGATGAAACAATCGATAACATTATTGGTATTCTACCAATCAAAGCTTTAGCAAAGAAGATTCTCGCGGGTGTTAAAGATATCGATATCTTATCACTTTGCTATAAACCTTTAATCGTTCCTAGAAACCATCAAATTCTTGATGTTTTAAAAGAATTTAAAGAAAAGAAAGTTCACGTTGCTGTTGTCATTGATGAATATGGTGGTACCGAAGGTATTATCACTATGGAAGATATCTTAGAAGAAATCGTTGGTGATATCTTTGATGAGTTTGATGAAATCGAAGAAGAATATGTTGATAAAGGCAATGGCACCTATATTGTGGATGGCACAATGAACATCGATGACTTCTTTGAATTAATTGGTTATGAAGAAGAAGTAGAAACTGACTACACAACAGTGGGTGGTTTCTGCCAAGACATCTTAGATAGATTCGCTAAAAAGGGTGATGAATTTGACTTTGCACATTATCACTTTATCGTTCTTGAAGCGGATGAATTTACCGTTGAAAAACTCAAAGTAATTGATAACGAATTTGAAAAAGAAGAGTAGGGTAACTAATTATGGAAGAAAAGAAAGCCCTAGTCATCTCAAGAGGCAAGACAAATTCCCTCGAATTAAATCACGATCAAAGTGAATTTGCGTTGTTATTAAAGGAAATCGGTTATTCCGTTATTTCCTATTTTTCGCAAGACATTGAAAACATTGATAAGAATACATATTTAGGTTCTGGCAAGATTGCGGAAATCGCTTATTACTATCATCAATATAACGAACAAAATCCAGAAGAACCAATTGATATCATTGCCTGTAATTTTGAATTAACAGGCTTACAAAAGAAAGCTATTGAGACTATCACTAAAGCGGAAATAATCGATAGGACATTTGTTATCCTTAACATTTTTGAAAAGAACGCAAAAACAAAAGAAGCTAAACTTCAAGTGGAAATTGCGCGTTTAGAATATTTAAAGAATCACCTTGTTGATGAAAAAGCATCATATTCCCAAGTCACATCTGGAAGTGGCCACAATAAAGGTAAAGGTGAAAAGCAAATTGAACTATCAAAAAGACAAATTTCTAAAGCTGTTTTACAAAAGAAGAAAGAACTAGAGGCTATTAAACTCTCACGTAGAAACATGCGTAATAAGAGGATTAATAATCCTTCACCAAAGATTTGTATTGTGGGTTATACAAACGCTGGTAAATCCACCTTAATGAATCGCTTAGTTAAGCTCTCTAAAGAAGATAAAACAGTCTTAGAAAAGAATGCCTTATTTGCGACTTTAGAAACCTCCACAAGAAACATTTCTATATTTGGTTATCCAACATTCTTCTTAACTGATACAGTTGGTTTTATTTCTCATTTACCAATCTATCTCGTGGATGCTTTCCGTTCCACCTTAGAAGAAATCAAAGAAGCGGATTTATTAGTCCAAGTTATTGACCTTTCTGATCCATTCAAAGAAGAAGAAATTGAAACCACTAAAG
>JAEEGI010026242.1_pt1 | contig 11233 bp, 4 predicted proteins | sample 8958751 | NCBI WGS metagenome assembly JAEEGI01 (sample SAMN16246545, study PRJNA631951) | gut metagenome | biome: gut microbiome; feature: rumen; material: KS-attached | host: Bos | place: Iran: Karaj | collected 2018-10 | reverse complement strand
CGAGTCCACGCTCGACGCGAACGGAAACGACGTCTCGATGGCGAACAGCACGGTGACGGGCGCGACGGGCCCCGCAAGGCTCGTCAAGGCCGGCGAGGGCACGCTCACGGTGGGCACGCTTCCGCCGGTCGGAACTGTGAAGGTCGCCGCCGGCACGCTCGCGCTCACTTCCGGCAGCACGTTCGAGAGGCCGCTCTCCCTCGCCCACCGCTGGAGCTTCAACGGCGATTACAAGGATTCCGTCACCGGCGTCGCCGCCGAGCCGACTTCCACCATCACCTTCACGGAAGACGGCATGGCGCGGATTCCCGGCGGCGAGAAGGCGAGCAACTACATCGAGCTTGGCTCGGACAAGCTTCCCTCCGACAGCGTGACCATGGAGTTCTGGGCTACGATCCGGGCAGACGTCACGTGGCCCAAGATGTTCTGCCTCGGTTCCGGCACCGGCAGTGTCATCGGCTTCACGTTCCACCGCGACCGCGCCAACGGCCCCTCCGGCATTGATGTGACCGACGGCGGCGCGGTGACAGGCACGGGAACGCTGACGAAGGACGTGCCGTACTACTTCGCGTTCACCTTCCAGGCGAACCCAGACGGCAGCACCACGATGAAGGCGTACTGCGTGAACACCGCCACCGGCGAGCTCGTGGGCACGATTGACCGGGCGCTTTCCGGCTGGAGGCTCACGGAGAAGATCACGCAGACCATGTTCCGCCTCGGCTATTCCTTCTGGAACGACGGAGCGGCGCAGGCGGACTATGACGAAGTGCGCGTGTGGAACGGGGCGATCTCCAAGGAAGGCGCGCTGCGCAGCGTTGCTCTCGGACCCGACGCGGAGTTCGGCGAGATCGAGCTTTCGCAGGGCGGCACGCTCGACCTGGGCGGCAACACGCTCACATGGCCGTCGATCGTCTGCAAGGGCGGCACGGTGCAGAACGGCAATCTCGTGGTGACCGACGCGGTCCGCCTCGACGTGGGCGACTGCATCTCGGCCTCCGGCACGATCGACCTCGCGAATGCGAAGGTCGAGGTGCAGGACGTGGAGAACCTCCGTCCGTTCAGTTTCATCGTGCCGGTCGAGAACGAGACTCTCAACATCGTGGGCACGCCCAAGGTGGAGAATCTGCCGAGAGGCTGGCGGGTGTCCACGTCGTCCAACGGCGCGCGGCTGGACAAGAGCCCCATCATAATCTTCATCAGGTGACGGCCGTCGGTGGCTAGACTCTAGCTGCGAGCCGGGTAGGGGGGGGCGCACGCCGCCCCCTCCCGCTGTGCATTCCGGTTGCCGCGCATCATCATTTTCGGCTTGCTTCCACGCCGCCGAAACAGTATAATCTATAATCACATTTCATCAAAGAAACAAAGCAGAAAGTCTGGAGAAAAAATGAAGTTCCGTATTCCCGTGTTTTCGTGTGTTCTCGCCATGGCGATGTGCCTGATGGCCCAGGATAAGAACAAGTCGGTGGTCGTGGTGAACATCAAGGGCGTGGAGCGCGTGCCCGTGAGCGTGGAGACCACAGGAGGCAGCGCCGCGGCGGATGCGTTCAACGCGTCGCTCAAGCGCAACCTCGCCATCAGCGGCTACTTCGAGCTGCGTGCAAGCGGCGGCGCCGTTCGCATCACCGGCAATCCGGGCGCCGTTGTGTCGGCAGCCGGCGTAGGGCCGAACAAGATGACCGTCAAGACGAACAAGGCGTTTGCCGACGCGAAGGCCGCGCGCATGGCGGCGCGCGAGTTCGTGGACGCCATCGTGAACGTGCAGACCGGCGCCAAGGGCTTTGCGTGCGAGCGCATCGTGTTCGCCGACCGCAAGGGCAAGGACAACGGCGAGCTCTACACCTGCTACCCCGACGGCTACGACATCCGCCAGCTCACGCAGGATCGCCATGCGGTGGTCGGTCCGCGCTGGGCGCCGAACAAGGAGGACATCTACTACACCGGCTTCCTGCAGAAGACTCCTCTCGTGTACCGCATCTCGTCCTCCACTGGAAAGCGCGAACTGCTCGCCTCCTTCAAGGGACTCGCCACTGGCGCCGCGATCGCCCCCGACGGAAAGCGCTGCGCGATCATCCTCTCCTTCCAGGGCAACCCCGAGCTGTACGTCTTTGACATGTCTGCGAAGATGATCAACCGCATGACTCGCACTCAGCGCGCGAGCGAGGCATCGCCCTGCTGGAACAAGACGGGCACGAAGATCGTGTACGTGAGCGACGAGACGCGCCAGCCGCAGATCTACCTGCTCGACGTCGCCACCAAGAAGTCCACGCGCCTCACGCGCACCGGCAGCCAGAACACGAACCCCGACTGGGGTCCCGACGGGCGCATCGTGTACGCCTCCAAGCGCGGCGGGCAGAACGTGCTCGTGGTGATGGACCCCGCGAAGGGCGAGGCCTCCGCGCGCGTGGTGACTGCTCCCGGCGCGTGGGAGCATCCCAGCTGGGCGGCAGATGGCCGTCACGTGGTGGCCGAGAGCAACGGCGCCATCTACATCGTGGACACCGATCCCGAGGTGGTCGAGGCGAAGGAGCGTCCCATTCAGCTCTTCCGCAACGCCGGCCATTGGATGAATCCCTCCTGGTGCCGTTGATCACCTTGCGAAGCTTTTCCGAAAGGAGACTGCCGCCATGTTGAACCGCAGAGAATTCATCGGTCTCGCCGCCGCAGGTGCCGCGTTCGCGGGTCTTGGCGCGCAGAAGGGGCGCATCCTCTTCGGCGCATGCCGCGGATTCGGCGACGCGCCGCTCATGAAGGAGCTTGGGTATGACTTCATCGAGGGCGGCGTGGCGCACGCGCTTCAGCCCGACAAGAGCGACGAAGAGTGGAAGCGCCGGCGCGACGAAGTGCGCGCTCTGCCGATCCCGCTGCGCAGCTGCAACGGCTTTCTGCCCGGAAAGTTCCGCCTCACCGGCGAGAAGGCCAGCTTCGACAAGCCTCTGGAGTATGCGGAGAAGGCATGCCGCCGTGCGGACGAGGTGGGCCTGAAGACGATAGTGTTCGGTTCCGGCGGCGCACGCAACGCGCCCAAGGGATTCCCCAAGGAGAAGGCGGTGGAGCAGTTCGTGGACTTCTGCAAGCGCCTGGCCGGTCGCATCGCCGACTGCAAGGTGTGCGTGGTGCTCGAGCCGCTTCAGCCGAAGGAGGCCAACTACCTCAACTTCGTGCGCGAAGGCCGCGAGCTCTGCGAGCGCATCGGCTCGCCGCGCATCCGTCTGTTGGCGGACATCTTCCACATGCTTCAGGGCGGCGAGGGCGCGCAGTCGATCGAGCAGACGACGCCTGATCTGCTCCGCCACTGCCACATCGCCGAGAAGGGGCCTCGCACCGCGCCTGGCCTGTCGTCCGACGGCTCGCAGTTCGCTCCGTATTTTGCCGCGTTGAAGAAGATCGGCTACGAAGGCGGCGTCTCCTGCGAGTGCGGCTGGGGCAAGAAGGGGGATCTGCGCGCGAACCTTGAGAAGGCGCTTGCCGTGATGCGTCGGCTCTCCGGACAGGTCTGATTGCGTAAAATCTTGCGATTCTTGCCGTTTGGCATTGACTTTTCGGGGGGGATAGAGGATAATTATCAGCGTTTCAAGTTTGAAATCCGAGTAAGGCGAAGAGTATGGCTGAAGAGAACACAGAGAAGAACGGCGAGGGCGCGCTTGATCTGAGCGCGCTCGGGTCGTTTGACTTCACACCGGACTGGGCCAAGGGCAGACCGGACGACACGTCGAAGTACGCGCGGTTCGAAGCGCGCGAGGAGCGCGGCGACCGTGGGGACCGTGGCGATCGCGGACGTTTCCCGCAAGGCGGCCAGCGCCGCGGAGACCGTGGTGACCGCGGCGATCGTGCGCGTTTCCCGCAGGGTGGGCAGCGCCGTGAAGAGCGTGGCGGCGGAGACAGGCCGCGGCATGACGACCGTCCTCGCTTCCAGCGCGGCGGAGAGCGTCCCCAGCGTCCCTTCGTGAAGCCTCTTGACGTCGATGTGCGCATCCTTCCCGAACAGCGCCAGCTCGGCGATTTCATTCGCAAGATCCAGAGCGCGCCCTACATGGCGTATCCGCTCAAGCAGCTGGCGTACTTCTTCCTCGACCATCCCGAGGCGTGCGTGCTGCGCGTGTCGCCGAAGAAGGACGCCGAGCCGATTTCGTTCCACCAGTGCAAGGCGTGCGGGTTCGTGGCGTTCTCGGAGGACGAGCTCATGGCGCACGTCGTGGCCGCGCATCTCGGCGACTACTACGATTGCGAGGAGGTGGAGTGCGAGCCGCCGAAGGGCACCTTCAGCTGCGTGGCGCGCTGCGGGCTGAGCGGCGAACTGCTAGGCCCGCCAAACCTGCACGGCTACGATTCGCGCGTCCGCGAGATGCTGCGCACGCGCTATCCCGACATGGACGAGGCCGCGTACCGCGCGCGCATCGAGATGGTGCGCGATCCCGACGTGGTGGAGCAGTGGAGGCAGTCCGCCACCAAGAAGACAATCTACCGCCGCAAGGGAGCGCAGGCCGCCGCGCCTGCGGCCGAAGGCGATGCGGCCCCCGTGGAGGTGCCGGCCGTCGAACGCGAGATGGCGGAGCTCGAGTTCCGCCGCCTCTTCGCTCCGGCTCTGCTCACGGCCCCGCGCACGGTCGACATCACTGCGGACAAGGCGCTCAAGTCGTCCAACCTCGGCCTCGTCTTCGCCTGCCGCGACGCGATCCAGAAGGAGCGTCGCTTCCCGTCGTCGCTCTTCTTCGCCCTGCGCGGCGCTTTCCATCACCGCAAGCTCCAGTTCTTCCGCGCCAACGATCCTCGCGGGCCGGAGTTCGTGATCGCCGTCAAGCCTTCCGCGCTCGACACGGCCCACGCGATTCCCGAGCTCGCCGCGCTCGTCAAGTACGTGGAGGAGCACCTCGACCTGTCGCCCGGCGCAGTGGCGGCAGCTCTCGCCGAAGGAGATCCGGAGAAGGCCAAGGCGGCGAAGGCTCACATCATGTGGCTTCTTGAGAAGGGACACCTCGTGTGCTACGCAAACGGCGGACTCGTTTCGCCGGCAGAGCATCCGTATTGGCGTCCGAGGCCGCGCAGGTCGCAGCAGCCCAAGCCTGCCGAAACTCCGAAATCCGAAACTCCGGCACCCGAAACTCCGAAGCCCGAAGCTCCGGCGCCCGAAATTTCGAACCCCGAACCCCCTGAACCTGCATCCACTGGATCCGTGACTCCGAAACCAGAAACTTCGGAACCCGTACCCACTGAACCCGAAACTCCGGAATCCGAAACCCCGGAACCTTTGTCATGAGACTTCCAATCAGCTGGTTGAACGAATTTGTTGATGTTTCCGACATCCCGGTGAACGAACTTGCCGAGCGTCTTACGCGCAGCGGTCTTCAGGTGGAGGCGATCGAGACGTCAGGTCCCGAGCCGCTTTCCGATTTCTTCGTGGTGGGCGAGGTGCTCACGTGCGAGGTGATCGAAGGCACGCATCTGCACAAGACCACCGTCACGGACGGCAAGGAGACTGTGCAGGTTGTGTGCGGCGCGCCCAACTGCCGTGCCGGCATGAAGAGCGTGCTCGCCAAGATCGGCGCGGTGGTGCCTGACGGCGGCTTCAAGATCAAGAAGGGGAAGCTGCGCGGCGTGGAGTCGTTCGGAATGCTCTGCAGCTCGAAGGAGCTGGCGCTTCCCGGCGGCAACCACGACGGCATCATGGAGCTGCCGGCAGATGCGCCCACGGGCGCGTTCGCGCGCGACGTGGTGGGCGGCGAGAAGCCCGAGACGGTGTTCGACATCGAAGTGACGTGGAACCGTCCTGACGCCCTGAGCGTCGTTGGCCTCGCGCGCGAGTTCGGCGCGGTTCTCGACCGTCCAGTGAAGATGCCCTCCATCGACTTTGACGAGAGCGATGTAGATGTGAACGGCGAGGTGAAGGTGGAGGTGCTGGACGCCGTACGCTGCCCGCGCTACACCGCACGCGTGGTGACGAGCGTTGAGGATGGGCCATCTCCCGACTTCATGGCGCGCCGACTCGAGGCGTGCGGAGTTCGCTCGCTCGGACTTCTCGTTGACGTCACCAACTACGTGATGCTCGAATGCGGCCAGCCGATGCACGCCTTCGACTACAAGACGCTCGCGGGCGGCAAGATCGTCGTGCGCGACGCGGCGCCCGGCGAGACCATCAAGACGCTCGACGGCGTGGAGCGCAAGCTCGACGAGACGATGCTAGTGATCGCCGACGCGGAGAAGCCCTCGGCCGTCGCGGGCGTGATGGGCGGCGAGGGCAGCGAGATCGCGCCTGGCACGAACCGCGTGCTGATCGAAAGCGCGCTCTTCGAACCCGCCTCCACGAAGTACACGGCCACGAAGCTCGGCCTCGCGACGGAGTCGTCGTACCGCTACATCCGCGGAGTGGACAAGGATCTCGCAGACTGGGCAAGCCGCCGCGCGTGCCATCTGCTTCAGAAGTACGGCAAGGCCGTGATCGCGAAGGGCGTGGTGGACGTGGACAACCGCGCGCAGCCGCTGAATGCGGATGTCACCCTCGACTTTGAGCGCGCCCGCCGCCTAATCGGCATTCCCGTTGGCAACGACGCGATGGTGTACATCCTCCGCAACCTCGGCCTGGAGCCGCGCGAGAAGGGTCCGTACGCCGCCAAGACAACCCTTGCGTTCGGCATCCCCAGCTGGCGTTGGGATCTCACGCTCGAGGCAGACCTCGTGGAGGAGGTCGCCCGCATCTACGGGCTCGACAACATTCCGGACGCAATGCCGAGCGCGCCTAGCGTCTCGCCTCTCTCCGACGCGCCTTTCCGCGCCAAGGAGAAGGTGCGCGCTACGTGCCTTGCGCTCGGCTTCACGGAGGGCATGCACTATTCGTTCCTCTCCGCCGGCGAGCTGGAGGCGTTCGATCCGCGCGAAGAGGTGAAGGCGGCGCGCCTTGCGCTGCCCGATCCGGTGAGCGCCGAGTACGGCGTGCTGCGCGATTCTCTGCTGCCGCAGCTGATGGGCTCTCTCGGGCGCAACGCAACGCATCAGCTCGAGACGGCGAAGCTCTTCGAGCTCGGGCGCGTGTTCGGAAAGGCCAAGGACGGCAAGCCGTTCGAGACGGACCGTCTTGCGCTCGGCTTCACGGGGCCTGTTGGCCGCGGCGCGCTCGACTGCCGCAGGGCCGTCACGGCCGAAGAGGCTCTTCTCTGGATAAAGGGCGCCGTTGAACGGCTCGCCGCCGCCATGCACGTGGCGCGCCTCGAGTTCCGTCCGGCCGAGCATCCCGCGTTCGCGGCGGCGCTCGAGATCCGCGCATACGGCCGCCCGGCGGGCGTGTGCGGAGTTCTCTCGGCGAAGCTGCGCCATCCGTTCCGCCTCACCACGCAGATGGCGCTTGCGGAACTCGACCTCGAGCCGCTCACCAGGCGCTTCGACGCTGTGGGCAAGGTGTCGCCAGTGCCGGCGTTCCCGATGGTGAAGCGCGACATCGCGTTCGTGGCCGGCGAGGGCGTTACGCACGAGGCGGTGGAGAAGTGCATACGCAAGGCCGCGCCGGCGGAGCTGGTGGGCGTGGCGCTCTTCGACATTTTCACTTCGAAGGAGATCGGCAAGGGACGCCGCTCGTTCGCCTACTCGCTCGCGTTCCGCGCGGCAGACCGCACGCTCACGGACGACGAGGTGAACAAGGCGTTCTCCCGCATCGTGGACTCCCTGAAGAGCAATCTCAAAGTTGAAGTCCGCGACAACTGATTTCCAACAGCAACTCGAAACCGGCAACTAGAAACTAGAAACCAGAAACTAGAAACCAGAAACCAGAAACAACTAAACCATTTCTCATCGTGGGCTCTGGCTTGCACGCGGACTCGGCAGTATATTTCTCTGACCTTCGTTTTATTATGGGAGCCTAAAGCCTGCGGCGTGTGCGCCGCAGGTGGGGGTGCCCACTTGGGACATGAGGTTCCAGGGATTCTGTACTACGGCAAGCCGGGGTCTTTTTTTTGTGAAAGGACGCGCAGATTTGGTATAATGTGCCATAGAACTTTCGCGGAGTAGTCGAACAGGCGACCTATGAAGAATCTGACAGTAGAAATCGACGCAGTGGCGGAGAGTGGATTGGTGCTCCAGCAGGCGGGGCAGTCCGTGCTGCGGGAGGTGCGCGTGAAAAACGCCGGCGAGGAGACGCTCGTTGGCGCGAAGCTTGTTTTGTCTTCCGACGTTGGGCTGTTTCGTCCGCTTGAGATGGCGCTTGCCGCAGTGCAGCCTGGCGAGACGGTGTGCGTGCCGATTCCAGAAGGCGAGCCCAGGCTGGACTTCGCATTCCTCTCTACGCTTGCCGACGTGAAGGAGGGCGAGGTGCGCGCGGCAGTGCAGGATGGCGACGGCAACGAGCTCGCGTTCGCGTCCGCCCGCCAGACCGTGTATCCGCCTGACCAGACGCTCGGCTGCGGACGGCCCATCTACTACGCGAGCTTCGTCATCCCCAGCTGCGACGCCACGCGCCGCATCCAGGCCGACGTCGCGAAGATCCTCGAGGAGACGACGGGCTCCGCGGCGATCGTGGGCTATCTCCAGGGCAAGGCGGCCGTGTACGACATCTGCAAGGCAGTTTACCGCGCGGTGCAGAACCTCGGAATCTCCTATGCCGTGGCGCCGGCGACGTTCGGCCAGCCCGGGCAGAAGGTGCGTCTGCCGGACGAGATCCTGAAGTACAAGACCGGCTGCTGTCTCGACACCACACTGCTCTTTGCCTCCCTCTTCGAACTGTGCGGGCTAAGGCCCGTTGTTGTGCTTGCAAAGAACCACGCCCTCGTTGGCTGCCACCTCTTGGACAAGAGCTTCCACGATCCGGTGGTGACGGATGCGGAGACGCTGCGCAAGGCGATGGACGACGACACCTTCGTCGTCGTGGAGACCACTCTCGTTGGCGGCAACTCATCCTTCGCCGAGGCGGAGAGCGCGGCAAAGAAGAATCTGCTGGAGAAGTCGGCATTCCGCGCCGCCGTTGACGTGGCGCTCGCGCGCGGCATGGGCGTTCATTCGCTTCCTGTCGTTCCTGGCGGCGGATTCGGCGAAGTCGACGGGCGCGACGTAGACGCCCGCGACGAGGCTGCCCGCGCGCTGAAGGAGGATGTTGACCTCGACGCGCTCGGCTCGCATGGCGAGAAGGATTCCGCCCAGGCGCGCGTCGACGGCTGGGCCCAGCGCCTCCTTGACCTGTCCAAGGCCAACCGCCTGCTGAACGTGCGCGGCACCGCGAAGGTGGTGCCGATTCTCTGCCCCGAGCCCGCGAAGCTAGAGGACGCGCTTGCGGCGGACAGCGGATTCCGCGTGAAGTCGTACGAGAACTTCCTTGACGAGGAGGCGGGACGCGCCTTCCAGCGCCTTATGCCCGCGGCGGCGCTTGAGCAGTACCGCGACACTCTCGTGAAGTCGCTTCGCGAGTGCGACCTGTGGAGCGCGCTGCCGAAGCGCGAGACCGACAAGCGGATGAAGGAGCTCTACAGGGCGGCGCGGGTTGACCTTGAGGAGAGCGGCGTCAACACTCTGTTTCTTGCGTTTGGCGCTCTTGAATGGCGCGAGGCCGCGGCTGCGAAGACGGCTCCGCCGTACCGCGCGCCGATTCTGCTGATGCCGGTGAGGATAGAGCGGCGCAGCGTGGCGGAAGGCTACCGCATACACAGGATCGACGAGGAGACGATCGTCAACACCACGCTCCTCGAGATGCTGCGCGTGGAGTATCAGCTTTCGGTGCCGGGACTCGATCCGCTTCCGACCGACGATTCCGGTGTAGATGTGGCGAAGGTGTTCGGCATCTTCCGCGCGGCGGTGCGCGATCTGCCTGGCCTCGCCGTGACGGAGGACTGCATACTCGGGCAGTTTTCTTTCGGCAAGTTCGTGATGTGGAAGGACCTTACGTCCCGCAGCGAGGCGATCCGTTCGCATCCGCTCATCGCCCACCTCATCAACAGGGCGGGAACGTTCGACGACGGCGTGGAGGTCTTTCCTGCGAAGGAGGTGGACCGTCATCTCGACTATTCGCATCTCTGCTGCCCGATGAGCGCGGACTCTTCGCAGCTCGCGGCCATCCTCTACTCGGCGCTTGGCAAGACGTTCGTGCTGCATGGCCCGCCCGGCACCGGAAAGTCGCAGACGATCACAAACCTCATCGCGCACAACCTCTCGCTCGGAAGGCGCGTGCTGTTCGTCTCCGAGAAGAAGGCCGCGCTCGACGTGGTGTACAACCGCCTTGCGCGCCTGGGGCTTGCGCCGTTCTGCCTGCAGCTGCATTCGAACAAGACAGGCAAGGCGGACGTGTATGCGCAGTTCTCGGAGGCCCTCAAGGTGGGGGCGTCCGCGCCGTCCGTCGACAGGAGCGCGGTGGTCGGCGAGATGGAGGCGATGCGCCGCCAGCTCGACGGCTATGTGAAGGCGCTGCACCGCGAGACGGTGAGCGGCTTCACGCCGTACGACCTCTTCTCGCGCCTCGTGCGCGGCGAGATCGGCGAAGACTCCTCGTTCGCGGTGAAGGGAAGTGCACGCGAGACGACTGCCGCCGACTATGAGCGTGCGCTGCGCGCGATTGCGGCGGCGGCCGAGATGAGGGAGGGAATTTCCGCAGACGCGGTGAAGGCGCTTGCGCGCGTGAAGCCGTTCGCGTGGAGTCCGGGATCTGAAGCCCGCCTCGCGGAGAACGCCTCGCACGTCGCCGAGGAGCTGCGCGCGGCGGCCGCAGAACTTGCCGCCGTGGGAGGTCCGGCGGATGAAGCCGCGCGTTTCCTGAAGAGGTATTTCAATTTTCTCAAGGAGTCCCGCACGTTCGAGCGGAACGTCGGCGCGGAGTACGACATTCAGGCTCTTAGGGAGATGCCGCTGCGCGAGCTGCGCCGGCGTGTCGCGGAGATAGACGGCTCGTTCATACTGACGCGCATCTTCAAGGAGCGTGCGCTCGTGCGCTCGTACGCATCGATAGCCAAGGACGGCGCGCTTGATCGCGTTCGCCTGCGCGAGGCGATGAAGATGGCCGCGAACCTGCAGGCAGCCGACGAGGAGCTCGCGAAGCTCGAGCCTCGCGCGAAGGAGCTGCTGAGCGCGGGCTTCGAGCCGGCGAAGGCAGATCCCGAAGGCTGGATGGAGGCGCGTGCGAGGGCCGAGCTGCGCATCGATAAGGCCTGTGCCGCAGCGGGAGAGATCATCGCCGCGGAGAAGGGCGAGCTCGCTCCCGAGAAGGCGGGTGCGCTTGCCGAGGAGGCGGGAAAGATAGCGGCGCATGCAAAGGGCAATCTGCGCCAGGCGT
>JAEEGI010026238.1_pt1 | contig 11234 bp, 6 predicted proteins | sample 8958751 | NCBI WGS metagenome assembly JAEEGI01 (sample SAMN16246545, study PRJNA631951) | gut metagenome | biome: gut microbiome; feature: rumen; material: KS-attached | host: Bos | place: Iran: Karaj | collected 2018-10 | reverse complement strand
AATATTTTTGTTAAAAAATTATATAAAAAAGTTATTCAGAAATTATTATATATATTAACACATATTAATATTCATAATATTGTACTTTTATTCTAAATTTAATGGAATAACATTTATTTTATTAGAATTATCAAAAATAACATATACAAATAATTTATTTTTAGAAATTTGAATAAATTTAATTGTTTTAAACTTAACATTCCCAAAAAATAAAGAATTATTTATTAATTCATTTTGTTCTAATTGGATTTGTTTAATTATACTCATAAAAGGAAATTTTCTGATTAATATATAATTATTCCCAGTACCATAAATTAAATAATCAAAGAAATCATTTCCATTAAAAACAATAGGAGAAATCATATTATTATTTTGTTGAATAAAACATTCATTAACCTCATTTAATTTATCACAATTAATAGAATAACAAATAAATTGATTTTTATTATTATGTAAAACAAAAGAAGGAAGAGGAGAAGAAGATAAAAAAACATAATCAATAAAACAATTGTTAAATTTATAATAAACAGATTTAACTAATTGAACTTTTGGCATAATATAAATATGAATAAAACCATCATAAGAACAATCAATAAACATATTTAATCTTACATTAGAATTAATATAATTTATTTGTTCACTGTGATTATTTTTCATTGAAAAAAAACTTATTTTTGGATAAATTATTTTATATATTATTATACTTCCTTTTTCAGTTCCTACATAAATAAATTCTTCATCATTATCTATATTTAAATATGTTATTATACTATTATCTCTTTTTGATATTATTGGATTACTTGTTCTTATTTCTATATCTTTTTCTGTTTCTTTATAATTATTTTCATTCAATTTTAAAAATATTATATTTCCATTTATAAATCCTGTTATTAAAAAAAATAAATTATTTCTATATGATGATATTATTAGTTTTTTATATAAATATTTTTTAGTTGAGTTATTAAATATATTTGATAATGATTTTATTTCACAATTATTATAGTCTTTAAAATTTATTTTTATTTTTTCAAAATCGTCTAATAGAATTAATAAACTTTCAATTCCTAAATTATTATTTTTATCATTGAATAAAGAAATAAAAACAGGATTTTTTGTGTAATATTTATTAATACCATCATTAAGAGAATAACAAATAAAGTTAAATTGTTGTTCAATTTTTTTATTTTTTTTTCTTTCAATTCTTTTTTTTTCTTCTTTTAAAATTTTAATAGGATGAACTCCTATTTCATATAAACTTAAAATACAATATATTTCTGAATATTGATTATTTTTTTTCAATAAATCTATTCTAGGTCCCATAACTCCATCATAACAATAACAATAATATATATTTCCTTTTTTTAAAGCATTTTTTCCTCTTTGATTAATTCCAAAAATTAAATCAATCCAATTATTAATATCTAATTTTTCATTTTCTAAAATTTCTCTCATTTTCATAACAAATAGATTTTTATTGTTATTTGCCCATTTTGGTAAATCTACATTTTCAACTCTGTATTTTTCATTTATTTCTTCTTCAAAATTTTGTAAATAACCTAAATTTAATTTATTTATATTTTCAAACATTTCAGGAAGAGAAAAAAATTCTGGAATTAATTCTCTTAAATCACATTTTTCAGTCGAAGCACTATTAAAAGTATTTCCTAAATTAATAAATAATCTATCAGGGGCATCAAAATTATTTACTTGTATTTCTATTGATATTAAACTATAAGGAAATATTCTAACTAAATAATGAGATGTATATAATGAATTACTAAAGTGACTTCCAAAATAATATGGTATTTTCTCATAATCTATATTATTATTTTTATATAATAATTCTAAATCTATTCCATATGTTTTGAATGAATTTTTTTTAAATGAATCTATTTGATTTTCATTTATTTCTGAATCTTCTATTTTATTTAAATTAAGATTTAATTTTTCTTCTTGATTTAAATCTAATAACATTGTTTTAAACGTTTCTAAATATAATTCTCTTCTTTTAATAGAATCCTCAGATATTGTAAATAAACCAATTGGTAAATTAAAATCTCTTTTATAATTCTGAATTAAATAATTATTTATATCATTAGATTCAATATTTTCAAAAAGTTGTTTTGGAAATCCATTTATTTCAGATAAATAAATCGTAATTGGCCAAGGCATAATTGGATATTGATGTATATCTCTATATGATCTATTACTATATATATTTAACCACATTAAATATTCTAAATTTGATATTTGGAAATTTTTCCATTTTTTTGAAATGTTATCTATACTTGATAATGTATCTTTATATATTGTATTTATATTATAATAACCTAATATTTTCTTTTCTAATGTTTTTATTTCTGAAAATAAAGAATTGTTTTCTGTTAATTTTTTTATAAATTTATCTCTTTTTATTTCAGATTTAAATCTAAAATAATATGATTTATTTGATGAAGTGAAAATTTCTAATGAATTATCTCTGTAAAAATATTTTCTTTTAAATATTAATATAATATTCTTAATAGATATTTGAAGGATAAATTCTAAATCTTTATAATTATTATTTGTTTTAAAAATAGAACCAAAACAATTATTTCCTTCATGAACTACTTCTTCATCTTTATCTTTAAATATATCTTGATCAGTTAAATTTGGAATGAATACAATTAGATTATCATATTTAATTTTGCCTTTAATATGATGAGTTTGTTTAATATAACAACAATCAAATTCAAAAAGGTCTTTTTCGTTTTTTGAAAAAGAAGGTAATTCCCTTGGAAAAATTTTTAAATCAATATTATAAAAATTTTGATAATTATTTTCGAAAATATTATTTTTATCATATTTTGAAAAAGTTGGAAAATAATATTCTAAATCTAAAATAGGAATTAAAAGAGGATTTGTCAAATCTTTCGATAAATGATATAATAATTTATATTTTAATTTAGTTTTATAATTTACATAAAATGCTTCATAATCACTATAAGTGTTATTCCAAGAAAAAAGTTCTTTTTTAATTTTTCTTAGTCTTTTTTTAATAATTAACTTTTCAATAAAATTATTATATTCTATATTTAATTTATTTGCTTTTAAATTTGAATTATCAATTAAAATATTTTCATAAAGTAATTTATAATTCATAGCATAAGTAGAGGAATATTTAAAATAATTTTCTTCATTAAAAATAGTATTTATTTTTTTTTGACATAAAAATCTATAATTATAAATATTAGAATACATTTGTCTATTAAATAAAACTTTAGAATATTTTAATATTTTTTTATTATTTAATAATGTAGATTTAATATTTTCTTTATTTTCTTCTAAGTAATTTATACTCATATAATTCTCTGAATTATAATCAGTTTTTGTAAATATTGTTTTATAATTTTTGTCAATATCTTTTGATTGTAAATTATCATTTAAATTAGGATTTAATAATAATTTTGAATTTAGATTATTAACTTTAACAGATAAAGTTTTAAAATTTGTTCTTATTACATAATCATGATTTAATAAAATAATTGCTGATTTTTCATTGATCTCAATTTTCCTTTTAAAGAAAATAGAACTTAAAAAATTATTTTTTTCTTCTGTTAATTTAATAATTTTAGAAAAAATTCTAGTAATATTTCTTATAATAATGTGATATAAATTTTTAATTTCAGTTTTTTTTTCTTTATAAAAGCAAAGGAAAATATAACCAATATTAAAAGCTAAATTATAATAAAAATAAGTACAAACAGTTGAATAATCATATTTATCTAAAATTTTTTTTTTATATTTATAATAACAAGAAGCAAATAAAATTAAAATAATAAAAAATTGATATTCATTTAACCAAAATATGAAATCTTCATTAGAATCATTTATTAATTCAATTAAATAAACAGTTTGAATAGAAATAGTATTTATTAAAGGTAATAAATATTCATTATTTTTATCATCTTTATCTTTTAAATTGCACGTATAACTAGAAAATAAAAGTTCAAAGACTGGTTGTAATTGTTCTATATTATTTAATTCTATAAAATAATTTATTAGTTTATTTATTTCATTCATTGATAAATAATAAACGTTATTGTTATTATTATTATTTTCTTTTTCTTTTTTTATTCCACATAATTCAAATAATTTTTCTTTATCCCAAATTTTTTTTATTAAACAAAATATTTTTTTATAATTATTATAATCTGCCCAAATCATATTTTCTTCATTTGAATTCAAAAAAATACCATTGACTATATATATAGGAATACTTGAAATATTATTATTTTTCATTTCTAAAAATTTTGATTTTACATTGGTTATATTTTTTGCGTTTTTAAATAACATTGAATATTCAAAAAACAAACTTATAAAATGAAAAAAATTCTTCCATTCAATTTCTTTATTTGATTTTAAATTTTGATTTGATTTTTTATTAAATATTGGAAATGTATTTTCAAGTATTTTAGAATATTCATTTATTATATTTGTCATTATTTGTCTAAGAAATTTATATATATAATCATTATATTTTTCTTTTTTATTATATGTTTCATTATTTTGAAAATTTAATAAATAAGTAAATAAATATGATATCATATCATTTGGACTTTTACTTTGATCTAAATTATTAAAATAAATTGCAATAAATAAATCTAAACATTCTGAATAACATTTTGAATAATCTTTTTTACTTTCATTTTTAACCAAACCCAACAAATTAAATTCAAAGTTTGAAATGTTATTTGCCAAATAACAAGTGAACATTATATCAATTATAAATCTATAAAATTCTTTATTTTCATAATATATTCTTGTGTCTTTTTTCCAATTTTCTTTTGTTTTCACATTTAACTTATTCATTGTTAAAAATATTAAAGAATTTAAAATTATTTTTAAATTTTTTAATTTTTTACATTGAATAATAATCAAATCTAAAATATAATGATTTATTTCATTAATATTAGTATTATCTTTTTTAATTGGATGTAATAATGCACATATAAAATTTGAAATTTCCAAATGAGCGTCTTCTAAATTATATTTAATATCTTCTTCATTATTTGAATCATTAAAATTTAAATTTTTAGGAGATAAAGTAATTTCTTCATTAATATTAATATTATCTTCATTTACTTTTAAATCACTTTGAAAATTAATATTTTTCATATTTTTATTTTCACTACTTAAATTATTAGAAATTTCATTTCTTGAAGAAACACAATTTTCATTTTCATCTTCTTTAATAATATCAAATAATTCTTTATTTAGATTTTTTTTGATTGATGAAATATTATTAATATTAAAAGTTTGTTTGTTACAATCTTCTTTTGTATCAATTCCATTTATATAATTAACACAATGTTGAGCTAAAGATTTAACTTTATGATTAAAATTAATTAAATTTAATTCTGATTCTTTATTAATTTTTTCAGTATCAATTTCTAAATTAAAATAATTAAATCTTAAAATATTTGATTTTGTTTTTTTCATTTTTTTAACTTTTTTTTCTTCATTAGTATTATCTTCTTCATTTATTATTATTTTACTTAAATTTTTCGATGAAAAAGATTTTTTTTTTTTAATTCTACTTTCATTATAATTATTTATTTTTTCCTTTGAAAAATCAAAATTAATAACATTTGAATTTTTAGAAGTTAAAAGGAAATTTTTTTCATCATTCTCATTATTAAAAATTGAAGATTTATTTGAACTTTCTTCATTTGATTCAAAAGAAGAATCGGAAAAAATTTTTTCTTTATTATCATAAATACTTAAATTTGAATTTCCTAATTGAAATAATTCATTATATGAATTTTTATTTAAATCTGAATCTGTTTTCTTTATTTTTACTAATTCAGGTGTACTTTCACTTTTTGTTGATTTTTGTTTTATTAATTGATTATCTGAATATGTATTATTTTCAACAATATTTTGGCATGAACTTTTTTTTGTTGTGAAAATATTTGATAATTTTAAATTTACATTTACTAAATTTATAAGTGCACTTCCTCTTCTTTGGTCATTTCTATTATTTTCATTATTTAATTTTAATAGTTTATTTTTTTCATTTGTTTCATTAACTATAATATTATATTTTATTAATTCTAAAAACTCTTTTTTTCCTAAAATTTTATATTTATTATTATTATTATTATTTTGGTAATTTTTCAAATATTCTTTTATTTGAAAATAATAATCGTTTAATTGATTCATTAATTCTAAAATTTTTTTTTTAACTGATAAATCATCATTACTCAAAATGAAAATTAATTGATTTAAACAATTATTTTTTAAAAAATAAATTAATGAACTTTGCTTTTGATTAGATTCACAGTCAGATTTAAAATAATAAATAAAGAAATCTATAATATTTATAATTAAATCATTTGATATATTTTCAAAACAACATATTTTCATTAAATTACATCTATCCAAATCTTTTGTTTTCTCTGAAGATATGATAATTTTTAAAATTTCATAAAGATTTTTATCTAAAATATTATACTCATAATAATCAATTAAAAAATGAGAAAAAATAGTTAAATTTGGAAAAAAATCTTTAAAGATTTGTATATTCTTAAAAGTTAATTCCCAAAATTTATTCAATAAAGAAGGAGGATATTTTATGAGAAGATTAATATTAAATAATATTTTATTGAAATAATCTTCTTTTGGAAAATCAATATAATCATGTTTTAAATTAATAATATTTTTTCCAATTTCAATTAATTTTTCAATAATAACATAATCAAATAATGAATCATCAAACTTTTCTAAAAATAAACTTAATAAAGGGAAAAAATAAGTTTTTAAAGCATCAATAACATTTTTATTTTTTTTATCAAATATATGACTAATTAATAATATAACTTCTTTAAAGCAATTTTTATCTTTTTGATAACTTTTATAAATCATTTCAAAAATTGGTAAAAAAATATTAATTCCTCCTAATTTATATATATTTTTAGAAGGATTACGATAAATTTTAACATCATTAAAATTAATATTTATACTTTCATTTTTAATAAATTTTCCTTTCGTTTTAGTGAATGGATCAATTATTAGATTATTATATGAATTAAAAGATATTGGTGTTATTATAAAAGTTATTGGAGGATGATAAATATTTTTTTTTTCATTATATTTTCCAAATTCAATAAATTGTTCTTTACTATAAATTCCATATTTATATTTTAAAGGATAATTTTCTTCATTTGTTGATAAATTATCAATTGAATATAATATAATAGTTGTAAATTTACCTAAAAAATTTTGAAAAAATTTTATTGATGATATCTCACAATCATTATTAAATTTAATATTTTGTAATATTTCTTTTTTATAATATGAATATTTCTCTAAATCATTTTCCCAAAGTAATATATGAATTTCAGGGTTTTTATTTTTTTTTGAATTTGATAATGAAAATTTTAATTGATTCCAAATCCCATTTTTAATAGGTATATTAAGATTTTTAATTGAAATGGAATTAACAGTAATTTCTAATTCATTATTTTGATTCAAATAAATTATAATATTTTGATTATCTGAAGCTATAATTTCAATAATTTTTGAATTTTGATTCTTAAATTGTTCAATATTAAAAAATATATTTAATGAAAAACCATTAATTAATAACAAATTTATAGTATTAGCAAAAGGAATTTCAATTCCTGATTTTTCATTATTATTAAAATAAAAATAATTTCTTGGTTCTATTGTTTCATTATTATTGTTCACTCCAAATAATATTGAAAGGAATTTTATATATTTTATAAATCTAACTGATGATAATTTTGAATTTTTATATTCTTTTAATAAGTTATTTAAATGATAATCATAAATATTTCTTTTTATTTCTATATTTTTTAATAAAAAAGAAAATAGATTTGTAATTATTTCTTGAAGATTACTTTTTTCTGTTTTCATAAATAAATCAATCAATAATAATAAGAAATTATAATTGAATTTATTTTCACAAAAAGAAAAAGTTGAAATTATAATTGTGATATCTAAAGATTGTTTAAATATATTAAAAATAATTTCCAAACATTTCTCAATATTCTCATTGTTTTCATTTGATAAATATATAAATAAAGACTTAATATTATCATATAAATTTTTATTTAAAATAGGATAAAATATATTTTTTTCATCATTATAAACAAAAATTCCTTTCAAAATATTTATATAATAATTTTCAATATTATAATCCATATTTCAAACTCCAAAAAAAAATAAAATAAAAATAAATGAAAACTAAAAATAAAAAATTATAAAAATCTAAAAAAAATTTATATATTTAAAAAAAAATGGAAAGACAACAATCAATGAAAAGTACATCAAGTGGATATGGAGGTCAAAGTCAAAAAGAGAAAGCATATACATTACAAAATTTTTTTAACCGTTTAAACAAAACAGAATCAATAACATTTGGAAATTATTATGTAAACTTTAATGAAATGTTTAAAAACGAATCAGATTATAAAGATTATTTAAAAACAAGAGTATCACTTTTTAATGATGATTTAGTAGAAAAAAAAAAAATGAATATTAACACAGATTCTTTTTTAAAGCCCCAATATTTTCAAAAATTTTCAGATGAAACATTATTTTATATATTTTATTATATGACAAGAGATATTCTTCAATTATATGCTGCTGAACAATTATGTAAAAATGGTTGGAGATATCATATTAATAGTCAAATTTGGTTTAAACCTAATAAAGATGAAGCTAAAGGAGAAAATTTTTATCAATATTTTAATCCTTTAGATTGGGAAATTAATCCTTATGTATTTGGAAATGTTGAAAGTAAAGAATTTTTATCTGAAGAAGAAGTTCAAACTTATGTTAAACAGTTAAAGTTAGATAATAATACTGGGTAATTTTTTTTTTTGTTTTTTTATGGTTGTTTTTATATAAGTTGTATATGGAATTAAAAGAAATTTTAGTTTTTTAACTTTTTTTTTATTTTTTTTATTTTTTTTTTTATTTGGTTTTTGATTTCGTTTTTATTTATTATTTAAAATTCAATCTTCGATGATTTATAATTTTATATTATTAAAATAAATAAAAAATGAGTTTTATTTATTATCAAAAATACAATATAATAGATTTTCAATCACAAAATACAACTTCAATTTCATCAATATCATTTAATAATAATATATCTAATCAAAAAGCTTCAAATAAATTGTTAAAGCAAAAAAGAGGAAGGAATAAAAATGATAAACATGAATATGAAGATTTATTTAATCAATATTGTTCAGAAGATGATTTTTTTGATTGTTATAATAATGATTTTTATGATTATTCCCAAAAATCTTCTTCTGACTATCATAAAGAGGAAATTAATTTTGATAAATTAAAAAATGATTTAATGCCTAAAGAAAAAAATAAAATAAATTGGTAAAATTGTCTATAATGAAATGGCCTTGGGTTATTATAATTATTTTTGAAATTTACTTAATTTTATATAAATATCTAAATAATATGAAATTAAATTTCTCAAAAAGAAAATTGAATGTGTATATCACATTGAAAATTATTAGAAAAAAATAAAAAAATATTTTGGATATGTTTTCTTTGTTTTCTTTTTGAATTTATAAATTTATCAATTCAAGATTTGGATTAATGATTTTTTATTTCAAATAAGATTTTTAAATCAAAAAAATTGATTTTAGATTCAAAAAGTAGTTTTTAACATTTTTAGTATAGAAAAATATCTTTAATTATATATTGTTATATTTTGACATTTTATTATTAACAACAATTATTTTTAATAAATAAATAGAAAAAAATAATTTTTTATTTTTTAAATAAAATTTAAATGGATTACAGTAACAAAAAATTAGCAAATAAAAAAGTTAAAAAATATTCTTATTTATCATCAACAATAAAACAAATAAGAAAAGAAAATCAAAAAGAAAGAAATAAAAGTGCAAATAATCCAAAAATATTAAATAAAAAAATAGGAGTGTTACAAAAAAGAAATATAAATAATAATTATAATCAGTTATATCAAATTAAAAAGCCTAAAACAATAGAATATAATGATTGTAAATAAAATAAAATTATATTATATTTTTAGTAATGCAAAGATTTGAAAATGCAAATTTTGATTTTTCAACAGAAAAAAAAAAACTTATCAACCAACATTCAAAATACAAATTTTGATAATATTGATTATAATAGTAATTATAGTAATTATAATGAGGATACAAATTATAATAATCAATTATTCCCTGATAATGATTTAAATGATACTTCAAATAATAATATTACTGAGTAAGGAATAAAATATTAATATTATTTTTAGACAATTATTATCATTGAAAAATGAAGTAGAATTTTTAAAACAAAAATCAATTAAAACAAAAGATAAAGTAACTTTATTTATTAAATTAATAAGAAAATATGCTAAAAAATTGTCTGTTTTAAGTCAAAAATTTTCTATAAATAAAAATCAAAATACAGAACAATTTAAAATTTTTAATGAAATAAATAATACAATTATTCAATTAAACCAAATGATTTATAATCCAATGTTAAATGAAAATGTTTTTGAAATAACTAATTTAGATTTTGAAGATGATAATATTCAATTTAATAATAAAAGTTTTATAAATAATTATGATAATAAAATTATAGAATTAAATAATGAAAATGAGAAATTAAAAAGAAATTTTGAAACCATTCAAAAAAATTTTGAAATGAAATTAATAGAAAGTAAAAATCAAATAGAAGAAATTCAACAAAAATATAATTATTCAAATAAATTATCAAAAGAATTACAAAATAAAATAAATTTATTAGATAATGAAAACAATAATTATAAAATTAAATTTCAAGAAATGAATGATAAAATATCTAGATATGAAATATTAAATGAAAAAATATTAAGTGTAGAAAATGAATTAAAATATAAAAAGGCAATAATAAAATATTTAGAAGGTTTATTAAAAAGTTTAGGAATAAATCCTAAATTATATACTGAAGATACTTATAGAGATGAAATTAGAAAAGAAAATAATTATAATAATATTAATAATAATGAAAATATAGATGATTATTTAGAAAAAAATAATAATACAAATGATTCTATTAATAATTTTAATCAAGGAAATAATAATAATTTTAATAATGAATCTTATTTAGATAAAGGAAATTTATATAATCTTCAAAACGAAGATAATAAATTTATTGAAGATGAAAATGATAATGATGACTATCAAGAAAAT
>JAEEGI010026235.1_pt1 | contig 11236 bp, 10 predicted proteins | sample 8958751 | NCBI WGS metagenome assembly JAEEGI01 (sample SAMN16246545, study PRJNA631951) | gut metagenome | biome: gut microbiome; feature: rumen; material: KS-attached | host: Bos | place: Iran: Karaj | collected 2018-10 | reverse complement strand
TATTTATCGGAGTAGTCCTTTACAAGAGTCCCGAAGACAGGGAACATCTTTCCGGTCATGAGCGGATTGAATGCGTTGCCTCTCTGATTCTGGGACTCATTCTGGCCGGAACAGGAATCGGAATCGGATATGCCGGTATTCAGAAACTGATTACCGGGGAAGCGATCGAAGTTCCGACCCTTCTCCCGCTCATCGCAGCCGTCATCTCGATCATAGTCAAGGAAGCCATGTTCTGGTACACGATGCATTATGCGAAAAAGATGGATTCTCAAGCTTTTAAGGCGGATGCGTGGCATCACCGCTCAGACGCACTCTCCTCTGTGGGATCCTTCATCGGTATAGGCCTCGCTAAACTCGGATTTCCCATTATGGATCAGGTTGCCAGTCTGGTCATCTGTATCTTTATTCTGAAAGTTGCCTTTGACATCACAAAAGACGCTCTCGGCAAAATGCTGGATACTTCCTGCGGAAGTGAATTCGAAGAAACACTGAGAAACTTTGTCCTTGCGCAGCCCGGGGTAGAAGATATCGATCTGCTGCATACCCGCCAGTTTGGAAACAAAATCTACATTGACCTCGAGATCGCTGTTGACAGAAGTCTGTCACTGCTGGAAGCGCATTCCATAGCGGAAAGTGTCCATGCGAACGTAGAAAAACAGTATCCCAATGTGAAACATATTATGATTCATGTCAATCCCGCAAAGGAAAAAAAGGTATAAAACTATTCCCATGAAACGATTCTCATTATTTTTCATAACTATTCTGCTACTTATTACCGGATGTGCTGAGCCGGCAAGTATTGAGCATCCCCTTGACGGCGACAGCATGGAACGGCCGGCCTATCTCCAGATCGATCAGGAACAGGCAAAACGCATGATGCAGCAGGATGACGGTCACGTGATCGTGGATGTCCGGCGGCAGGATGAATATGATGCCGGTCATATTCCCGGAGCCATCCTAATTCCGAATGAAAGCATTGGCACGGAACCTCCTAAAGAACTCCCGGATTTCAATCAGATCATTCTTGTCTACTGCCGCAGCGGCAACCGCAGCAAACAGGCGGCTGAAAAGCTTGGCAAGATGGGTTACTCCCGGGTCTATGAATTTGGCGGCATTATTGACTGGACCGGTGAAATCATCACCAAAAGCGCTGAAGAAACGCCAGTAAATCCGGACGATTATGTCGGCTATTATGAAAACGGCAGCTATGACGTAGTCTGTATTGAAAAAAGCGGAGATGGATATACAATGTCTGTCGATCTTTACCGTCTGACCAGTCTTACGGAAGGAACCGTTTCCACCTCTGAAGAAAGTGTCGTCTTCTATACCGTCGATGCCGCGGGAAATCCCATGACTGTATCATTCTATCGTGACGGTGAGAGGTATGCGCTCCGAGTGGAACAGAGCACATGGCCGCTTCTGGAAGCGGGAACCGTTATCGGTGATCTGGAAAGAGTCGGGGATGTTCCTCCAGTTATGCCCGAAAGCGAAGGCAGCGAACGCGGAGATCTCATCGTCCCGGTGGATTTACCGGACGCCCCGCGTAGCCACTATGTTTTCCAACCCAAAGTCTGCACCGTATACATGGAAGAAATCTTCGGCAAAGATATGTGTGAAGCCTGGTACAATCTGGTAGACGCTGTTATGGCAGGCGAAAACACCTTTGCCTGTAAGGACCAGCACACATACGACTGGGTGATGGGTCAGTTTCCCGAACGGCTGTTCCCGGTATTGACGGAAATCATCGATTATGCATGGGATCGGGAGAATTCCGTCATTGATGGTGTTGCCAGCTTTACATGGCTTATCCCTCCTGAAGAAGCCGCTGCCAAGATCGAAGAATTCGGCGTAAAAATAGAGGGGATACTCAACGAGGTTCTGGAAGATGATTATTCGGATGTCGAAAAGGCATTGGCTCTGTACGATTACTTTTCAAAAACTTATACATATGATTATGAAACAGCCGATAAGATGTCTGATATCTATGTGGATTACACGTCATCCTACCGTTTCTTCGAAACCGGAATCGGCATCTGCCATGAGATCTCGACTGCTTATTCCTATCTGCTTCTGCAGGCGGGAGTGGATGCCACTATCATGATGGGGCATGATCATCAGTGGAGCTATGTCAGGATCAATGGTCATAATTACCATATCGATCCTACATTTGTAATCAGCAACCAGGGCTCTCTTTCCTACTTCATGATGACCGATGAACAGCGGGAAGCAACCGGCTACAGCAAAGCCGGATATATCATTTGCTCGAATTATACACAGGACTATCCTCATCCGGACTACACGGCGGATGACGATACCTTCCGTCCGATCTGGAGTCATTCTCTGGAAGCTTTCTTCCCGTCGGAAGATAAAATCCTGTGCTGGCAATATGATGAAGGATGGGAAAAGAACTACATGGAGTTTGACTATTCCGGATTCTGATATGCTCCGGGTCACAAAAAAATGAACCTCTTCAGATAAATGTCTGTCTGAAGAGGTTTTGCTGTCTGCTTCTCTTTCAGAATTATTTCAGAAGAGCCTCTCTGCTGACAGGAAAGGTGAAGTATGTATCCGGATAAGGCTCATCCGCAAGGGCAAAATGCCACCATTCGCAATCGATGGGTATAAAGCCGTTGCGGATCATAGCGTGCCGCAGGATCATCCGGTTTTCAAACTGCTCTTCCGTGATATCCCTGCAGTCGGGATGAGACAGTGGACTGAACAGATCGAACGGGCTTCCCATATCCAGTTCCTTGCCGGTCTGCATATCAAGAAGTGTCAGATCAACCGCGCTTCCCCTGCTGTGGCTGGATTGTTTGGCGATATAGCCGCGGGCAAACAGTTCCTGTTTCTCCAGGTCCGGATAAAAATACGGTTTCATCCGGATGTCCGTGTCCTCGATGCCCCACAGAATAAATTGTTTCACTGCCGTTACCGGCCGGTAAGCATCGAACACCTTCAGACGGTATCCCCGGACGATCATTTCACTGCTGACGGCTTTTAACGCCCGCGCGGCTTCTTTTGTCAGCAATGCGCATGGTTCTTCATAACCGTCGATTCTTTCGCCTATGAAATTATATGTCGAGTAGTAACGTATCTCCTGTACGATATGCGGCACATAGTCAGTCAGCAGCACAAAACCTTTGGCATCCGATGGCAAAGCTTTTCGACCCATGAAAACGTCTCCCTTTACAGATAATCTTCTTTTTTGATTCAGTTCCTTTTGATCCGTTTCCGGCTGGAAGTGATTGCTCCCTGGGGACAGACCAGAACGCACAAATGGCAGCCCACGCATTTCTTTCCGTTCAGCACCGGTTTCCGGTTTTCATCCAGACGGATCGCCTGATGTCCGCCGTCCGCGCAGGAAATAACGCATCTGCCGCAGCCGATACAGTTCTCCCGGTGAAATTTCGGGAAAACGACCGTGTCGCGTTCCAGCACGTCTGTCGTATCGCTGACAGATTCCAGTGCCAGACCCCGTGCTTCATCCACGCCCCTGAATCCTTTTTCCGTCAGATACAGAATCAGTCCTGCTTTCAGATCATCGATGATCCGATAACCGTACTGCATGACAGCGGTAGTCACCTGAATGCTGCCTCCTCCCAGAAGGATGAATTCAAGGGCATCCCGCCAGGTTTCCACACCGCCCATTGCAGAAAGATGCATTCCGGAAAGATCCGGGTTCTGTCCCAGCTCCGCGATGAACCGGAGTGCAATGGGCTTGACGGCATTTCCGCTGTATCCTCCGACGGCGGACATTCCATGAACTGCCGGAGCGGATACGTAAGTATGCGGATTCACGCCGATGATGCTCTTGATGGTATTGATGGCTGCGATTCCGTCTGCTCCGCCCCTCTTAGCCGCCTCTGCGGCAGGGCTCATTGTCGCGACATTCGGGGTAAGTTTGGCAAGGATGGGTATCCTGGTCCCCCGCCTAGCAGCCGCCGTAAAGCGTTCCACAAGTTCCGGCACCTGCCCGATATCGGAACCCAGACCTTCATCCATCATATTGGGGCATGAGAAATTGAGTTCAATCGCGTCGGCTCCGTTTTCTTCGCACAGCCGGGCAAGTTCCTCCCATTCTGTTTCGTTCTGCCCCATGATAGAGGCCAGGATAAACTTGGAAGGATAATTCTGCTTTAGCCGTCTGAAAATCTCCATGTTTTCCGCCACGCTGTGATCGGAAAGCTGTTCAACATTCTTGAATCCGATAATCGTTCCGTTGTCCCCCGTGATCGCCGAAAAACGGGGTGATGCCTCATGAATATCAAAAGAACAAATCGTCTTGAAGGCGGCTCCCGCCCAGCCGGCTTCAAAAGCCCGGGCGCACATATCATACGTGCTTGCCACTACGGACGAAGAAAGCAGAAAAGGATTTTCAAGCGGAACACCGCAAAGATTTGTTTTCAGAAGATCCTCGCTCTCCGGCAAGGACACTTCCAGTTCCGGTTTCACTTCCGAACGCAGGCGCATCATCAGATTCCGGACCGGCACCTGATGCGGTCTGACGCAGGCAGACTCACAGGAAGCCGTACAGTCCAGGCAGAAGTTGCTTTGGGGAAGTTCCGCTGCGGCGGCTTTCTCGTTATCGAACCAGATGCTCCGCAGGAGCTTTGCAGGATCAAGCTGTCCGCAGGCAGCTGTGCAGGGAGCGTTCTGGCACAGGGCGCAGCGAATCATGTCGGATCGATGGATCGTTCGTTCAAAAAGCATGGTTATTCCTCCTGTTATTCCGTTTATGATTCTTGCGCTGCCGGATCTGCGGCAAAACGCGCCAACCGATTTCCGTTTTTAGGTGTTCTCCTAAGGATTGCCGATGTTTTTCTGTACCGGAGCATATTCCGGATGTTCCATTTTGCGTATCCGGTCCGCATAGGCAATGATTTTTTCTTTCCAATCATCATCCTGCGCTTCCAACAGATACGTATGAAAGCCATATTCTTTCCCCCAGGAAGCGATGACCGCTTCATCGTCCACATGCAGGGATATTCTGTATCGGCTTGGCAGTTTTTGCGGTAATGTTTCCTTCCTGTCCCGCTGGACCTCTTTCAGGTGCCGCTGTCCGTTGACAATTCCGTCCAATCGGATGTGATACAGACGGAACAGCCATCGAATATATCGCTCCGATCGGAAGGAAGAGGTATAGATCCATACTTTATAGCCCAGATCCTGAAGCGTATGGATCAGTTCCGGCGTTCCAAGCCTGAGTCTTTCCGTAAAGATACGGTTCAGCGGAAAAGCCAGTGCAGGTTCCGTCTTGTGAGTTTTGGATGATACAAAAAGAACCTCATCCAGGTCAAAGGAAACCCGCATCATGGGGGCTGCAGTTTGCTCATTCATTCTGATTGATTTTCTCCATGATTTCCAACACGCTTCGGGACCATTCCTCCGGCGTGCCTGCAATGTTGTATTCCTGATTTTCCTTGGTTTTTCCGTAGATGCTCAGTACCATATTATTGTCAATGTGAATCGTATGCACATAAGTATTGGCGATCATCGTTTCCAGTTCTTTTTTGATCGCACGGCCTTTTTCGGAAGTCTTTCGGCCGGTTCCGGTGACAACACCGCAGACATGCACATGATATTTCCGGAATAGGCGCCGGATATAATCAATGGAATAGTATTCAGCTGTATAGACCCAGATATCGTATCCTTTTTGATTCAGATAACGGAAAAGCGCAGGAACCCCCAACCTCAGCCGTTCCTTATAGATTTTATTGGCTGGGAATGATAAAGGCTTTTCCACCGGACCTTCATTTTCCTTCCTGAATACCACTTCATCCAGATCCAGAGCTACCCGTTTATCATGTTTCGTTTGGTTCAGGATCGTTTTTATATCCAAATCCTGAGTTAAGTCAACAATTCTGACAGGTATCTGAGAATATCCAATCAGCATCGCCGCTGCCCACCGATGATGGCCGTTTAAAATCATATATCCGTCAGGACGGATCTTCTCCACGGTCAGCGGTTCCTCACAGTACTCTCTGGTATGCAGCCTCATCATCCGGAACTGTTTGATATACTCTGAAATAATGGAAAAATTAGGACCTATTTCCGGCATGCAGAACTCATCATCCGGATTGGGATGAAGTTTGTTTAACGGTGCCCAACGGATAAGTGCGCGCTTTATAATTCCCGCCTTGACAGGTACACTGATCCCCTTGTATTTCTTTACTTCTTCCGCCAAAAACGCCTTAAGCTCCGCGTTGTTTCCTATCATAACAGTTCTGCTGATTCCTTGTTTATTCTTTAGTATACGTCCTGGAATTTTATAAGGCAACTCTTTTCCCTCCGATTGTCACCAAAGGCATATGCGGCTAAGGGAAAAGAAAATCATATTGACTATGAAAATAATATACTATATACATATAATGAATGCAATCAGTCTATACGGTATAAAAAGGAATATGTACATGAACAGTATCTATCATCGGATCAGCGTCAGAAAGTACACGGATCAGCCCGTGGAAAAAGAAAAAATCCAAGCCATTCTTCGGGCTGCCATGCAGGCTCCTTCCGCCGCTAATCAGCAGCCATGGGAGTTCTATGTGGTGACGGATAAGTCCAAACTGGAAGCCCTTTCTGCAATCAGTCCCTATGCGGGTATGGTAAAAGATGCTCCTGTTGCCATCGTTGCCGCTTACCGGAAGGAATGTCGGATCCCTGCATATGCCCAGATTGATCTTTCCATAGCTATGGAAAACCTCTGGCTGGAAACGGATGCACAGGGTTTGGGAGGAGTTTGGCTTGGAATCGCTCCCATTGAAGAAAGAATGACCGCCTTGGAGACCATCATGGATATGCCGGATTCTCTTCGCGGTTTCGCCGTCTTTCCCTTTGGTTATCCCGCAGAAAGCAGGCAGCAGCAGGACCGGTTTGATGAATCCCGCATTCACTGGGATTGAGCAAACCGGAACCTCCGTAAACTGCATTCAGATTAAGAAATCTCTGGAGGGAATAATATGCTGTTTGGAAATATCAATAGAGGTCTGGAAGAGTTCAGATCCACTCCGGGTGCTCTTTTAGTTGATGTGCGGGAACCGGATGAGTTTGCATCTGGTCATATTCCCGGCGCAGTCAATGCGCCTCTGTCCATGATTACATCTGTGAATCTTCCAAAGGAAAAAGCTCTTTTTCTGTATTGCCTTCGCGGCACGCGCAGCATGCAGGCGGCAGGCATTCTGAAGCGGATGGGATTCCGCGTCAAAAGTATTGGCGGAATCAACGGGTACAAGGGAAAACTGGAATCATAAGGGAATCCGCGCAGATGGCAGTTATGGAAATCAGAAAAGCTTCTGAATCAGACTTTTGCCGGATCATGGAAATATACGCTTATGCGCGTCACTTTATGGCGGAGCACGGAAATCCCAATCAATGGGGTCCTACCGTCTGGCCTCCGGAGTCTCTGATTCACCTGGATATCGCAAAAGGAAACAGTTATGTCTGCCTTCACGAAGGAAAAGTGATCGGAACCTTCTTTTTCACTTATGGAGCAGACATCGAACCGACTTACCGGAACATAACCGATGGACAATGGCGCTGTAGCAGTCCCTATGGTGTGGTGCATCGGTTGGCAAGCGACGGTACCGTAAAAGGTGTCGGGGCATTCTGTCTCGACTGGGCATACCGGCAATGTAGCCATCTTCGTATTGATACACACGGTGACAATGTCATTATGCAGAGATTGGTAAAAAAGATGGGTTTTCTCCACTGCGGAACGATTCATGTGGAAGAGGACGACTACCCTCGGCTTGCATACGAAAAATATCAGGATCGTTAAAAAGACGGGAAAAATAATCTGTGCGCAAACAGATGATTCGGAGGATTTCAATTATGAGCTGCGAAATTATTCAGATGAACGAAAACAGTTGGAGAATAGAAGACGGAGGTGTCCGTTTCTTTCTTCTGGCCGGTACGGAAAAAGCTCTGCTGATTGATTCCGGTATGACTGTCAGCAATGCAAAGGATATCGCGGAAAGCATCACTCCCTTGCCGGTCTTTTTGCTCAATACCCATGCCGACCGGGATCATATCGGCAGCAATGCGCAGTTTGACACCTTTTACATGCATCCTTTGGAGGAACCGGTTTATCGCCGTTCCGAAAAGCCCGGAACAATTATTCCCGTAAGGGAAGGGATGATAATTGACCTCGGGAACCGGGAATTGGAGATTATTGAGCTTCCGGGGCATACGCCCGGCAGTATTGCTGTTCTGGATCGTTCACATAAAGTCCTGATCAGCGGCGACCCTATCCAGAAAAACGGCCATATTTTCATGTTCGGTTTCCATCGGGATATGAGCTCCTATGTTCAAAGCCTTGCAAAACTGGAACAAAGAATCTCCGAATTTGAAGAAATCTGGCCTTCCCACGCGGATATTCCGGTCTCCCCGGAAACGATACGCATGCTTCGCGAAGGTGCGCAGGCGATCCTTAACGGAACGGTGCAGGGAACGCCCACAGAATTCCGGGGAAATCGGATTGTTGTCTATGATCTGGGTTTCTGCACAATTCTGTACGAATAATTGAATATGTCTATGAGCAATCTGAAATTTATCTTTGTGCATGGTTTGTCCGGCTGGGGCAGTTATGACAGCAGATACCGAAAAATCCCTTACTGGGGGATGCGCGGCGGTGATTTGATCGTATTTCTGAAGAAAAACGGTTTCGATTGTTATGCGGCTTCGGTTGCACCGACCGGCAGCGCCTGGGACCGTGCCTGTGAATTATATGCCCAAATCGCCGGGACGCGGACAGATTACGGTGCTTCTCACAGTCAAAGATATGGTCATGAGCGCTTTGGCAGAGACTTTTCCGGTCAACCTCTGTTGCCGGAATGGAATGAAGAAACTCGTCTGGTTCTGCTGGGACACTCTTTCGGCGGCGCAACCGTCCACCTCTTTGCGGAACTTCTGGCTCATGGCGATGTCGGAGAGCAGGCAGGATCGGATTCACCGCTGTTCAAAGGCGGCATGGCCGACCGGATTCACAGCATTGTGGCACTCGCCTCTCCTATGAACGGAACCACGGCTTACGATCTGTTTTCAGATCCGTCCTTTCATCCGGAACTTACTCCGGTTCCATGGTGGAGCAAAGGTCTTTCCCGTCTGATGTCAATGGGAACAAAACCCAAGCGGGACAACAGAAGCGCTCAGGATTACGCCGATTATGATATGCATATCGATCATGCTCTGGCGCTGAACCGGCGCACGCAGCCGCTGGCATCGGTCTATTATTACTCCGTTCCTTGCAGCTTTACAGCAAAGCAGCCAGACGGAACCCATCGGCCTAAACGGGGCATGGAGCCGCTGTTCGTCATGCGGTCCTGCCAGATCGGGGCGTATACGGGAAAAACAGCATCAGGAACATCGATCGATGAAACCTGGCGAGAGAATGACGGGCTTGTCAATACCGTTTCAGCAACAGCACCCCTCGGGCAGCCCCATGTTCCTCTCGATCGGTTGCATGTTGAACCCGGTATATGGAACGTGTTTCCGACGTTGAACGGTGATCACATGTTTCTGCAGGGCGGATTATCCCGCCGGCACTCCATCCGCCCCTTCTATCTTGATCTGCTGACCCTGATCACTGCGCAAGAACATAGAATCAGCGATTGACAAATGGACAGCGCAGTGATAGATTATATACAATTCCAGCGAAAGGGGGCCACAGACCACCATGAAGCGTACCGGTTATTGCTATTATTGCTATTATTACCACTTTGCTTCCTCTGGCAAGGTCCGTCGGTCATACTCTTGATTCGTTGAAAATGGATTGAAAAAGGTGACGCCGGATGGCGTCATTCTTTTTTTACATCACTCAGGAAAGGATAATACTATGTCTTCCTCTTCTCTTGTTACCCTATTATTTATGATTGTCTTCTTTGCCATCATGCTGTGGATCGGTCTCAGATCCCGTAAGCATGCAGCGGACATCAACGGTTTCGTACTGGGTTCCCGGCAGGTAGGCCCATGGCTCTCCGCCTTCGCTTACGGCACCAGCTATTTTTCTGCTGTTATCTTTGTCGGATATGCAGGTCAGTTCGGCTGGAACTTCGGTCTTGCTTCCACCTGGATCGGTCTTGGCAACGCTTTTATCGGTTCGCTCCTTGCCTGGCTCGTTCTTGGCCGCCGGACCCGGATCATGACTCAGCACCTTACCAGCAAGACCATGCCGGACTTTTTCGGTATCCGGTATGAAAGCGATTGGCTCAGGACGGTCGCCAGTCTTATTACCTTCGTATTTCTGATTCCCTATACCGCTTCTCTTTATAACGGCCTTTCCCGTCTGTTCGCCATCGCGTTCCCCGGCGTGGACTATTCGGTTTGCGTCATCCTCATGGCTGCCCTCACCGGTGTATATGTAATCCTTGGCGGATATATGGCAACGGCCTGGAACGACTTTATCCAGGGCATAATCATGCTCTTCGGTATCGTGGCAGTCATTCTCGCCGTCCTGAGGAACAACGGAGGCCTGACCCTGGCAATGGAAAAACTTGCCACCGGTCCTTCCGGCGGCTGGCAGTATGCCTCCTTCCTTGGCGCCAATCCCCTGTTCCTGTTGTTTGTCGTTATTTTGACATCCCTCGGCACCTGGGGGCTGCCGCAGATGGTAGGCAAATTCTACGCCATCAAGAATGAATCCTCCATTCAAAAAGGCACTGTTATTTCTACCCTCTTTGCCATCGTGGTAGCGGGCGGCTGCTATTTCCTTGGCGGGTTCGGGCGGCTTTACGATATTGACGTGAAAGCAGAAGGATTCGATGCCATCATTCCGCAGATGCTTTCGTCACTGCCTGCCGTGATCATAGGCATCGTCATCGTTCTGGTGCTGTCCGCATCCATGTCCACCCTGTCATCTTTAATGCTTACTTCCGCGTCCACCATGACTCTGGACCTCATCGCGCCAAACAAAAAGAAGCCCTTCAAAGAGAAGCAGCAGCTGCTTATCATGAGAGGGTTTATCGTTCTGTTCATTATCGTTTCCGCGCTCATCGCCATCCGGCAGGCAAAGAGCAAGAGCTTGTTTATCGCCCAGATGATGGGCGTCAGCTGGGGTGCTCTAGCCGGCGCTTTTTTAGCACCGTTTCTTTACGGTCTCTATTCCAAACGCACCACAAAAGTATCCGTCGCAGTCTGTTTTGCCTGGGGCGTAGGACTGGAAACGATACAGCTTCTGGTATCTCTGGGCGTGCTGAATGTCAGCGGTAGTCCGTTTTTCGCCTTTGTATTCAACAACTCG
>JAEEGI010026233.1_pt1 | contig 11236 bp, 8 predicted proteins | sample 8958751 | NCBI WGS metagenome assembly JAEEGI01 (sample SAMN16246545, study PRJNA631951) | gut metagenome | biome: gut microbiome; feature: rumen; material: KS-attached | host: Bos | place: Iran: Karaj | collected 2018-10 | reverse complement strand
GAGGCGATATCCACAGCCACCTTCTCCGTCACCATCTGCTTGTCAGGGGTGAAGAGGTTCAGGTTCTGCTCATAGATGTTATAGACACCCTTGAAACGCTGCCCCTGATTGATTGGCCATGACAACGGGCGCACACTGATTTGAAGCTCAGTCTCAATCTCGTCGAGCAGGTCGAACGGGTCGCGTCCTTCGCGGTCCATCTTGTTCACAAACACGATGACTGGAGTCTTGCGCATGCGGCAGACGGTCATCAGCTTGCGGGTTTGGGCCTCCACACCCTTGGCTCCGTCAATCACGATGATTGCAGAATCCACGGCAGTCAATGTGCGGAACGTGTCCTCTGCGAAGTCTTGGTGACCGGGAGTGTCCAGGATATTCACCTTATAGTCCTTGTAGTCGAACTCCATCACTGAGGTTGAAACGGAGATTCCACGCTGTTTTTCAATTTCCATCCAGTCGGAGGTGGCGGTCTTCTTGATTTTGTTCGACTTCACCGCTCCAGCCACCTGGATCTGGCCACCGAACAACAGCAGTTTCTCTGTGAGCGTAGTCTTACCTGCGTCAGGGTGGGATATGATGGCGAAGGTACGCCTGCGTTCTATTTCATTCATCTGAAAGGATTTTTCTATGTTTAATACTTATTGATAAGAAGGCAACAGCAACTTGTTCTCATGTTGCCAGCTTGTTCTAAAACTCAAGTGGCTCGGCCTTGTCTTTTTTGTAGTAGTCGGAAAGCATGCCGATGAATTGGGAGATTGTGGACATCGCTCGAGATGTGTCCTCACTCACGGGACGCCCCTGAAGCCGAAGCATCATCAGTCCATAGAGGGCATTGAAGCAGGTCTCCAATTCGCCTGTCTGCTCATCGCCTGCCTTCCGGCGGAGTTCCACAATCAGTGGAAGTGCCTTGTAATAGGTGGCAGAATAAAACGGATATTTTGGAGATTTGAGCAACTGTAGGTGAAGGTCGGTGAGCCACACCAGGATGTTCTTGTTGATTTGGATGTGTCCTTTCTCCGTCACTCCCTCACTCCTCATCATCTCAATCAGGTTCTCATACCACTCCTTCATCTCGGCATGTTCGGCTGTGGGGAGGTGGAAGCGGGAAATGTAGTTGGCTTCCAACTCATCGATGTTGAGATGGTTGGCACGTATAAGGTCCTCCACCTGCCACATATAGAGGAGGTATTCGGCGATGTTCTCCTGTTTGAGCTTCTGACTGATGAGCATTTGCTAATGGTTCTATATGAATTGGTCCGACAGGTGGTATTGAATGAAAAAAGATGCGGAGACCACTGCATTCCACATCTTCCCACACCTGTCTCCAGACTTTATATCACGAATTTGAAGTAGTCGCGCACGGTGTGCAGCAGAATCAGGACAGACACCAGCATCACCACCGAACCGATAATCCGGTTGATCAGCCATATTCCGCGCACATTGAATTTGTTCCGCACCTTGTCGATCAGCCATGTCAGCAGGAACCACCACCCCACGGCACCCACAATAACGAAGAGGTAGCCGATGATCTGGAGCAACGGACTGTCGGGCAGGATGAATGTCATCTGACCATACATGGCGATGAAAAGGAATATGATGAGAGGATTGGATATCGTGACCAGGAAGCCTGAGATAAAATTATGGAAAAGCGTTCCCTTGTTGTGCGAAACAGGTTTTACCCGTTCAATCGGATTTGACTTGAAGGTGAAGAGGCCGAAGAGGAACAGCAGCACGCTTCCCACCACCTTAATCCAGAACGCCACAGTGGGTGATTCGATCGTGTCCATGATGAACGACATACCGAAACCAGTCATCAGCGCATAGATGATGTCGCTCAAGGCAGCACCCAGTCCTGTGACAAAACCGCACCAACGGTCTTTGTTCAAGGTGCGCTGCACACAGAGTATTCCCACCGGACCCATTGGAGCCGACACGACCACACCGATTATCATGCCCTTGATAATCATGTTGAGAAAGCCTATGTTCTGAAACCAATAAATGGGATTCACGGGGATGCTTTTTACTGTTCAACGTTGCGTTTCACCGTCTTTTCACACTCCATAAGGAAAACCACGGTGAAACAAATAATTATACGAAAATCATGCAAAGATACAAAATAAAATGAAGAATAAAGAACGATAATCGAAAAAAGTGAGAAAGGACGGACGAAACGGGACGTGCAAACGGGCAGAAACTGACAGATTGACGACTGCGGCTGCCATGGCAAGGGAAAAACGCTCATTGTCCTCCATTGGAAAAAACAAGGGGGAATGCCTTCCTTCTGGCATTCCCCCAATTTATTTCATGTATGCAGCGTTACTGAATGTCCCATCCCAACGCACTCGCACCGAGCACAGCGGCGTTCATCGACATCAGTCCCGAAACTAAGAACTTTGCCTTCCCCTTGAATATCGGCATCACATGCTCGTTGTAGCCTTCCTCTATCGGTTTCATGATGAGGTCGCCCGCCTTGCACAGTCCACCGAAAAAGATATATGCCTCAGGGGAGGAAAAGGCGGTGAAGTCTGCGCAGGCAGCGCCAAGCATGTGGCCTGTGAAGTTGAAGATTTCTTTCGCAAGCTCATCACCCTTACCTGCGGCAATCGAAACGTCGAGCGACTCAATCTTTTCTGGGTCCAGTTCGCGGAGCAGACTCGGGCGGTCGGTCTTTGCCAACATCTCTCGGGCTGTGCGCGCCACACCAGTGGCGGAGCAATAAGCCTCAAGACACCCCTTGCGACCACAACCGCAGAGGCGGCCTTCCTCGCCACGGACCATCGTCACATGTCCCAGCTCACCGGCAAATCCGTCATGACCATACACCAGCTGACCGTTGATCACGATACCTGACCCCACTCCGGTTCCGAGAGTAATGACGATGAAGTTCTTCATTCCACGTGCCACGCCATAAATCATCTCGCCCATGGCAGCCGCATTGGCGTCGTTGGTCAGCGCCACAGGAATGCCGAGCGCCTTGCTGAACATGTCGGCCAGCGGCACCACCCCTTTCCATGGCAGATTAGGAGCATATTCAATGGCTCCTGAATAGAAGTTTCCGTTAGGTGCTCCGATTCCCATGGCCTTGATGTTTCCGATTCCACCGGCTTTCTCGATGAGCGGCTTCAGACAGGCCACGCCAGCCTCCACAAATTCCTCAGCCGTGGCATACGACTGAGTGCGTATGGAGTCGTCGAACAAAATCTCTCCACGCTGATTCACAATTCCAAACACGGTGTTCGTACCTCCAAGGTCCACACCAATCACGTAAGGTTTTACTTCATCCATGTTATTCAGTTTTTAGTTATCAGTTTTCAATTGTTTTACAACGCTCACAAATTTACCAAATAGTTTGAATCAGACGAAGAGAAACGTCAGTTTTTTTTAGGTCTGACTGCTCTTATTGAAAAACCCATGGAACGGTTGGCGCTCCATTCCGCGGCATAGCCACTGAAATTGAGGTTGTAGGCCGATGATGGTTTCGAACGGTTGAGCGAGCCGCACCAATAGTAGCCATCATGTCCCGCCGACAGACGCTCGGTCGATGTCTGATAACCAGCGCGGGGAAGAAAGATGCTGTTGCCGTTCGGTCCTGTCACCTTGTAGCCACTCACCCCGTTCAGCGTATCAGCGGTCCAGGTGCAACGGTCGGTCAATTCCCTCACTTCGCTGAGCACGGGCATCCGCCACTCCCCACCCCAACATGCCGTGGCGGCATCATATTTCGTGCCACAGATATTCACTCCGATATAGTCATACTCATAATTATGGTAATAAAGGTATGCGGACTCCGAATAATCTGCTTTGGGAGTGGTCTCTCCCCATGAAAACAGGTCACCATAATCCTCTGGTTGGGATGCCCCCACATTGAAAGTCGCCCACTCCACCGACAGGCCCAGATCAACGGATTGATAAGGGCTATGCTCCTCACAGGTGAAGTCCATATAACTGACACCGACAAGAGGATAACCATGCAGAGAGCCGTCGGTTTGCCGCAGATGCATCACTCCACTCTCCGCTTCTATAAAGAGCGAGTCCACCTCGTCCACAGGCACCCGCACCTCGTCCACTCCACCTGCTAAGTGGATGACGAGTGTGTTGGGCACGTCCTGTGCTTTCAAGTCTACAGACAGAAAGCAGGAGAGAAGGAGCAGCAATAGAAGCCTGGTCATAAGAGCGAGGGTCAGTTGCGGGCTTTCACGTAAACCTCACCACCATCGGCATATTCGTCGCTGGAAACATCAGCCCTGGTGTCTGTTCCCGAAGTCGTTTCATCAGCAAACCGTGTGCGGTTCTGATACACGTATTTGTAGTTTTGGTTGCGGATGAGGTCATACATCTGGTCGCCATACTGGTCAGAACTGAACAGATAATCGGTGAACATGATGCCGAAACGACCTCCATGGTTCTTGAAGACGTTAGAAGCGAGCACTGCTCGATTCACATTTTCAGCTAAGGTGGTGATGGAATCAAATAAACCACCAGCTATGTTCGTGTTATTCACATAAATGTATTGGTTGTTCTTTTCATTTTGGGCGATGTATTCAGTCAGCATCTTCTCCAGGTTCCCCATTTTGGTGGAGGTGTTGGAAGTTTCATACTCATCCTGATAATAGAGCGTGTAGCTCGATGATGTTGTGCTGGCATCTCCCGTCATAACAGTTTTCGGACCGAAAGAGCTGCCCCATCCCACTCTGCCGCATCCGAGATCGCCTTTATTTGTCCCCTCTGCATATTGATCACGGAAAATCACCACCATCTTACCGCGGCAAGGGTTCAGGTTACCTTCCCAACCATATTTGGCAATATGAGATGTATAGCCGTTCAAACAGCTCCACACTCGGTTCATCCAGTTTGTATTTCCAGAACTACCTCCCTCCTGATGAATCAGCACAAAGACGGTCTCTGTAGGGTGAGATGTCAAGAAACCCACCACAGCATCAAGCGCATTGGCCAAAGTCACGTCAGTAGAAACAATACCATGATAAATCTCCAAAGAAGAACTGTTGTAATACGGACGGAGATCGAGTGCACGGCAGCCATTCTCAAGCTGTTCGGCTATCGTGTAATTCTGGCATTTCGCTATACCACTGCAGTTTTTCGTCGCCGCATCGTGGGTTCCCGGAATACTTAGATGAGTGAACTTGATGTTGCCAGGGATGGTGGCCATCCAATCGTTGAGTGAATACACGGAATTGGATATGTCGAAGGCACCGAAATTATATTTCTTGTAGTAGGGTTTCACCACTGTTCCACCCTTCACACCGGCCTGGGTGAGTTCCGTGTCGGTGCTGCTGCCCACATCAGCCGTAGTGTGTTTGGAATAACATGTGCCGTCAGTCATTCGGACCGTGATGGTCACACCGCCAGCAATCTTCACAGGAAGCACGTAGAGTCGGACTGTGCCCACTTCCGAAGCTGGCTTCGGCGATGCAAGACGGACGGTCGCCACCTCACTCTGCGTGCTCCATGCATGGTCGATGGCATCGTTTGATATCACGGTGATCTTTTTGGTAGAGGCGTCATACTGAATCTTGCCCGTGATGCTCACCTGATTATTGGCATATACCGACACCGACTCCACATTTCCCGACTTACCCAGTCCGGCGACATTCACGTCGATGATGGAGCAGATGCTCTGGAAATTGAAACTCACGTTCTGTCCGCCATCGGTGGAGGTGGCTTTGGATGCCATGTATGGACCCATGATACCACCCTCTACGTTTTCCTCGTACTTCTGTTCAGCATAGACTCTCGAAGTCACCACTCCGCCGTTCCAACTCTCAACGGCCTCAGCGGGATAGAAGGCATAGAAATCCTTCTCAGAACCGGTGTCCTCGGAAGTGGTAAATGAGCTGGAGGTTTTAGAGACAAAACGTGCATGGACGTCCTCACCCTCTGCCGGTTCTGCCTGATAGCTGTACATCAGCACTCCGTCCGACACACTGATTTCATCCGTGTCATGCCACTGGCTGACCTTTCCGCTCGAAGGATTGACTGCTATCCTCCGTGGAGCATTGGAGCTGGCCGGACCGGCACCTTCTTCCTTTTCTATGTACAGACCTTCAGGGAGCAGGCCATTCATCAGCACGGCCTCTCCACTCTTGCCCTCGCCACCAGCCGATGGCATCACGTCTGCTATCTCGTCGCTACCACAGCCGCACAGCAACATCGCCACGGCTGAGAGCAAACCTATATATCTTGTTGATTTCATATTGATTCAGTTTTGTTGATTACCACAGACTGCCCCATTCCGGACGGCCTTCCTTCTCTTCTGGACGTGACTTCACCTCTTCTGGCTCAGGATTCCAGCCTTCACCATTACCTCCAGTTGCATCGCATATTCTTGTGGGAAGCACGGCACCACTCACGTCAGTTGTGGGTTGGATATATATTTTTTTCATTTTACTCTCTTTCTTTTTATTTCACCAGCACTTTACGTACAGTGCCGTCGCTTAATCTCATGATATTGATTCCCTTACGTGGAACATCCAGACGCACCCCATCCATTGAGTAGTAGGTTGCATATCCATTGAGAATAGAACTGCCGTCAACAGAAAGGATGGCATCAGCCCCGTCGAAGTTCACACGGATGGCCTTCACTTGGCTTGATTGCGGCTTAATATAGGCACGGAACGGACCCACTTCTGGGATGGTGGACCCCACGATATAGAAGCGCACACCCTCACCTTCTGTATGATTCTGGAGCACATAAGAGCCTGTAGGAGCTGGAGTTTTGGAATACACGCCCACCAGCTGTCCGTTCTCACCCTTGGCCGATGCTGTGACAACTGGCACGGACACGTTGCTGCCCGTAAACACACCGGCTGCATTCACCAACACCGGCTTGCCGGCATCCACCGATGTCACGGCTGTGGCATACACATTGCCATCCAGCAGGTCGATGGACTGGTCGAGTGCGTATGTGGTGGCTGGCACCGATGAGGCGGCGAACGGAATCATCACTGTGGCGAACAGACCTCCTGCAAGGTCAACCTGCTGAACGGTATATTTCGCATTCTGTGCTGTGAAAGCTTTTGGAACGATGAACCCGGTGGTATTTTTCACCAATTCAAGATTGGCACATGTGCCGTCAACAATCACGTTTTTCTCGTTGTTCACCACACCAGACTGGGCATAAATCAGCAAGTTGGGATTGGCAGTTGGAAGGGTTGCCCCGCTCAGTCCGCTGACCGCAGTGATGTTTGCCACAGCAATGTCTGCACTGAGTTTGTCGGTGATATCACTGAGATGCACCGCTCCGGCTGCTGTGAGGATTCCGTTGTTCACCACAACGTCTCCATCGGTATAATAGGTGAGCGTGGCAGATTCGGGGCTGTAGCAGGTCCACTCAGCATGGTTACCAGCCCAACCGAGATATTGGATTCCATAGTTGTAAGTGCCCGGTTCGTCGATATAGACCCATACTTCGTTGGCGTAGTTGCCCGATTGGAAAGCAGTCAGTGCGGCAGCCTGTCCGTTCGGGTAATATTTGCCATCAGCCGTGTAGCAACCGGAATTGGTGGCGTTTGAGGCGTCATAGACCGATGCAATCGGCACTTTTTCCTCACCAAAAAACACATACACCGGAGGACAGTCAGCATGGAGTTTGTGGAGTGCATACGCCACTTCATTCGAGGTCATGCGATAGAAACCCTGGAGTGAGAATTTGTAGAGACCAGCTTTCTCTACGCTCACCGTATTGGAGAAAACAATGCGGGAATCCCATTGTCCACCTTGATATTTCTCTTTGGTGGTCAGCGTAGATGGTGAGAGCACTTCCAATGGGAAGAGTTCTTCAGCAACGGCTGATTCGAGTGTGGCAAGAGAGCTGGCCTGAAGACCCGCCTTGCCTGCCACAGCTGCGGCTCGACTATCCAACAAAGCAGAGACGGAAGCCTGATGATCTTCAGTCGCAACCAACATGAATGAGGAAGCGGCATTGGCATCAAGGGTGGACAGAATCCGTGTGCCATCCACGGTCATATAGCGCCCAGTGACTGCATTCTTGAACTGATAGGATTCTCCATTCTTCATCACCTCCCAGGTGCTGTTTGGATGGTTGGCATTATCGGCATAGATGGCGGTAGCATCATCGAAGATGTACCAGTCGGAGGCATCGGCGAACTTCAGTGTTGTCAGTCCGTCGTCATCGGTGGTCACCCTCACAGGCAAGCCCCAGTCGTAGAGCTGAACAGCAGAACCGTAAGGCTCACCACGCATCCAGTAGCCGCCATCGGTGTGCTTGAAAAAATAGGTGCCGTCGGTTATGGCAGCACAGCCTTCGCCAAGGTAGAAAATCTGGAAGTTGTCCCATATCGTCCAGTTCGATGTCTGGTCGGTCTTCACTCCGATTTTCAAGGTGCCGTCGGTCACTGTCACCTTATCTAAGGTGTTCCAATAATCACCTGCTGAAAATCTTGTGGAGGCTCCAGCCATATCGGCAGCGGTGGTCTCTGAGTTGAACAACGTCAATGCCACCTGACTGTCATTGGCATAGAGATAGGACGGTCCCTGACTACCTTCGTCTGCACGATAAAAACCTTGGCATTTCACAATATATTTTCCGTTAGGTAGTCCTGAGATGGTTTGATAGACATCGGTTTTGGCATGATAGCGTTCCACACATGGATTGAAGTTGTCGAACGAAGCCACATCGCCATTCGAGCCATCGGTGTTGCCGCCTCGAGTGCAATCACCGGTCCAACCATTGGTGTTGGAATCAAACCGTGAATTGGCGATCAGATAGCTGAGGTCAAGGGGATTTTCTTTCGTCGCCACAGCATAGTCTTGGCGGTTGTCCGCCGTCACCAGTTTCCACCAACCCCTGTTGTTTCCTGGGTCAGTGCCAATCTCCACATTGTACATTCCTGCGGCGGCGTAGGCATATTTCCCTAATGAAGTTTTAAGTTTGTAGGTGTTGTCCTGACCGCTCACTGGCTCAAAGGTCCAGTTAGTGGCCGAACCAGTGTCCACATAGCCGTTGTCGGTGAAATACTTGCCTGAATATTTGGCATTCGTACCGATGGTGTACACCCCATCGCTCACACGGGACAGGTTCACCAGAAATCCTTCGTTGGCGACCACGGCATGAGTGCCCCAACTGGCTCCGTTGGATAGGAAAGCCTGAGCACCGACGTTGTAAAGGTAGTAATTGCCGTTAGCAACTACGCTGGCTGTCCACCCCTGTGCCTTTACACCTAAGCTGGTCATCAGCAAAAAGAATACGGTGAGAAGGCATCGTTGCATTAGTGTTTTCATTCTGAATGGTTTAATACAGATAGTTAGTTGTTTAATAGTTATTTGCAAATGTAGCAAAAAAAGAAAACAAAAAAATGAGAAACACAAAAAAAACACAAAAAAACATGCTTTTCTCAAAATAGAGTGCCCGATTTTTCCTGAATATTGGCAAAAATGTGCAAGAAACACAAAAAAGACCACACCCGAAAGAGTGTGGCCTTATGATTTTAAATGTCCGCAGGGGATTACTTACGGAGGTTGAGTGCCTTCACGATTGCACGATAGCGTGTGATGTCCTTACGCTTGAGATAGTTGAGCAGACGACGACGCTGACCTACGAGCTTCACGAGAGAACGGTTGGTGCAATAGTCCTTGTGGTTCTCTTTCATGTGCTCAGTGAGGTGGTTGATACGATAAGTGAAGAGGGCAACCTGGCTCTCGCAAGAACCGGTGTCAGTGGCTCCACTGCCATACTGGCTGAAAATCTCCTGCTTTTTAGCTGAATCTAAATACATAATGTTGATTAATAAATAAGTTAATATTACATCTTTCCGACGCCTGCCGCCTTAATCACAACGGGTTACGTCATCAAATGATTCGGATTTTCCGAAAACGGATGCAAAGTTACAAAAAATATTTCTAATACCAAAGCAAAAAGGCATTTTTTTGATTTTCAACGGCATTCATGCCTTGTCGATTGCCTTTTTATCCCATCTTTTCCTGAGAGGAACAGTCTTAAGGATTATTCCTCGCGGTTGGCACGTTTGCGCTCCAGGTGGTCGAGGATGATCTTTCGGATTCGCATGCTCTTCGGTGTGACCTCCACGTATTCGTCTTCCTTGATATATTCAAGCGCTTCCTCCAGGGAAAGCTCTATAGGCGGGATGATACGTGCCTTCTCATCAGTTCCAGAGGCACGGACGTTGGTGAGTTGCTTGGTCTTTGTCACATTGATCACCAAGTCTTTCTCATGCACGTGCTCACCCACCACCATGCCGGCATACACCTCGGTCTGAGGATAGATGAAAAACTTTCCACGGTCCTGAAGGTGGTCAATGGCGTAGGCCACCGCAGTACCAGTGTCCATCGAAATCATAGAGCCGTTCGTACGGCGGCTGATCTCACCCTTGTAGGGCTGGTAGTTCTTGAATCGATGCGCCATGATGGCCTCTCCCTGACTGGCTGTCAGCACGTTGGTGCGCAGGCCGATGATGCCTCGTGAAGGAATCTCAAACTCGATGTTCACGCGGTCGCCCTGCACTTCCATGGAATACATCTCGCCCTTTCGGCGAGTCACCATATCTATCATTTTGGAAGAGAACTCCTCTGGGACATTGATGGTCAGCTCCTCAATCGGCTCACATTTCTGCCCGTTGATGGTCTTATAAATCACCTGTGGTTGCCCCACCTGCAGCTCATAACCTTCGCGGCGCATCGTCTCCACCAGCACCGACAGATGAAGCACGCCACGACCGCTCACAATCCACTGGTCGGTGGTGTCGGCCTTCTGTTCCACTTTCAGCGCCAGGTTCTTTTCCAGCTCCTTGGCCAGACGGTCGGCGATATGGCGGCTGGTACAGAACTTGCCTTCCTTGCCGAAGAACGGAGAGTTGTTGATGGTGAAGAGCATCGACATGGTAGGCTGGTCAATGCTGATGGTTGGAAGCGCTTCCGGCTCCTCAAAGTCGCATACCGTGTCGCCGATTTCAAAGTTTGTCAAACCAATGACGGCACAAATGTCACCACTCGACACACTTTCGGTGGCGCGGTGTCCCATACCCTCAAAGGTGTGGAGTTCCTTGATTTTCGTCTTCTCCTGACTGCCGTCACGATGGCTTATGGTCACGTTCATGCCGCTGCGCAATGTACCGCGGTGAACACGTCCCACGGCGATTCGACCGGTATAGGTGGAATAGTCCAGAGAGGTGATGAGCATCTGCGCAGTGCCCTCGAGACGCTCTGGAGCAGGGATGGTCTTGATGATGGTGTCGAGCAGATA
>JAEEGI010026231.1_pt1 | contig 11237 bp, 11 predicted proteins | sample 8958751 | NCBI WGS metagenome assembly JAEEGI01 (sample SAMN16246545, study PRJNA631951) | gut metagenome | biome: gut microbiome; feature: rumen; material: KS-attached | host: Bos | place: Iran: Karaj | collected 2018-10 | reverse complement strand
GGATAAAGGCTATTACGGGCTATAGTGCGTCGGTTTACATATTGCAGTTGAGATTGCAGAAGGCATGCAGGCTTCTTTCTGAGACGAACACGCCTATCGGCGAGGTATCGCTTGCTTGCGGCTTTGACGATATGAGTTATTTCAGCCGAGTGTTCAGGCAGAATTTCGAGGTAACGCCGTCGGTTTACCGTCAGCAACATTCGCAGAAGAAATAAAAACAACAGAGCGGAAAGGTATATTTCATCTTTCCGCTCTTTTGTTTATTTTGCAAGGCTATGCCTTGGGAGCATTACAAATGGTTTATCTCAGATTTGGAAGTATAATTTTCAAATTCTGATGCATAGCTACAAATGTATGGGGATTTAAAATTCTAATAGCAAAAAAATGCCCACACATCATCGCTTGCACGTTTTTCCATCCTCATTTTCCCAACTGCTACGTTCCCATAACTTGTATTTTATGATGTACTCCCTCAGTTCCTTAAGTACGGGGCAGTCTGTTTCCTTTGATATAAGTTCATCAATATCCAAACAAACATTGATTCTGTATAGTGAGTCTGTTTCTGTATCATAAAAAGAAGATTCAAATCCGTCGGCATCTATACATTCCATATAACATCCTTTTTTATATTCTCTAATATTTATTACAGAATTAGGCTCACAATCATATACACTTGTTGACATTATCTTTGCCCGTCTTATGCGAGTTATATGAATTTTGTTATTATCATAATACCATAGCACAGAAAATGTTGATTCGGGGTCTATCCATGAAGCATTTCCATACGTTTTTAAATATTTTCCGTAAATCTTATTTGCATACTTTCTGTTCTTTGCGACTTGATGAAAGAAATCGTGTGTACGACAACTTTGCAGAAGCAACAAAAACAAAATCCACAAGCATCCACAAATTATAAACCTGCTAATTTTTTCCATGTTTTCCATGACATACTAATTGTATTTTTATTATTGTGATAATATTGAACTCTTCGATCTCTTTGTCCAACAACAAAGGTTGAACCTGTATTATTATCTTTTTCATAAGAATAGTCGCGATCAGATGGAGCAGATAAGCCCAAATGTGCTATTTCTCCATTAGGTAACGGCACATCTAACATGGTGTGTATATGCCATAATACATCAGGAGTTCCTATACAGGTTTCTTTGCCATTAACCAAAAAAGGAGATATACTATGTACCACACCATATTTTCCATCTGTTTTTTTTTAGGCTTACTTTCTATATTTTGGTCGCAAAAATAAGAAAACTTTTTTCAAAACGCAATATTCATGTTCTTTATTTACAACAAACTTTTAGTTTTTGTTTCTTGCGTCAAGATACCAAACATTTTCTTGCGAATTACATCAGGCGTTTCAACGTTTCAGCGTTTCAAGCGTTTCAGGGGGTATGTTTTTGTTTCAAACCCTTATATATTATATATAACTAATTAATAATAAATAAGTTATATATTATAAGGCAGAAGTTTGAAACCACCAAAGGGGTAACTGAAACGCTGAAACGCCGAAACGCTTATATTGTAAAATTCATATTACCAGCCACTTACTGTAATTGACATAGGACAAGAACCGCAAATTACCGGTATAAAACAAGCAAAAAAGATGCGAAAAAGGCAAAAACGCCCCCAAATACGCATCGGAGTCGGAAGAATTTGCACATGTCCCGAACGAATCCCGAAGGCATCCCGAACAAAAAAGGTCAGCTAAGCAGACTGATATATGTGCCTATGGCATCCTCAATCTCGCTTATCTTTATGAATTCATCGGCGGTGTGCGAACGGGATGATTCGCCCGGACCGAGTTTGAACGACGGGAATCGCATCAGGGCTTGGTCGCTGAGCGTTGGCGAGCCGAAAGGCTTCTTGCCCATGCCTACAAGTTTCTGAATAAGCGGATGGCTGGTGCTTATGCGTGATGAATTCAGTCTTGTTGAGCGATATTCGGCTCCGGGAACGTGCGATTTTATTATGTCGAAAACCTCTTGGTTAGAGTAGAGTTCGTTGGTGCGTACATCGACTACAAACGTGCATTTGTCGGGCACAACATTGTGCTGAGTTCCGGCATTTATAACCGTTACCGACATTTTGTTTGCGCCCAGAAGGTCGGAAACCTTCTCGAACTGGTAGTCTCTGAACCATTCAATCCAGCCGAGGGCTTTGTAGATGGCATTTTCGCCTTCGTTGCGCGCCGCATGTCCGGCCTTTCCGGTGGCGGTAACATCAAGCACCATCAAACCCTTTTCGGCAACGGCAGGCTGCATTCCGGTAGGCTCGCCAACTATGGCAACATCAATTTTAGGAAGAAGCGGAAGAACGCTTTCTATTCCGTTTTTGCCCGAAACTTCTTCCTCGCACGATGCAAGGTAGACGAGATTGTAATCGCGCTTTCGGTCCTTCAGCACTCTGAAAGCCTGAAGCAGAGAAACCAGTCCGCCGCCGTCGTCGTTGCTGCCCAGTCCGTACAGAATGTCGTCTTCGATTGTTGGCTCGAACGGATTTCGGGTGTACGAACTTGACGGCTTTACGGTGTCGATGTGTGCGTTAAGGAGTATTGTCTGGCGAGATTCGTCAAAATCGGGCGCGATGGTCCAGATGTTGTTTCCGCTGCGGTGGGTTGGCAGATTTTTGCTGTGCATGTAGTTTTGCAGCAGGTCGGCTGCGATGTCCTCGTTTCGGCTTATCGATTCGGTTCTTATCAGATTCTGAAGCAGTTCGACAGCCTCTTGCGTTAGTTTCTTTGTGTCGGCAATCATAAATATTATTTTGTTTAGCGATGCAAAAATAGCAAAAATACACTAATATGTGATACACCTTTGGTAGTTGCTTGTTACATTTCGTAAAATAAGTGCGAAAGTATAGACGCCTGATGGCTAAAATAACTATTTTTGCCGTATAGTAATCGACTAAATGGAATCTTAATACGTAACAAAGAAGATAAACAGAATTTGATTTTGTGGCTCGTTCATATTGATGTGTGGAAAAAGGCTGACCCTCAGAAGATAATTAATCTTATAACCGACGACATAAAACCTTATGTCTGTGCAGACCCGTTTCCGGTGGTGCACAAGTACGGCGTGTTTCTTACCGTTAGTTTCTGCTGAAAACATCTATTCGCGCGCCCAATCTGCTGGCGGTGGCGAAGCGCAATCCCAACATCTTGGACGTATGCCGAAGTCGTCACGAAGCAATCTTTATTGCAGGATGAATGGCTGGAACATCGCTCTGAAATGCGATAAAACCGCCAAAAATGAGTGGAAGAAAGCAACATATACAACTCCCATTCGGCGTTTCGGCTTCGAATCCAGTCTTTGCGTCGCAGACTCAGCATAATCCGCCAGAACGAAATGGTTGTAAATAAGATAATGATAGTTAGATAAGTGTTGTACGTGTTATGAGCAGTTTGCCGCAAAACGCATAACTGCAAGTTCTGAAATCTCCAGTCGTGAAACATTCGGCTGGAGATTTTGTTTTTTCGCCCCGAAAAGCCACGATTTGCCTGCTATTCTCCGGCAACTGTGCCCGCAGTCGCCGCCAATGCAAAAAAATGCGTTTTTTTGTTTATGTTATTGCAAATAAAGTAATATATTTGCAAGAATAAAAAACAAACAGATGAGAAATAAAATAACGCCTTTAAACATCTTGGTTCAAGAACAGGCTAAGAAGTATGGTAACAGAACAGCATTAAAGTACAGAGATTACAGTCAGGAAAAATGGCTGGATGTTTCGTGGATTCAGTTTGCCGAAAAGGTAAATGCTGTGTCAAGAGCACTTATGGCAATGGGTGTGAGAGTGCAGGAGAACATTGCAGTCTTCTCGCAGAATATGCCCGAGTGCTTTTATTGCGATTTCGGAGCATACGGCATCCGCGCGGTTACCATTCCGTTCTATGCAACAAGTTCCGAGGCTCAGGTTCAGTACATGCTGAACGATGCCGAGGTGCGTTTTATGTTTGTAGGCGAGCAGCAGCAGTACGACACGGCTTTCCGTTCACATTCGCTGTGTCCTACGCTTCAGAAACTTATTATCTTCAGCCGCGAAGTTGTTAAGAATCCGCAGGATACGACTTCAATATATTTCGATGAATTCTTGGCAACCGCAACCGATGCTTTCGACAATGAGATTGAGGAACGCAAGCAGGGTGTTCAGGATTCAGAACTCGTAAACATTCTCTACACTTCGGGAACAACGGGCGAGAGCAAGGGCGTAACCCTCCGTTACTCAAACTATTATGCAGCCTTCGATGCCAATATCATTGGTCTTCCCGAACTTAGCGAGGACGATGTAGTCCTGAATTTCTTGCCGTTCACCCACGTGTTCGAGCGCGCATGGTCGTACCTCTGCATCCATCAGGGCTGCACATTGGCTGTAAACCTGCGTCCTGTCGATGTGCTGAAGAGTATGCAGGAGGTTCATCCTTCGTGCATGTGCGCCGTTCCGCGATTCTGGGAGAAGGTCTATGCCGGCGTTATGGACAAGATTGCCTCTTCGTCGAGCGTTCAGAAGAAACTGTTGAGCGATGCGCTTGAGTGCGGACGAAAGTACAACGTAGAGTATCGTCTGAAAGGACTCACTCCGCCGCTCGGTCTGAAACTTAAATACAAGTTCTACGAGAGTACCGTAATCTCGCTTCTGAAGAAGACTCTCGGCTTGGAGAATGCCAACTTCTTCCCAACGGCTGGTGCTGCCGTGCCTCCAAAGGTCGAGGAACTTATTCACGCAGTTGGTATAAACATGATGGTTGGCTACGGACTTACAGAGAGTACCGCAACCGTATCGAACGACTTGCTGAAACAGCCGATTTCTATCGGTTCCATCGGTCGCCCAATATTCAATCTCGAAGTCAAGATTGGTGAGAACGATGAGATTCTGCTTCGCGGCGAGACCATAACAAAGGGATATTACAAGAAAGATGCTGCAACAAAGGCTGCCATCGACGAAGACGGATGGTTCCACACGGGAGATGCCGGCTACATCAAGGACGGCGAACTTTATCTTACCGATAGAATCAAGGATTTGTTCAAGACTTCAAACGGAAAATACATCGCTCCGCAGATGCTCGAGAGCAAGTTTGTGGTAGACCGCTACATCGACCAGATTTCAATCATCGCCGACCAGCGCAAGTTCGCTTCGGCCTTGATTATTCCTAACTACGACGCTCTGAAGGAATATGCCGAGAACAAGGGCATATCATACAACTCGATTGCCGAACTCTGCAAGAACAAGCAGGTAAACGAGATGTTCAAGGAAAGAATCGATACTCTTCAGCAGGAATTTGCCCACTACGAGCAGATTAAAAAGTTCGTCCTGCTGCCTGAACCATTCTCTATGGCAAAGGGCGAACTCACAAACACCCTGAAGGTTAAGCGCCCTGTTCTTTACAAGAACTATCAGGCAGAAATCGATGCGATGTACGCAGAATAAACAGAAAACAACAATTAGGTAGATAAATGATTACAACAGATCAGTTAAAAGATGTTCAGGACAGAACCGAGGCGTTGAACCGTTACCTCGACATCGAGAACAAACTCATTCAGGTTGAAGAGGAACAACTCCGCACGCAGGCTCCCGGCTTCTGGGACGATGCCAAGGCTGCCGAGGAGCAGATGAAGAAGGTAAAAGACTTGCAGAAGTGGATTGACGGCTACAAGGAAGTAAAGGTTCTTGCCGACGAACTTCAGTTAAACTTCGATTTCTACAAAGACGAACTCGTTACCGAGGAGGAGGTAGACACGGCCTATGCCAACGCAATAGAGGCAATCGAGAATCTCGAACTGAAGAATATGCTTCGCGAGGAAGCCGATGGAATGGACTGCGTTCTGAAAATCAACTCGGGTGCAGGCGGCACCGAGAGTCAGGACTGGGCTTCGATGCTTATGCGTATGTATATGCGCTGGGCTGAGGCTAACAACTACAAGGTTCGCATCAGCAACCTTCAGGACGGCGATGAGGCTGGAATAAAGACCGTAACGATGGAAATCGAAGGCGACTCGGCCTACGGCTATCTAAAGGGCGAGAACGGCGTTCATCGCTTGGTCCGTGTATCGCCATACAACGCTCAGGGAAAGCGAATGACATCGTTCGCCAGCGTGTTCGTAACGCCTCTGGTTGACGATAGCATCGAGATAAATGTTGAAAAAAGCAAGATTTCATGGGATTTGTTCCGCTCGGGAGGTGCCGGCGGTCAGAACGTAAACAAGGTCGAGACGGGTGTCCGCCTTCGTTATCAGTATACCGACCCAGATACCGGTGAAACCGAAGAAATCCTTATCGAGAATACCGAGAGCCGTAAGCAGCTCGAAAACCGCGAGAACGCAATGCGATTGCTCCGCTCACAGTTGTACGACCGCGAGATGAAGCGCCGTATGGCAAAGCAGGCCGAAATAGAGGCTGGCAAAAAGAAAATCGAGTGGGGCTCGCAAATCAGAAGCTATGTGTTCGACGACCGCCGCGTAAAAGACCATCGTACGCAGTTCCAGACATCTGACGTAAACGGCGTGATGGACGGAAAAATAGACGGTTTCATCAAGGCTTATCTGATGGAATTCTCTGGTTCTGCAAACAACTAAAGTCTATGGGACTCGAGATAGAAAGAAAATTTTTGGTTTTTGGAGATGGCTACAAACAACAGGCTTTCTCCAAAAGCCATATTGTACAGGGGTATATCTGTAGCGCAAAGGGGCGTACGGTAAGAGTGCGCATACGCGATGAAAAGGCGTATCTTACAATCAAAGGTCCGTCGGAAGACGGCATAGGCCGCTATGAGTTCGAGAAGGAAATAACGCTCGACGAGGGCAGGGAACTTATGCGTCTGTGCGAGCCGGGAATGATTGACAAGATTCGTTATCTCGTAAAATCGCCCGATGGAATCCATACTTTCGAGGTTGATGAGTTCTTTGGCGAGAATGAGGGGCTGGTAATGGCAGAGGTAGAACTGTCGGCGGCTGATGAAAAGTACGAAAAACCCGATTTCATCGCTATCGAAGTTACTGGCGACAGACGCTTCTACAACTCTCAGTTGATGAGTAATCCGTTCTGCAACTGGAAATCCGAAGTACTGAAGAAAAATCCGGTTTAATCGGCTTGCATTTCTTTGGAAAACGCAATTTAAACTATGAAAAACTTAAAACTTGTGAAGGATAAATTCTTTCTGCTTACAAAGGCCGACCGCCGCGCGCTTGTATTCCTTTCGGCGGCGTTGTGCGTGGCAACGGTAGTTCTGGTGTATTGCACTTTTCATCGTGCTGAACAAGACGAAAAGGCGTCTCTGGTAACCGAAGAGATAAAGTCGTTCATAGCCTCGCTAAACGAACGTCCGCACGATTCGCGAAAGTGGGGTGAACGCCCGGCTTATGAGCACAAGAAGTATGCCCGCAACGAACCGATACCCCTTAATCTGCATACTTTCGACCCTAATTCTGCCGATTCCATCGAACTGCTTCAACTCGGTTTTCCCAAGTATGTGGCTCATAACATTCTTGCCTATCGTCGGAAAGGCGGCATGTTCAGAACTCCCGAAAAACTGTCTGCTGTCTACGGCATGACGCCCGAGTTGTTCAATCGCGCCAAGCCGTACATCTCGATTGCCCAGCAGCCTTCTGCCGATAGAACCGAGCAAAAAGACACGGCAAGTAAGCCGCTCTACGTTGCGCAGCCCAAACTTGCCAAAGGCACAATCGTCGATCTCAACGTTGCCGATACAACTTTGCTGAAGAAAGTTCCCGGCATCGGAAGCGGATATGCAAAGGCAATAGTGCGCTATCGCGAGCAACTTGGCGGATTCGTCTCGGTATCGCAATTGAACGAAATTAAGTCGATTCCATCGGATGCTTTGGCATGGTTCGAGGTCAAGCCGAGCCATTCGGTCAAGAAGATTGACGTAAATTCGGGTGGAGTAGAGAAACTTACGCGCCATCCATACATCAATTTCTATCAGGCAAAGGCAATCGTTGAGTATCGCCGAAAGCGCGGAGACATAAAGTCCGTTCGCCAACTTGGTTTCATGGAGCAGTTTTCCGAAGCCGACATAAAGCGGCTTGAGCCATATCTCAAATTCTGATGAAAACCGTCGGGAATGTAAAAAACTTTTCATATCTTTGCTATTATGAATACAAAATACTATAATCCAGTTCTCGCAGTCTGTCTCACCCGGTGCATTCAGGCAAGAGACTGGGCGCAGTTGTATTCAATGCTAAAGAAACTCTCTAATACGGATTTCCGAAACGCCGAGAGCCTTATTGCCGAGGTCATTCTGCCCGAGGAAGACAACGACGGGTTTTGGCTCGTCTACAACCAGCTTGTAAGATACCGCTGCAAGGCTTTCATGGTCTGCATAGTCCGAAGCACGGCGCGGCTTGTCTCTTCCGGAAAATTCTCTATCGCAAGCAAGAATGTAAAGCCCGTATTTGAGTTCCTGAACGGCGAGCCGCTCGATGTAAGAATGAAGTTTGTGAAGATGATTCTGCCGCTCATAGCCGATGAAACCGAGGCTGACAGACTTTTTTCGGAGGTGGATGTTGAGAGCGAGGAGGCTTTGCTTAACCAATGTCTGCTTTGTGGCACGGAAATTGCATATTACACTATGTTCAAGCATCTAAAACAGAACGATGCCGAGCGCGATGTGGTGGTGTCGTGCATCAAGAAACTTATAAAGACCAAGACAGACAAGGCGTTCAACATGGCAAGCGTTCTGCAAAGTTACTTCGACGTGGAGAAGCAGCACGGCGTTTATGCCCTCAAACTCGAGCCTTACGAGATGAATTATCTCGACTCGTCGTACAAGACATTTCTGAAAGTTTTAAACAGAATCTAAATATTAAAAATTATGGGTGATATATTTACTTCGGCAGCAATAGCGTGGGGCGTGGTAGCTCTGCTGTTCCTCATTACCGAACTGATGACTGGAACGCTCTATGTGCTTTGCGTGTTCGTTGGCGCGCTTGCTGCATCGTTTGTGCCTCTGTTTGGCGGCGGATTCATCGCGCAGGTAGCAGTTTTTGCCATCTTTTCGCTCTTGGCGTTGTTTTTCATTCGTCCTGTTCTGCTCAAGACTCTCAAGACGAAGCAGGCTCCAAAGAGCAATGCCGATGCCATTATAGGCCGTATTGGCAGAGTGAGCCAGACAATCAAGGCTGGCGAGTATGGCAGGGTTGCCATAGATGGCGACGACTGGAAGGCGGAGTCGGTGGAATCGGAAGATATTCCGGTTGGCAGCAAGGTTGAAGTGTTAGATAGGAAGAGTTTAATATTAACTGTAAAAACAATTTAAATTATGGATCCATTACTTATTTTCTTAGGGGTTCTTGTCGTTCTGGTAATAATCGTTGTCCAGAAGTCGATAAAGATTATCCCACAGAGCGAGACAAAGATTGTTGAGCGTCTTGGACGCTATCACGCAACGCTCAATCCGGGTATAAACATCATTATACCGTTTATCGACAAGCCAAAGGAACTTGTAGTGCTGAAGCACAATTCATATCGATATACCGATGTGATTGACTTGCGCGAGCAGGTTTACGACTTCGACAAGCAGAATGTTATCACAAAGGATAACGTTCAGACGCAAATCAACGCGTTGCTGTATTTCCAGATTGTAGACCCTTTCAAGGCGGTTTACGAGATTGACAATCTGCCAAACGCTATCGAGAAGCTTACGCAGACAACGCTCCGTAACATCATCGGTGAGCTGGAACTCGATGAAACCTTGACTTCTCGCGACACTATCAATACAAAACTTCGTGCCGTACTCGACGATGCGACCGACAAGTGGGGTATAAAGGTAAACCGCGTAGAACTTCAGGACATTACTCCTCCAGCAAGCGTTCTTAACGCAATGGAGAAGCAGATGCAGGCTGAGCGTAACAAGCGTGCCGAAATCCTTAACAGCGAGGGTGAGAAGCAGAGTGCAATCCTCCGTTCAGAAGGTGAAAAGGCTTCTATGATTAACAATGCCGAGGCCGACAAGCAGGCTGCAATCCTCCGTGCCGAGGCAAACAAGCAGAAGGCTGTACTCGAGGCAGAGGGTGAGGCTCAGGCTACAATCCGCAAGGCTGAGGCAGAAGCCGAGGCTATCAACAAGATTAAGCAGGCTATAGGCGACTCAAATAACCCGATTAACTATCTTGTAGCCCTTAAGTATATGGAGACTCTTAACCAGATTGCCGGCAAGGAAGGCAACAAGACAGTCTACCTGCCATACGAGGCTACCGGAATGATGGGCTCAATTGGTGGAATCAAGGATTTGTTCAAGGACAAATAATGGCTTAGTCACAACATTCAACAGACCGCATCATTTTTATGTGTATGCGGTCTGTAATGTTTTGGGAGGATTTGTGCGAAAAAGTTTTTCCAAACTTGCATTTCTCATTTACCTAATGGCAAAAGAGAAGAGAAATCTTGACAAAATGAAGATATTAGTAAATATAATTGCCATCATTTCTTTTGTTGCGCAGTTATTGCCTTTTGCATTTGGCGCTTTAAATCAAAAGAAACCAAGAAGCATTATGGAAACATTATATAGTGATTTTATAATCTTTGCTTATTTTTGTTCACTTATAACAATTGTGATTTTTGTTATCCAATACAACTTCGATATTAAGTCATTAAAAAAGAAAACGATCAATTACATCTTTCTTGTTGTCCTTTTGGGAGGCATATATATACATGTGTCACAGTTGCTAGTCTTGGATGATTTTATATTGATATCATGTATATTATTGCTATTTGATTTTTATATCATGCGTAAAATATGGAGTTGCTTGTTTCCAAAATGAAAAACTTACAGTCATGAATTAAAGACGAGGATATTCCTCGTTTGATTTTGGGAATATCCTCGTCTTTATTTTTTTTGCTTTATTCGAACTCAACGTTTGATATTACATCTTGCTGGCAATCTTCTCGGCAATAGCCTTGAATTCATCGGCAGAAAGTTCAAGTTTAGGGTTCTTGAAGTTCATGTCGTTCTCGCTGTTCATCGGCACGAGATGAATGTGTGCGTGAGGAACTTCGAGGCCAAGCACCGCAACGCCTACCTTAATGCAAGGGAAAGCCTCTTTAATGGCGTTTGCAACGTGCTTTGCAAAGATGTGCATACGTCCCAGTTCATCGTCCTCGAGGTCGAAGATATAGTCAACCTCTCTCTTTGGGATAACGAGCGTATGACCTTTTGCCAGAGGCGCGATGTCGAGAAATGCATAGAACTCATCGTTCTCTGCCACCTTGTAGCT
>JAEEGI010026229.1_pt1 | contig 11238 bp, 6 predicted proteins | sample 8958751 | NCBI WGS metagenome assembly JAEEGI01 (sample SAMN16246545, study PRJNA631951) | gut metagenome | biome: gut microbiome; feature: rumen; material: KS-attached | host: Bos | place: Iran: Karaj | collected 2018-10 | reverse complement strand
TGCCGCGGATCGGGCGGACCTGCGGGACGTAGGTGTTCGTCAGGATGCCATGGCGTTGCGGCGTAACACTATGGAACAGAGACATATGGCACGGCAGCGTCACGGAGGGCATGACCGTCTGGCCTTTCAGCGTATAGGCGCTGTGGGCCTCCATTTCCTTCACAAAGGGATTTCCGCAAAGCGCAAGACTGTCCGGACGCATTCCGTCAACCAGAATCAACACAACTTTCTTCATGCCGTTTTTCCTTTTTAACAAGTTTGAATGAATCAGCAGGACGCTCACAACGGCGGCCCTTAATAAAAAACCTACACTAAAGTAAGATAGCACGTTTTCCCGCTTGCGCCATATAATTTGACTTGCCATTTCAACCATGTACATTTAATTGTCGTTCATTGACCATTACCAATATGAAAAGGATCAACCGATGAAATTTCTAAACGCCATTGTTCTGCTGATGGGCCTTGCCATCTGCGCACAAGTCACGCCTGAGACGCCCGGATGGACCGCCTTTGAAATTCCAAGCCTCGAAGCGCTGTCGGGCACGCCTGTCGATGTCAGTTATCTGTCGCCAGAACCTGCTGGTTCCCATGGATTTATCCGTGTAAAAGACGGTCATTTCGTTGATGATCGTGGTATTCCGTTGCGCTTTTTCGGAACGAATCTGACGGGTGACGCTTGTTTTCCAGAGCCAGAGGATGGTCGGAAGCTCGCCAAACGGCTCCGTCAATACGGTTTCAATTGCCTGCGCCTCCATTTCATGGACACAAATTGGAACAATGCGGCAATCTGGAAGGATGCAAAAAAAAGCGAAGTCAGCGAAGAAAACTTGCGCAAACTGGATCAATTCATTGCGAATTGCATCCAGGAGGGCGTTTGGCTCAACGTCAACCTCCATGTGGCGCGGACGTATCCTAATCAGCCAGGCGGTATTCAAGCCTTCCGCATGGGTAAGATTCTAGACCGCTGGTATCCGCCGTACATCGAATATCAAGAGGACTATGCGAACAAGTTGTTAGGACGCGTAAATACAGTAACTGGCGTTCGTTACGCAGACACGCCCGGCATCCTGTGCATCGAATTGAACAACGAAAACACGATGATCACGGATTTTCGTGACGATCTCAAGAAGCTTCCACCGGAATTCCAAGCGGAATTCGCCTCCCAATGGACAGCGTGGCTGAAGAAAAAATATGGAACGGATGAAGCCTTGCGGGCCGTATGGGAAAAAGGCTTCCAGCCGCTTGGCGAAACGGTCGTTTCCGGCAAAAATGGCTGGTCCAGAGAAAATGCCGGCGGTTCGGATTCGATCCTCACGCAAACAGAAGATGGCGCCGTTCACTGGCAAACCACGAAAATCGGTTCGGCAGATTGGAATCTCCAATTGCAAATCAAGAAAATCAAGCTGGAGCCAGGCCTTTACACGCTGTCGTTCAAAGCTCGAAGCGTAACATCTTCCACCATCGTCCATAACATCATGCTGGATGCCGCCCCATGGCAGGGCCTCGGTCTGAAAATAAAATGCGAACTCACGCCAGAATGGCAGGAATTTTCCGTCTTCAGCAATGTTCCCACAGCCGTCAACGATGCCTTCCATCGCGTCAATTTCTCCATCAACAACAAGCTTGGAGACGTGGAAATCAAAGACTTCCAAATACGTCGCGGTGGTGGCCGCAAGCTGCCGCCTGAATGCACGTTGGCAAACGGAATTCCAATTCCGGCGGCAGATGCACTTTCACAGATCATAGAAGATTTCTATGCCTTCCTAATCGATACAGAAATGGCGACGACCAAACGGCTTAAGAACCATGTCACCAACGTCATTGGCTGCAAAATGCCAGTGACGGATACACAGGTCAGTTACGGCACTGCAGGTGGCCTGAAACGCGAAACAGAAATCTCCGACTACATCGACATCCATTCCTATTGGCAGCATCCGTCCTACACGAAAGACGAGAAAGGTACCACCATCGCCTTCCGCATTCAAAACTCAGCCGACATCGCCAGCCCGTCGGGCGGCTGTATCACGCAACTCTCCCCATGGCGCGTCCAAGGCAAACCGTTCAGCGTCTCCGAATACAACATTCCCGCGCCGAATGACCACTCCGCCGATTTGTTCCTCCTATACAGCGTCATAGCCTCCATCCAAGACTGGGACGCCTTCTTCAGCTACACCTACTTCGACTTCGGGCGTGATTATTCCAAGCCATATATCCGCAGCTATTTCCAAATAGCGCATCGTGACTCCATGCTCGTCCACATGCCATTCGCTTCCATTCTGTACCGCAACCGTCTGATGCCAACAGCCGCCAAGCAGACCGTCATTGGCATTCCGCGCAACCAAATCGCCTCGCTCACCAGCCATCACAAAGGCCCGGTAGCCCTCCTGTCGCAACTAGGCGGCGAAGCCATCGCCGCCGTCTCGCAACGCATTGTCAACCGCATCGTCGATGACATCGACAAGCCTGCTCTCGTGGAAGGCGATGGCAAAGCCATAAAGGATGACAACGGAATCGCTTGCAGCGAAGATGGCTCATATCGGATTTTCCCTGGCGATCCAAACGGCGCATGGGCCACGCTGAGCCTTCCTTCTGCACGACTCGTCGCAGGCCATGTCGCAGGCCGTTCATTCACCGTTGGCGATGTCGTCATCGACATCGCCAAACGCCCATGGCCCAAAGACTTGCCCGCCTTCTCCTGCATCAGCATGATCGCTTTGGACGAAAAGCCAATCGCGGACAGTCGACGAATCCTGCTGGCCGCATCCGCCCGTTCGGAAAATACGAATTTCAAATGGAATGAAGAGCGCACGACGGTCGCAGGCAGAGGCCGTGACCGCTGGGCCGAAACGCCCGTCGTTTCCGAAATCGTTCCCGCCACTATCGCCCTGCCCTTCGACGGCGATGTGAAATTCACCGTTCTGAACGGCGACGGCACAGCCGCCGCCTCCCGCACCGCCAACGCGAAAAACATCGCCATCACCATGGAAGACAACAGTTTGTGGTTCCTTATTGAGCGTAAGTAACTTAACCATAACCACCAGAACACAACCATGACATCACGACTTCTCACCCTATCCATTTTTTCCATCATGTTTGCCACCACCCTTCACGCCCAACCGCTCCAGCCAGATCAAATCGACGCCTTCAAGAAGGATTGTTGGGCACAGTACCTTAAAAAACTGACGGAAGATCCCCAACGTCAAAAGGAAATGGCCGAATCCGCCATTCCTTATAAAGAATCCGTCATGAAATTCGCGCTGTATCAAATCGGTGACGAACCAGCCGACGGCTATCCTCTGTACATCGCCCTCCACGGCGGCGGCGGAACCGCTCCTGAAGTCAATGACGGCCAGTGGGAGCACATGAAAATCTATTACAGAAGTTCCGTGAAATGCGGCATCTACGTCGCCACACGCGGTGTCACGAACACATGGAATTTGCATTGCGTCAACAATTCCTATCCGCTCTATGACCGTCTCATCGAAAATCTTGTCGCCTTCAAGCATGTGAATCCGAACCGCGTCTATGTGCTCGGCTATTCAGCCGGCGGTGACGGCGTCTATCAGATCGCCTCCCGCATGAGCGACCGTTTCGCCGCCGCCAATATGTCCGCCGGACATCCAAACGGCATCAGCATCAACAACTTGGCGAACCTTCCGTTTCTGATTCAGCTTGGCTCCAACGACGTCGCCTACGACCGCGCACGGCAAGCCGCCGAATACACAGAGAAGCTCGACGCCATGGCGAACCTCCATCAAGGCCTCTTCCCGCATCGCCTCCATCTCCATTCAAACAGAGGCCACGGCTTCCGCGACAACATCCCCGACATCGTTCCGCAGGAAATCATCGTCGATTACAGCGGTTGGCTCAACGGAAAGGAACGCTTTCCGCGTGAATCCACCGACACGAATGCCATCCGTTGGCTGGCGAAATACACCCGCAATCCGATTCCGCAACATATCTTTTGGGATTTGAGCAACATCGCGTCAAGCCGCATCGCCGTTGGCAAGGAGAATGCGAAAACCTACGCACAGTTCTACTGGCTGGAATACGGCGGCGAAAAATGGGACGCCAGCGGAACAAAGGTCATTGAAGCCACTTACGACAAAGCGCAGAACAGCGTAACGCTCCGCCATCCCGCCAATTCCATGCGGATTCTGCTCAACCGCGACATGCTGGATTTGAGCAAAACCGTCCATCTCGTCATCGATGATTCCTTTATAAAAGACATCACCGTCACGCCGAACGAAAAGACCATCCGTTCCACACTGGAATCACGCGGCGATTATTCCTTTATGTTCGAAGCGGAAATCAATCTCCGCAAAAACGGCGATACATGGGAAGCCCAGTAAGCTTAAAGCTTAAAGCTCAAAGCTTAAAGCAAAAACATTCCATATTAATAACTAACCACTAATCACTGGCAAATTATTAAACATTAAATATCATTACTCATTAATCATTACTCATTAATCATTACTCATTAATCATTACTCATTAATCATTACTTATTAATCATTAACTATGAAAACTATGCTCACATGCCTACTCTGCGGCAGTCTCGTCGCCGCAGAAGCTGCCGCCCAGCCTGTCACATTCACCAACGGTAATCTCAAGGCCGACATCGCCAACGGCGTACTAACACTTTCCGACGGTAAAGCCGTCGTCCGTTCTCCCGCTGAAGGCCATTGGTCCATCGCGACAGAATGGAAGGACAACCATCCGCAAGCCTGGTCACACGGCAAAATTGACGCCGTCGAAAAGACGTTGGACGGCTTCGTCCTTCGCGGCAATGTAACGCTTTCGAACGGAGCGATCTGCGAATGCCGTGATTCCTGTGAATGGCGTGACGGCGTCCTCTTCATCACACGCCGTTGGCACTACAAAGGCAATGCTCCATTGCCGCATGTCACGCTGTCCGCTCGATGGCAGCAACCAGGCACGTTCGGTGGCATCCTCCTGCCTGGAATCCTCTATTACGGCAATCCATCAGGCGCTGCCAGCGGCGCCGTTCCCGTTCTGCCTAAGTCAGTGGATAGCAAGGGATTCTATGAAGAACATCGTTATCCTGCACCATTTGCATCATCCGAACAATCCAACCAAACCATGGCCGCGTTGCACACGCTGCCGTCACCAGTTCCCAATCCGGAACGGCCCGATTTATGGTGGTCGCTCGGTGTTGAATATCTTGCTGATGCGACGGAACTTGCGTGCTACACAGGCTTCGTCTCCAGCAACGGAAAGGACGGTTTCGTGAAGGCCGGTCAACGCAAATGGTTGGAGATGCCAAATGCCTGCATGACGCTTCAACCAGACATGACCGTCGAAAAATCTTTTGCCATTCAAGTCGCCTCTAACTTCAAGAAAGGCAGTGGTTTCTGCCCCGCCATGGACTACGCCATCCACTTCTGGCAGCCATCCCGCGTCCCCTACATCGATGGACAGCGACTTGTCCGTAGAAAATACGCCTACGCGCTCACACGTTACCATCGTGAAGACGGTGTAGCGGGCAGCCTCTTCCATCCCGTCGGCTTCCCCGCCCCCGTTGAAATCGTCTATGGATGGTGTGGCCGCAGCGAGACATTCGGTTACGTCGCGCCCATTCTCGGCCCGCTTTGCGGCGATCCGCAATGGGAGCAACGCGCGGAAGAATCCATCGATTTCATGTGCAAGTCACCCTATGACGAAAACGGATTCTGCGTCCGCTACGATGTTCCGACCAAGAAATGGAGCGGAAAGGATTTTGTTTCGCAAGGCCAAGCCCTTGAGACATTTACATCCGCCTTGCTGGATCGTAGCGAACACAATATGCCCCTCAAGGTGACGTGGCTGGAATTCTGCAGGAAAAACACGGAAGTCTTCGTCAACCGTATCTTGAAGGATGATTGGAAGCCAGTCAATACCTGCGAAGCGACGCTTGGCGCCCCTATCGCCAACGCCTATATGATTTTTAAAGACGAACGGATGAAACAGGCCGTCCTCAAACTCGCCGACTACTACATCGCGCGTCATATCACCATGGACGAGCCCTATTGGGGCGGCACGTTGGACGCGCGTTGCGAAGACAAAGAAGGTGCCGTCTGCGCCATGTACGCCTTCTACGCCGCATGGCTCATCACCAAGGACCGCAAATACTTAGAGGCGACAGAGCACGCCACGCAGGTCTTCTTGACCTACGTCCAGTTGTGGGATATTCCCATGCCGCCAAGCCGTCTCGCCGACAACCATTTCATCAGCCGCGCATGGACCGCCGTCTCCGTCCAGAACATGCATTTGGACGTCTTCGGCATTTTCGTCCTCCCGCATTTGTGGAAAATCGGCCGTGATCTCAACCGCCCCGAATGGCAGAAACTTGTCGTACCGATGTTCGTCAACTGCGGCCAGATGATGGATGCATACGGCAGTCAAGGCGAGCAAATCCAGCATACCAACTATGCGCAACGTCCTCCGTTCGAGCCAATTGAGGCTCTGCGTGGCGGCTATGCGGAGAACTGGATGGTCTTCTGGATGACTGCCGCCTTCTTGAACACATCCGCTCAATTCACACGTCTTGGAATAGATTATAAATAGTATGAAGATGCGCAAGCTCAGTCCTGTGCAAGAAAAAGGAAAACCATGAAAATCACAGCCATTCTCAGCCTTCTCTGTCTGGGCGGCGCCGCCGTCGCACAAACTGTCCAAATCTCCGACAACGGCAAAAGCGACTACGTCATCGTCTTGCCGGACAATCCTGCGCCCGTCGTGAAAACCGCCGCCACGGAACTTTCCAGCCATCTGAAAGAAGTAACGGGAAACACATTCGCCGTCGTCGCGGAATCCGACCGACCCGCTGGCAAGCCTGCTTTCATCGTCGGCCCAGTTAAGGCTTCCGCCGCCGTGTTCAAAGATCCAACGTTCGCCAACGCGAAGCCAGACGAAATCGCCATCATCTTCAACAGCAACGACATCTACCTCAACGGCCAGATGCCGCGCGGCCCGCTCTACGCCGTCTATACCTTCCTGGAAGACTACGTCGGCGTCTGCTGGTGGACGCCTGAAGAGCGCACGATTCCACGCAAGCCAACGCTTGTCGTCAACGCGAAAAATCACGAATACGCGCCAAAAATCATCTGCCGCGAAACGTTCTACAGAGGCGCCTTGCAGGCGAGTTTTGCGCCGTACATCAAATGCAACGGCCATTTCTCGCACATTCCCGCCGACCATGGTGACCATCGCTCCATCATCGGTTGGTGCCACACATTCTATCAATTCCTCCCGCCGGAAAAATACTTTGATGCACATCCCGAATGGTACAGCGAAATCAACGGCAAACGCCAAAACGGCCGCTATCAGCTCTGCCTCACCAATGAAGAAATGCGCAAGGAATTCGTGAAAGTCGCGTTGGAGAAAATACGCAAGAATCCCGCCGCCGGCATGATTTCCATTTCACAGAACGACTGGCGTGGCAACTGCCAATGCGCCAAATGCAAAGCCATCGAAGAAGAAGAAGGCAGCCCCTCCGGCCTGTTGCTCCGCTTCGTCAACGCCGTCGCGGCGGACATCGCAAAAGAGTATCCAGACTTCCTTATGGAAACACTTGCATATCAATACACAAGAAAGGCTCCGAAAATCACCAAACCTGCCAAAAACGTCGTCATCCGCCTCTGCAGCATCGAAATGAATTTTGCGCAGCCGTTGGAGACTGGCGCAGACAACGTTAGCTTCAAGAAAGACATCGAAGACTGGAGCGCCATCGCCCCCAACCTCTTCATTTGGAACTATGTAACTAACTTCTCCAACTATCTTCTGCCGCAGCCGAATTATCGCGGTCTCGCCCCCGATATTCGCTTCTTTGTGAACCACAACGCCATCGGCCTGTTCGAACAGGGGGATGCAGGCTGCTGGCTAGGCGATTTCGTCCGCCCGCGCCAATGGGTCATCGCGCATCTGCAGTGGAATCCCTTCCAAGATGAAATGGCCCTCGTCAACAAATTCTTCGATGGCTACTATGGTGCTGCGGGACAACCACTTCTGAAATATATCAACTTCCTCTGCGACGCCGTTGAAAAGGCAGAATACAACCTCCGTTGCTACAATTCCAACGTCTATGGTTGGCTCTCGCCCAAGCAAGTCGCGGAAGCCGTGAAACTCTATGCCGTCGCGGAAGAAGCCGTGAAAGACGATCCGATTCTTGCGAAACGCGTTCGCCGCGAACGTCTTCCGCTCGATCTTGTGCAGATCATGTATGCCGAAGAGATCAGCCGTGCAAAACGCTTCATGGGAAAGGAAGCGGAGCTTGATTTGAACCATATTCAGAAACTCGCCGATGAATTTGTGGAATTGACGAAAGACGCGGGACAGTATCGCGAAGGCCGTGCGTTTGGCGACTACGCCACCAACCTGCAAAAGAGCATACGCAATCTCATCGGCGTATCCACTTACATTCCAGAAATTTGCAAAGGCCTTCCATTGAACGCGTGGGATGTCTTCCCTGTGACGGGCTTCAACCTCCATGGTGAAGGCAATTGGGTCAAGATGGTCAATGATCCCGCCGCCGCGCAGGGGAAGGCCCTCCGCATGCCCTGCACCCATAGGGAATGGGCCGCCCAGACGAATACCATTCCGATCCAATACTACGACGCCGAAAAGAAATGGAAACTCGTCGTTTCCGTCCGTTGCGACGCAGCCGCCAACGATGGCGACGCACTGCACTTCGGCATTTACGGCACGAATCTCTTCTTCTTGAACGAAAACATTCCTGTCGCGAAATGCAAAGGCGAGAAGTATGTCCGATTCGAATCGAAGCCCTTCTCCCTGAAGGACATCCAGAAGAAATCGCCCTACATTTGGTTCGCCCCCATCATCCGTCCGCGCGAAGAAGTCGAAGCCGTCTATATAGACGAACCCGTCATCATGCAGGCGGATTGATGTCATCACTAGTAGGCTAGAATTCTAGGATTCTAGACTTCTAGCCTACTTCCTATACGGCTTCGGCATGTAATTCGGAACAATAGTGCCGAAATACTCAACGAAGCCTTCGAATTCCTGTTCATCAAACAATGGCCTTGAACAGGCGATTTCAAACTCTACGCCATCATAGAAGGTGAACCATCCCGTTTCATGGAAGCCGTTCCGCAAATAAAAATTTCTCCTGCGGACAACCATGTCGTCTTCTTTCACATCATTGCGTGGAGCCTCGAATTCCACCACGATCTGGCAATTTGGAAATCTGTCAATGAGAAGTGCAAGTGAGTTGCTTCCAATTCCTTTTGAACGACATTCCACTTTGATGGCAAAATAGGCCAGATACCGTGTGTTTTTGTATTTCCGAACTACAAAAAAGCCGACTGGTTCATTTTCTACATAAATCCCCAAGACTTCCAGATTTCCATCTGTTCCAGTGGCAAAAAGGTCGTCAAGAGACGTCCGTTCATTATCCGGAATCGCCTCTTCATTGATCTCCTCCAAGACGGCCTTGTCCGGTGAAACTTTCGTTATCTCTCTCAATTCCATACGGCAGGCCGTGGTCACTCCACCTTGTAAAGCTCAGCGTCGTCGAAATAAACCTTTCCTTTACAGGCAGTTGTCCCCAATTGCAATGACATTTTTCCCACGTCTTCGGGAGTGGCGAAATAGCCTTCAATCAAAACCCATTCGCCGGATTTCATGTTCTTTGGAGCATAGAATTTCGTGTCATGCTGCATGGCCCATGAGCCGTCTTTCCGACGCCACCGCAGGCTGATGGCCGCATCGCTTTCGGCTGGATTATCGATTTTCACACGGCAGCGCACGATGTATTTTGCGTTAGATTCCGTTTCAAGCTGTTGCAGGAAACAAGCGTTATCCGTCGTGTCCAGAAAAGCGATATTTGAATCGCCTTCTTTGGTGACGCCGCATGTGCCGAAATTTCTGCGCCAGAACACCCATGAAGCGAAATTGCTCTTCTTCCAATCCGCCATCGCGGTTTCGTCTTTCGGACCATTGCCGAGGTCTTCAAATTTCGGATTTTGTAGCAGATTTGCATACTTTTCCGGATTCGCCTTTTGTTTCAACGCAAACGACTTGCATTCTTCTTTCAACGGCTGGAGATTGTTCCTTTCAAAAACAGCCGTCAATCGTTCCACCAATTTTCTCGACTGCGGATTCAGTGGTTTTGCGGCGGCACGTTTGAGAATTGTTCGCACATTTTCGCATTCGCCACGATCACATAAATCCTGCCAATAATATTTCTGGCTGGTGTTGTATTTCGATGGGGCGGGATGCTCCTTCCAGATGCGTTCACAAATTGCAAAAAACTCCTCAAGATCTTGCGCGGCAGGTCCATAGACACGCGTCAGAAATTCCTTTCGCAACACATCCACGTCTTCATACGGATCCCACAACAACTGCGAGCCGACCCACATGTACATCGCATTGGCATCCCAAAAATCTGCTTGCGTCCCGTTCGTGTAGCGCGACGGCTTGTCGTTGTCGGGAATCAATTCCGCATGTTCGCCATAAACTTTGTTTTCATATTCGTACTGAAAATCCGCCGCCATCGTCCTGTCAACAGCGCGTGGAAAACTCCCCTGAATTCCATAATAGTCATAGATGACAATCTGCACATTTTGCGGAAACCAGTCGCGAAGCCGCGACCATGAATATTCGTTTTGCGTCGAATTGACAGGATACCTAACATTCTTGTAAATCGGACATAAGATGATGTCGATGTTTTTCTCGACCTGTATCGCGGGCGGTATTTCCGCATAGTGATACGCGTATGTACAGATATGCACGCCCGGATGCGCTTCCTGCATATATTTGGCAAGCCTGTTGAGGAACATGTAAAAACGCGTCGATTGGAAATTATCCGCTTTATTGTTTATAACTCTTCCGTCCGGCAACACGATGTCTTTCATGCATTCCGGGCATTCGCAGGCGTTGTGATTGTCCTCCAAGCAGACGGCGATACTCTTTGCGTTTGAAGTGGTTGCGTAGTTTTTCTCAAGCTCCTTGAAGAAATCCGCAATCATGTTTTCATTCGTGAAGCAAAGCTGCGCATGGCATGTTTTTTCGCCTTTTGGAACGAACGGATCAATGCGTTTTCCATTTTTCATCGAATAGTATTCCGGATGCGTCTCCCAATAGGTCTTCCGATTGATGTAGCGACGGCAAATATTGTGCGCATAACACGCCTCCTGCCAGACGCCCCACTCTGGCCGTTCGCGATTCGCGGCGGCATTCCCCCTGCCGGAAGTCCATGTGGCGCAATTACGTACATTC
>JAEEGI010026228.1_pt1 | contig 11238 bp, 10 predicted proteins | sample 8958751 | NCBI WGS metagenome assembly JAEEGI01 (sample SAMN16246545, study PRJNA631951) | gut metagenome | biome: gut microbiome; feature: rumen; material: KS-attached | host: Bos | place: Iran: Karaj | collected 2018-10 | reverse complement strand
GCCGTTACCGACGGCGACCGTGTGGAGTTCGAGCAGCGTCTGGGCTACCATGTTGACTACTACCCCGTAAGCTCGCTGATGGACTACTTCAAGAAGGTGACCGACGCTGAGGCCGACGAGCTGGTCGAGGAGTATAAGAAGCTCTACACCATCAAGATTGACGAGAGCGGTGAAGAGGTTTATTGGGAGAAGGTGAAGAATGCCGCCAAGGCCGAGATTGCCCTGCGCCGCGTGCTGAAGGATGAGGGCGCTACCGCCTTCACCACCAACTTCGACGACCTGGGCGATGCCGACATCGACGATCCCAACTTCTGCGGCTTCGACCAGATTCCCGGTCTGGCTTCGCAGCGCCTGATGCAGGAGGGCTATGGCTTCGGTGCCGAGGGCGACTGGAAGACGGCCTGCCTCTATCGCACACTGTGGGTCATCCAGCAGGGCATGCCCACCGGCTGCTCGTTCCTCGAGGACTACACGCTGAACTTCGCCGGCGACCGCTCGTCGTGCCTGCAGAGCCACATGCTCGAAATCTGCCCGCTCATCGCTACCGACAAGCCCAAGCTCGAGGTCCACTTCCTCGGCATCGGCATCCGCAAGCAGCAGACCGCCCGCCTCGTCTTCACCTCGAAGACCGGCGCTGGCATCAAGGCCACAGTCGTCGACCTCGGCAATCGCTTCCGCCTCATCTCTCAGGAGGTTGAGTGCATCGAGCCGAAGCCCATGCCCAAGCTCCCCGTTGCCTCTGCTCTTTGGATTCCCCAGCCCACCTTCGAGATTGGCGCCGCTGCATGGATTCTCGCCGGTGGTACTCACCACTCAGCCTTCTCCTACGACATCAACGAGGAGTACTGGGAGGACTTCGCCGAGATGCTGGGCATCGAGTATGTCAAGATCAACAAGCAGACCAACATCGCCGACTTCAAGCAGACACTCCGCAACAACGAGGTGTACTACATGCTTAACAAGGCACTGTGTTAATACTCTATTCAAAAACAGAGCTACAGAGTTGTAATCACTCTGTGGCTCTGTATTTCCAAAATAACACCAAGTAGCAGTTACAAATCCCATTGAAATGAAGAAGTCCCTCTTTTCTTTCTTTTTAGTAGTAGTTGTGCTTTGCTTGCAATCATGCGATCCTAGTTCTGGAGCTATCTATAAAGTTAGAAATGCATCAGACAGTATTGTTACAATTGAATTTAAAGAAGGCATTCATTATATGAAACACACTGGTGATACTGTTATTGCTGTTTCTACAACAGAAGGACCTTATGCCATACTTCATAGGCAAGAACATCTGGTAGTTGAGTACCTCATAAGGGATACCAAAGTGCCAAGTCATACACCTTTATGGGAGAATATTGTATCAATCTCCATAGGTAACCAGATTCTTTCAAAAGAGGATTGGTTTGGCGAAAAGAATTGGCAAACAGAAAAAAGTGGTGGCCATGCATTTAGTTTTGGCGAAGAATGGGATTTTGAACTGATCCTTGAGAACAAGTAAAACAATAAAGCAAAATAATAATGAGTGCTAAAAAAACTATTGAAGCAGGTAAAGCCATTCTCGGTATTGAGTTTGGCTCTACTCGCATCAAGGCCGTCCTCATCGACGAGGAGAACAAGCCTATTGCACAGGGAAGTCACGAGTGGGAGAACCAGCTCGTCGACGGACTCTGGACCTATAGTATCGAAGCTATCTGGTACGGACTTCAGGACTGCTACGCCGAACTGCGCAAGGACGTGCTGAAACAGTACGACTGTGAGATTGAGACACTGGCCGCCATCGGCTTCTCAGCCATGATGCACGGCTATATGGCCTTCAACGAGCAGCAGCAGATTCTCGTGCCTTTCCGCACGTGGCGTAACACCAATACCGGCAAGGCTGCAGCAGAGCTCAGTAAACTGTTCAACTACAATATCCCTCTACGCTGGAGCATCAGCCACCTGTATCAGTGTATTCTCGACAATAACGAGCACGTTGCCGACATCAAGTATCTGACCACTCTGGCTGGCTATGTCCATTGGCAGGTAACGGGACAGTTCGTGCTTGGTGTGGGCGATGCTTCAGGTATGATTCCTGTTGACCCCGCTACAAAGACCTATGATGCCGAGATGGTGCGCAAGTTCGACGAGCTGATTGCCCCGAAGGGCTTCAACTGGAAGTTGCTCGACATTCTGCCTAAGTCGCTGAATGCTGGCGAGAACGCCGGTTTCCTCACTCCCGAGGGAGCTCAGAAGCTCGATGTCTCTGGGCACCTGAAGGCAGGCATCCCCGTATGTCCTCCTGAGGGTGACGCCGGTACGGGTATGGTAGCAACCAATGCCGTCAAGCAGCGCACGGGTAACGTTTCAGCCGGTACATCGTCGTTCTCGATGATTGTACTCGAGAAGCCCCTGTCGAAGCCCTACGAGATGATTGACATGGTGACCACGCCCGACGGTAGCCTTGTGGCTATGGTTCACTGCAACAACTGTACCAGCGACATCAATGCCTGGGTGGGCTTGTTCAAGGAATATCAGCAACTGCTCGGCATGCCCGTCGACATGAACGAGCTCTACGGCAAGCTCTTCAACAAAGCCCTTGAGGGCGATACCGACTGCGGCGGCCTGATGGCCTACAACTACGTCAGCGGTGAGCCTGTTACAGGTCTCGAAGAGGGACGTCCGTTGTTCGTACGCTCGGCTAACGACAAGTTCAACCTTGCTAACTTCATGCGTGCGCAGCTTTACGGAGCCATCGGCGTACTGAAGATTGGTAACGACATTCTGTTCAAGGACGAAATGATTCGCGTCGACCGCATTACCGGTCACGGTGGCTACTTTAAGACTCCCGGCGTTGGTCAGCGCATGCTTGCTGCCGCCCTCAATAGCCCCATCAGCGTAATGGAGACTGCCGGCGAAGGTGGAGCCTGGGGAATCGCCCTGCTAGCCGGCTACCTTATTAATAATCAGGGCATGAATCTTGCCGACTATCTCGAGGAGGTTGTCTTCGCAGGCAATACGGGTGTCTCTATCGCTCCCACCGCCGAAGACGTTGCCGGCTTCGAGCGCTACATCGAGAACTACAAGCGCTGTCTGCCCATCGAGCAGTGCGCTGTTGACAGCAAGAAGTAGTTCACCCTCTTCATTACAAAAGAAGCGTCGCTCCTGTAATATTTGCAGGAGCGGCGTTTCTTTTTCATTCTTCTACGAAAGCCACCTGAAAGCGAAGAGAATTAACGGGTCAGCGACTTTTTTACCGATAAACTGAAAATAATAGCCAAAAAACTTGTAAAACACAAAATATCTGATTATTTTTGCAGACGAAATCAAATCTACAAGTATATGGCTAAACATTCAGAAGGCAATAACATGTTGACGCTTAAGACGTTGACGAAGAGCAGTGTGTGGGACATCCAGGAGAACGACGTCTTCCGCCTTTGGGAAGGTGCTGAGAAGGATGCTGACGTGCGTGAGAACGTGCGCCACTATCAGGACATCATCCGCAGTGCTTTTATGATTGAAGAAGTCAAAGACGACTCGAAAGCCGTCAAGGCCAAATATGAGAAGCAGGGCTACAAGGTGGCTCTGGTAAAACTGGACGAGAGTGTCAGAGTGACGTGGGCCCTGAAGAAGCGCCCCATCATTCGCGTCACCGACCTCACCTACGAGAACATCCGCCACATTTCGGCTGCAAAGCTGGTTGAGGTGCTCGACCGCAACTTCGGCGGAGGCTGGGACTCTCTGTCGCAGAGCATCAAGGACATTATTGAGAGTGGCTTTGACATCTCGACCACTACGCTGCCCAAGGACCGTCTGCATAAGAAAGGCGGCATGTACGAGAAAAAGATTGCCGATGGCTACGATGTGCTCGAGGTTGAGAAGGGCTCGTGGGTAGAGGCCATCTTTGCCAAACAGAAGCCTGAGGCTGAGAAGCCGAGAATGAAGTTCTCGTCGATGGATGATGAAGACCTTGTTAAAGAGGGCGACGAAGAGGACGAGGATGTCGAGATTGAGGACGACTACAACAAGCCAGACGAGGACGACGTAGAGATTGACGATCCTGACGATGACGAAATCACGGAGGACAACTACTCGACGATGATGGACCTCAGTGGTGAGGACGAAGAAATCACCGCCGACAGTCTTGAAGACTACGCCGACGACTAAAACGCCTGCAATTCAGTATAGATACGCTGTACGGGCAAGCCCATTACGTTATAGTAACTGCCACGCAGGCCCGTACAGCCTATATAACCAATCCATTCTTGGATTCCATAAGCCCCGGCTTTGTCGAAGGGCTTATATGTTGTTATGTAATAGCTCATCTCGTCGTCAGAGAGTTGCTTGAACGTCACATCAGTCTCCACTGAGAAATGAACAGTCTGTCTGCGTGTCGTCAAGCACACGCCTGTTATCACCTGATGAGTTTTGCCACTGAGTTTCTGAAGCATACTACGCGCCTCAGCAGCATCAGCAGGCTTGCCCAGCACTTCGCCGTCGACAATGACCACGGTGTCGGCTGTAATAATTAACTCGTCGGCAGCCATCGTCTGCTGATAGGCTGCAGCCTTTTTCTCTGCAATATATTCCGCCGTTTCTGTTACTGGCAACGAAGCAGGGTAGCTCTCGTCGATGTCAGGCAGCACGCGAACCTCGAAGTCGAGGCCCAGTCCCGCTAATAGTTCACGGCGGCGTGGCGAATTGCTTGCCAGTATGATTCTATAGTCACTTACCATCCGAATGCCTTTTCACTGCTTAACCATTTACCCTGAGCCCTAAGCGTCTGCTCAATGACATCGCGACCACAGCCATAGCCGCCACGATAGGGGCTGACATACAAGCAGGCGTCCTTCACGTCCGGACAGGCATCCTGAGGACAGACAGGGCAACCTACCCTACGCAGAATCTCAAGGTCGGGGACGTCGTCGCCCATATAGATAACCTCGCTGTCGGTCAGGCCATATTTAGCCAGAAACTCGTCATAGGTCTTGATTTTCACGGCACATGCCATATAGATGTCCTCAACACCCAGCCGTTCGTAGCGCAAACGAACGGCTTCGGTTGTAGCACCCGTCATAATGACAATACGAAGCCCCATCTTAACAGCCAGCTGAATAGCATAGCCGTCCTTGATGTTCACCGTTCGCAGTGGCTCACCGTCAGCAGAGAGAGTAATGGTCTCAGCCGACAGCACGCCATCGATGTCGAAGATGATGGTCTTAATCTGCCGTAAGTCGTAGTTAATCATTTCTGAACTTATCTATATGAACGTTCTCCCACTTCAGCTTGTCCTCGTTTTGAGGCTTACGCTCATCAGCCTTATGGCCAATAGCCAACACGCAAAGCACGCAAAGATTCTCTGGGATGTCGAGAATACCTCGGATAACGGTATCAGCCGTTGTGCCGTCAGTCAGACCACGACCACGCATCTGAATCCAGCAGCTGCCCAGCCCGAGATCCTCAGCCTGATATTGCATCGAGATGGCGGCAATGGAGCCATCCTCGACCCAGCAGTCATTCTGTACGGGGTCGCCAAGCACCACAATAGCCAGCGGTGCGCCTTTCAGGAACTGAGAGCCGAGATCCTTTGCATCGGCAATTTTCTCGATATCCGTCTTATTGTCAACAACTACAAACTGCCAGGCTCGCTGGCCTTTTGAGGTGGGCGACATCAGGGCTGCACGAAGAATCAGGCGCACGTCTTCAGCGTCTATCTCCTGCTCAGTGAACTTCCGGTGCGAACGGCGCATCTGCGCCAAGTCTTTGAAATCTGTCATAAGTCGTTTTATTGTTTGTGGCAGCAAAGGTACGAAAAAAAAAACGATTATCAGTTGTTAATTACCAATTATTTTGTAACTTTGCCGCGTGAACGAACCATCAACCCATATTATTACTGACCAAAAAGACCTGCCACAGCTCGACAACAGCAACTTCTTCCATAGTCGGCAGCTTTTTGAGATAGCGAGGAAGACACCCCGCCAGAAGCCCTATATGGTGGTGGTTCAGTCATCAGATGGTAAGGTGCTGGCTCATCTGCTGGCCATCGTGCGCTATCGCACTTCGTGGTTTCCACCTTATTTATATATGCACTGCCGACTGTTGGGCGAAGGAGTCTTCAGCTACCGGCACGAGGGCTATTCTGACAGCACGCTCTTCGGCTATATGCTCGATGCGTTGAAGAGCAAGCTCAGCAATCGGGTGCTCTATATCGAAATCAGTAACCTCAGCCATAAGATGTTCGGCTATCGCGAGCTGAAAAAACGGCAGTTCTTCCCAGTGCACTGGATGAACATACACAACTCGCTGCACAGCCACACGCCTGAAGAGCGTATCTCGCAACGTCTACAGAAACACATCGACAATGCCTACGCCAAAGGTGTAGTGACTGACGAGGTAAAAGACGAGGCAGACTTCCAGGCGTTTATGAAACTGCTAAAACACCACCACTGGCTGAAGCCCAAGCGCTATATCCCCGACGAAAAATTTTTCCAACAGATGAAGCAGGAAGGGCACGGACGGCTCTATCTGACACGCTATCACGACCATATCATCGGCTGCTCTGCTACGGCCTACAGCCAGCAAAACGCCTACCTATGGTATATGGCTTTCCGCCGCAAGTCGTATGCGATGCTGCATCCCGACGAACTGACGCTATGGCACGCTATCAAGGACGCCCACGCACGCGGTTACCAGCATATCTGTTTTCTCGATGTCGGACTCCCCTTCTCGCGCAATCCCTATCGCGAATTCATATTGCGATTTGGTGGCAAACCAGTCAGCTCCAATCGTTGGTTCCGCATCTCCATACGCTGGGTAAATGCACTCTTGCGGTGGATTTATCGTGCCTGATTACTCCCAGCACTCCAGCCCGTCAGCAATTTCCGGTATCTGATTGCGGTGGAACTGCGGATCGCGGGTTCCCTGTCGCTTCTGACGTCGGTAGTCATCGAGCAGGCGAAAGGCATACTTGCCAAGAGCAATGATTGCCACGAGGTTGCAGGCTGTGAGCAGAGCCATACAGAGGTCAACCATATTCCAAGCCATCTCAAGGGTTACGAGAGCACCCACCATCACCATCACGCCGCCCGAGAAGAGACGGTAGACGGTCATCACGCTTCTGCTCTTTGTCATGAAGCGGATGTTAGACTCACCATAATAGTAGTTGGCGATAATGCTGGAGAAGGCAAAGAGGAAGATGGCAACGGCAACAAAAGCGGGACCTGAAGCACCAATCTCTGACTGAAGAGCGGCTTGTGTCAAGTTGATACCGTTGAGCTCTGGCAACTGATACAGGCCGCTGATGAGGATAATGAAGGCCGTGCACGAGCAGACAAGCAGTGTATCGGTGAAGACGCCAAGTGCCTGGATGAGCCCCTGCTTTACGGGATGAGTAACATCGGCTGTAGAGGCAGCATTAGGCGCACTACCCTCACCTGCTTCGTTCGAGAAGAGTCCGCGTTTCACGCCGTTCATCATGGCAGCTCCAATACCGCCACCGACTACCTGTGAGAAGCCAAAAGCATCCTCGACGATGACCTTCAAGACGTGAGGCACGACTGTGATGTTGGCAACGACGATGTAGACAGCAAGTAAGAAATAGCCGATAGCCATCAGCGGGACAAGAACGGCGCTGACGCTGGCCACGCGACGGATACCGCCGAACACAACGAACAGCGCCAATACGGTAATGACCACGCCAATAGCAACAGGCGACCAGCCGAAAGCCTGACTTATAGCGCCGCAGATCGTATTGGCCTGCATCGTGTTGTTGGCCAGTCCGAAGGTCGCTGTAATAAGGATAGCGAAGAGAACTGACATCCATCGCCCGCTGTTTTGCATGGGTTTCCACGAGCAGTAGCGCATACCCTTACTGATATAGTAAGCCGGGCCGCCAATGAAATAGTCGCCATCGTGCTGCTTGAAGAGTTGTCCCAATGTTGACTCAACAAAGGCGGTGGCGGCACCGAACAACGCCATTACCCACATCCAGAAGATGGCACCGGGACCACCGACGGCTATGGCCGTTGCGACACCTGCCAGATTGCCTGTCCCAACACGAGACGCAACAGAGACTGCAAACGCTTGAAACGAGGATATGTGCTTCTTTTGGGCAGACTGTGTGCTGTCAGATACCTCAGCCACGGAAACATCTGTGAGCAGACGAACCATCTCGCCGAGCATACGGAACTGTACGAAGCGCATGCGCCACGTGAACCAGATGCCGCAACAAACGAGAACGACCATGATGATGTACGTCCAAAGTACATCATTAATCTGAGTGATGATTTCGTTCATAGGCGACGGAGTATATTTTCAGCCAGACGCTGATAGACCAAACCGAGGTCGGCAAAGCGATTAAGACTATTGAGAGCAGCCTTACGAACAGTCACGTTTTGGGATTGAAGTGCCACTTGAGATTGATCAAGAAATTCATTGATACCACGTTCGTTAGGCTCTTGTCCATTCATGAAGAGTCGGCTGAGAACATGGAAACCACAAAGCTGATAGAGGTCCTTGTCAGAGGCCATCCATTCGAATGCCTTCATGGGGGCATAGGGCAAATACTGATAGAGGTTCATCGAGGCCTGTTCGGCTATCTCAACGGTCTCTGTCTGCTCCATCCAAATGTCAACCACCTCGGGCAAAATGACATCGGGCGGCATAATCATTGTGGCCAGAATCTTGCACTCGCGGACATTCTCTTTCCACAGGGCGATGGCCAAATCGTAATTTTTGCCGATTTCATCGGCTTTTTCGCGCAGTCTGGGAAGTGTGACACCCCAGTTGAGGTGGTAGTCAACGCCCTTGTCGCGCATTGACTGAGCCACAGAGCCATCCATCATCAGGCGGAACGACTGCTTGATTTCCTTGATTTTCTCATTCATATTAGCGTTGCGTACTCAGAACTGTAGCGCAGCATCTGGTGAGCATACGGTTCTGCATAGTTCAGTTGTATGTCGGTTATCTTTCCGTCTGTGCCAAGAACGGGCAACATCTGCGGATTGATGAAGCCCTTGTAGGGAGCAAGGTTCAGGCGCTTGTAACGCTCCAAGACCTCGGCGTGGAGGTCGGCATCTACTTTGACGGCATAGCGCTCTACCAGGTCGCGGGCAGCCTCAAAATCGCCTTCGCTCTTGATGCGCTGCACCTCAGCAAGTAGCTTCGCGAAAAGCTTTCGCAATTCGGCGTAATCGTCTATCTTTAAGTATGTTTTAGAGTTTCGCTTAATAAGCGAAACCACTGAACCTTGGGCGGCACACCAATGGGCGATAAGGGCGCGGTTGCGCATGTGTGCCTCTTCAATCTGGTTGCCTGGTGTAATGCGGATAAGTTGAGTCATCAGGCCGTTCATCATGTAGGTGTAGTACTGCGACTTGTAGGCCTCAGCGTCAGGAACCAAACCTAACTCAACGAGCTTGAGGTCGGCAATATAGTAAAGCCCGAAAAGGTCGGCACGGGCTTCCTCGATGGTGTTACCATAGGCTTTCAGCGCATCAGGATTAACACCCGGCAACAGCTGTCCGCTCCCGTGTCCCAAACACTCGTGCAGGTCGGTATGCAGATCGTCGCAGACGTCGCCATACTTCTCAATGAGCGCCAGTGTCTCGGTATCGATGACAAACTCCTCCTTGAAACCACTACCGTGAGCTGCCTTATTGTAGGCATCGGTGATATTCGATATGGTGATGCTCTTCGAGCCATATTGGGCCCGAATCCAGTCAGCATTGGGCAGATTGATGCCTATGGCCGTTGAAGGGTACTCCTCACCGCCAAGCATAGCAGCACAGATGACGTTGGCCGAAACACCTTTTACTATAGGCTTGCGGAAACGCGGGTCGACAGGCGAGTGATCCTCAAACCACTGTGCGTTCAGTGCAATAGTACGTGTGCGGTGAGTAGCCTCCTCGTCGATGTACTCTACAAGCGACTCCCACGAGCCTTTCAGTCCCAATGGGTCGCCGTAAACCTCGATGAAACCGTTGATAAAGTCCACCCTACCCTCCAGACATCGGAGCCACTTGATGCTATATTCATCGAACAGGCGCAGGTCGCCCGTTTCGTAATAGTCAATCAGTTTCTCGATAACAGAGCGCTGGCTGTCGTTCTCGGCCACTTCAGCGGCCTTGCGCAACCAATAGACGATATGGCGAATAGCATTCCCGTAACGTCCGTTGGCACTCCACACATCCTCGAAAATCTGACCGTCACGCTTCATGAGCGTGGAGTTCAGACCGTAAGACGGTGGCTGCTGATCCTGATTATCTTTCTTGCTATTGTAATAGTCTTCAGCCTCAGCCTGCGTCACACCGTCATAGAAGTTGCAGGCTGAAGTGAGCAACAGGTCTTCGCCGTCGGCCTTGTTCACGCGCTTGGGCAGCACCTGCGGGTCAAAGATAACAGGGAACAGTTCGTCGCACAGACCGTCCACGCTTTGTCCTTCGCTCAGCGGCAGGCGGCAGGCTTCCACCTCGTGAAGCACCCGTCGCAGATAATCCTCGCTGAAGCCAGGTATAAACTTCTCACAGCCGTAGTGGTGGTAGATACCGTTTGAGAACCAGACACGCTTCAGGTAAAGTTCGAGGGCTCGGAAGTCATCGGTATCATGGTCGATACGCATGTCGGTATAGACCACTTCCAGCATCTTGCGAATGCGGAGATTATAACGGCCGTACTGGTCGAACGTTATGTCGCGCCCGAACAGTGCTGCTTTCGATAAGTAATAAACAAGAGTCTTCTGCTGTAATGATAGTTGTTCAAATCCCGTCAGACGGTAACGAAGCATCTGCAAATCTGCAAAACGCTCGTCTGTATAACAGAAGTCTTTCATTCAGGATTATGCTTCTTTGGTTTCTTGGCCGCTTGCGACGGGTGCTGCTGCAAATGCTTGAGGCGGTAGTCGCGCGGTGTCATGTTCATAATCTTGTAGAACGACGCATAGAACGACTGCCGATTGGCAAAGCCAACCATATCGCTCACCTCCTCCATCCTCAAGTTCTGGTAGCGCTTGTCAACCAGAATAGACATCGCCTCCTCAATGCGATACTTGTTGACGAACGATGCGTAGTTCATGTGGAAGCGTACGTTGACAACTGCCGACACGTAACGAGTGTTCGTCCCCAAGTCCTCCGCCAGCTTTTTGGCCGAATAGTCCTTGTCCTTGTACTTTTTCTGCATGACGATAATGTTAAGGATTTTCTCCTTCATCTCGTCCATCAGCTTAGGGCTCACCATACTTCTGTAGTGAGCCTCTTTCTCTTTCTT
>JAEEGI010026227.1_pt1 | contig 11238 bp, 13 predicted proteins | sample 8958751 | NCBI WGS metagenome assembly JAEEGI01 (sample SAMN16246545, study PRJNA631951) | gut metagenome | biome: gut microbiome; feature: rumen; material: KS-attached | host: Bos | place: Iran: Karaj | collected 2018-10 | reverse complement strand
ACCTTGTTCTCAGCTTCGGCTATCAGCTGGTCCTGCAGCTCCTGCAATCCTGCACGGTTGCGCTCGCGGCGCATCTGCATAATTTCTTCGCGACGGGCTTTGGCCAGGTCGTTAAACGCATCCTGCACCTTCTGCATACGTATCTGCTTACCCAGCTGGTTCAGCTGATTCTCCTTATACACCTGTCCCCATACAATGTAGAACTGCGAGCCGCTGCTACGGCGCTCGGGGTTCACCTCGTCGCCCTGTCGTGCAGCTGCCAACGCGCCACGCTTGTGGTACAGGTTGTCCTTAATCTCAGCCTCCAGAGTGTAGTCAGGACCGCCCACGCCCAGCATCTTGCCGGCAGGCGCACCCTTCGAGTCGGGATCGCCGCCCTGAATCATAAAGTCCTTAATCACACGATGGAACAAGGTGCCATCATAATACCCCTCCTTTACCAGCTTTACAAAGTTGTCGCGGTGGATAGGAGTCTCGTCGTACAGGCGAACGATGATATCGCCCAATGTAGTTTCAATCTTAACTTTCATATGCTCAAATTTTGGGTGCAAAGTTACTAAAAATTTGGCTTTTGGCGCACTATTATCATCATTTTGTTTGGTGGTTTAAATCTAAAAGCGTATTTTTGCACCCCGAAACTGTTATGCGTCGTAAAGAAATCATGCAAGGCTTTCGCGACGGCATCCCCATAGCCTTGGGCTATTTTGCCGTTGCTTTCTCGCTGGGCATCATTGCCAAGCAGGCGGGCTTGTCGGCTGTAATGGGTTTCGTCAGCAGTTTCTTTACCCGTGCTTCGGCAGGCGAATATGGTGTTTATACGTTGGTGGCTGCCCAGGCCGCCTATGCTGAGATTGTAGCTATGTGCTTGGTGGTTAATCTGCGATATATGTTGATGAGTGCCGCACTCTCACAGAAAATCGCCCCTGGCACCTCGTGGCTGCATCGTGTGCTGATGGCCAGCTGCGTAACCGACGAGATTTTCGGCATCTCCATCGCCCGTCAACCTTACTGCCCGCCCGCTTACACCTATTCCGCAGCCCTTATCTCTACGCTGTTCTGGGCGTCGGGCTGTGCGGCTGGCATTGTGGCTGGCGGCATGCTGCCCGCTAACATCGTAGCCGCCTTGAGTGTGGCCCTTTACGGCATGTTCCTGGCCATTATCATGCCCCCTGCGCGTGCCGATCGTAATGTGCTTTATGCGGTGGTGGCCAGTTTTTTGCTCAGTGGTCTCTGCGCTGTAGCTCCTGTAGTGAGTGGCTGGAGTAGCGGCACCCGCACCATCGTGCTCACCATCCTTATCTCGGCTGTTGCAGCCTGGTTGAAACCTGTTGATGTCAAGGAGGAGGCTTATGGATAATCGTAGTATCATCATCTGCATCCTGCTGGCCATCATCACCACCAACCTGATCCGTGTGGTGCCCATGTTGCTCATCAAAGGCGAAATAAACAACCGCTTTGTGCGCAGTTTCCTGTATTACGTGCCCTACGTAACCCTGGCCGTTATGACCTTCCCAAGCATTATACAAACTACTATCTCGCCCCTCTCAGGTACTGTAGCCCTCGTGGTTGGCATCATTGCAGCCTGGCGCCGTCTGGGTCTCTTCCCTGTAGCCGCCATCTGCTGTGCCATTGTTTATCTGATAGATAGCGTGATGTCATATTAATATAACTTATGCGAAAAAAACTAACTACACTACTTGTCTGCTGTCTGGCAGTTAATTTGTTGAGTGCATGCTTGTCGAGTTGCGATAAAGCTTCAGAAACAGCGATCAACGATCCTATCGAGAATGATGAGCACGACCTGCCTTTTGGCTTTTGCGCCCTGTCTTCACGTACCGACGCTACCCAAACCTATCATATCACGGGCGGCGGCTATTATTCCTACCCTGTACCAGAAAGTGCTACAGGTTTGGTAGTATTGACATCTGATGGTCGGGACATGAAGGCTGCTATCGAGAGCGCCATCAAGAACAGTAAGAACAAAATGATTATCTTCGATGGCTCGAATGGCGACTTCATCGTGTCGTCCACCATCAAAGTAACCGTTTCGGGCAAAACACTGCTTGGCATCAACAATGCCCGTCTCTGCACCCAGTGGGCTTTGACCGATGAAATGAAAAAAGCCCTGAACGATGCTGGTGTGCCCAGCATGAGTACCAGCGATGGGGGAGGAGTGTTAGTAAACGGCACTGAGGTAAAAGAGCAGGCTGAATACAACACACGTAAGATACTGATTGAGATGACAGGCGATAAAAGCGAAAACTATCGTCAGGCTGGCATTTTCACCCTTAATAACTGCCAGAACATCATTGTCCGCAATCTGAAATTCGTTGGCCCTGGGTCTGTTGATGTTGGCGGCACCGACCTTCTTTCATGCACAGGCACTAAGAATTGTTGGGTAGATCATTGTGAGTTTACCGATGGTTTGGACGATAACTTTGATATCACGAAGTCGTCCGACTTCCACACCGTTAGCTGGAGTACCTTCAGTTATACCAGCCGCTCGTATATGCACCAGAACTCTAATCTCGTTGGTAGTAGCGACAGCGAGGCAACAGGCTTTTTAAACACCACATTTGCCTTTAACTGGTGGGGTGCTGGTTGCAAGGGGCGCATGCCTATGGCCCGTGTTGGTAAGATTCACATGCTGAATAATTATTTTAGCAGCACCACGGCCTACAATGGCATCAATCCGCGTAAGAACTCAGAATTCCTGATCGAGGGTAACTATTTCGACCAGGGTGTTGCCAAGTATTACAGTCAGACTGATGCTGTTGCTGTAACCTGGGCAGCTGATAACTACATTGCTGCAGCAAGCCAACTACCATCATCTTTTGGAACTACCGTTTCGGTACCCTACGATTATACGGTTGTCCCCGCCAGCCAAGTGCCCACGGTGGTAAAGCAAGGTGCCGGCGCCACCCTGTTCCGATAGTGGCCCTATCGAAACGCTACGATAAAAGGGACCGACATTGCTGTCAGTCCCTTCGTTCATTACGTTGTTCGTTCGTTCAAACGCCCATGCCGCTCGGCTATGCCGCTTGGCTTGTCCAAGAACTTGTGGCGCTTCGGGGCTAAGCCCCGATGCACGATGTCGTGCCAAGTGCCGTTACAATCGCTGTGGCGATGCTCGCAATCATCTGGATGATGAACTTAACCGTTTCTTTCTTACTCATAACTTACCTCCTTTCGTTAGTTCATGTCTGAGCCGCCACTACCTGGGTTGCTGGGCTGATTACCGCCTCCGGTATTACCACCTGTGTTACCACCGGTATTGCTGCCGCTGGTGTTACCACCTGTTGATGGCTGGGTGTTCTCAGACGACTGGTGCTCACCATCGTCTTCCTCCACATCGCCGCTGTCGCTACTGGTTACGCGCTTCACCTCCTTACCATCGCGGTCGTAGCAGGTAATCTGCACGGCAGTCTTCGACAGCTCCTCCTTCAGGTCGGTGTCGGGTGTGAAGATAATGCGGCGACTCGAAATCAGACCAGCCTTAACCTCGTCTACCTTCTCAACGCTCTTGGCGCGCAGTCCGAATCGCATGGTACCCAGTCCTGGCAGCGCTACAGAGTGTCCCTCAGTGGCCCACGCCTTAATCACCTCGCCAGCTGCATCCCAGCATGCCTGCATCACTCCCTTGCTCACGCCGCTGCGCAGAGCCGCTTCCTTAATCACCTTGTCCTGAGTCAGAGCCGTGTACAGCTCTGGCATCATTACGTAACGATACTTACCAGCATACTTGCCTATGTTCTGATACTGTTCCTTTGCTTTTACTTTCAGTGCCATAATTTTTTAATGTTTAATGGTTAATGTTTAATGTTTCTCGTCGCATTTCGATTGAAAAATCCGCTTCCCCCGTGGGCCCGTAATTTTTTTCTCGTGGGCGCGCAAATTTTCTCTCTCATTTTGACAATGCAAAGGTACAACAATTTTAGCCCGATTCCAAATAATCGAGTTCGAACTCTCTGTTAAAATATGTAAACAGATGGCGGTGCTACGCTATATAGTTGACAAGCGTCTCAACCGCCTCAACCGTCTTTTCTATTTTCCAAAAATGCACAAAATGGCAAGCAAACACATCAAAGCCTCACGTACCTTATTAATAATAGATTATAATATTAATATATATTAACTATTCCTCTCTCTGCATTTATGTGTTCTCGAAAAAAGACGCTAAGACGTTTAAGACGCTTGAGGCGCTTACTTATTTTCGAACTCATATTGGGTTGTATATAATTTTTTTGCTAAAACTTAGATTATCTCACTTTTTATTTGTACCTTTGCACAATTAAAAAATTAAATTATGGACTCATTAGAACCAATTAAACGAAAGATATACGAGATACGTGGCCGCAGGGTGATGTTGGACTCTGACCTTGCAGAAATGTATCAAGTTGAAACTAAGAACCTAAAAAGGGCAGTTCGAGCTAATATCGAAAGATTCCCTGACGACTTCATGTTTGAACTTACTAAAGAGGAGTACGATTCTCTAAGGTGCAAAATTTTCACCTTAAAGAACGAAGGCGACGCTTTGAGGTGCGAAAATTTCACCTCAAAAGGTGGTCGTGGACAGCACAGCAAGTATCTCCCATTCGTCTTTACACGCGAAGGCATTGCTATGTTGTCAGGACTTCTAAGGTCAGAGATTGCTGTACAGGCCAACATTAACATTATGCGTGCTTTCTTCCAAATGCAGGAAGCATTGCTCATCGTCAGCAATACGCAGTTGCAGCTCGAACAGATTCGTGCAGAAATCAAGCAGTTGCGTACGGATATGAATGATACGTTAGCTGACCAGAACGACATTAATGAGATGACGCGTTCTCAACTTGAGGCTATCAGTGATGCGCTAATGGAATTGCAGAGTCAAGGTAAGAATCCGCTGGCTCTCCCTGAAATAGGCTATGCCGCTATTCAGAAACGTAGAGAGGAAGAAGAAAAGAAATAGTATTTGAGTTAGATTCATTGGGAGGCAGTTGATCAATTAATGATCGGTAGAGTCCCCACTTTGGACCACTTTGGAATTCGTCAGTTACGACTGACGAAATACGTTCGTTCACAGATGATTTGTTCGTTGCAACGAACGAATTTACACAAATTGACAATAATTCGGCAGTCGTAACTGCCGAATTTGAAGGTTATCCGTTCTCATGCTCTCACAGTTTATAAAAACAGACCCGACAGCTTGAAAATCAGAGGCTGCCGGGAATCAACGCTGCAAAGATAGACATCATTTCTGAAAATTGCAAGAATTTAAGCGATTATTTTATGTTTTTGATGAAAAATCGACTATGTAGTAATTTCCTAAATTCTCTTAATATCTATACTGATTCTATCAATCTAAAAAGTTTTTTATTTATCTTTGCATCTCGGATTTTAAAATGAAGTATATTCGAGAAAGGATAATTGAAAACCTGTAATACTTAAAACAGTGGAACCCGGATCTTCAGTGTGGCTATAACAGGACGCACCACACACCCTTGCGCAGGATTATCAAACAGAAGATTCCGCAGGACACGAGTAACGAACAAATTAATCCATAAGCTCACCATGAGCCGTAGACATAAAACAGCAGAAGAATTAGAAAGGATACAATCTCGTAAGAGAGAGTCACAAGGTGATTGCTCTCAGGAAGTGGTGTCGAATGGAAATCGTACGACAAGCGATAAAATATCACTCGATGATTTTGTCATTACAAAGAAAGGTAGTGATAAGAAATGCTATGCGTTAGACATTGTTGTTGGTGCAATTAGTAGGTCGCTGACAAGTCTTAAAATTTTGGATTTGGGGAGAATAGAATGTTTTGAATCCTCTTTCGAAAATACTTTTAAGAAACAGGTTCGGCTAACAGAACAGATTCAACAGGCTATTATCGGAGCGATAGAGGCCCAAGAAGAATCGGAAGAAACCGACAATATTGCTAAACGCGGACGTCGCAAGATACAGCAGTTATTGGGTAAGTTCAAAAACAGCGAAGTGGTTTCTTGGTTTGACAGAATTAGATCAAAATTTAATAAGGTAATTGAAAACTTGAAAGAACTGATGGTTTGTTTTTTTTGTGCAGTGTTCGATGTGATACCATCGGAAAGTAGACACGGAAAAGCCACCTGTTTCTACGAGATGATTAAATCACACCTAAAAGAGAAAATTCCCTCAGAGAGTTTGTTCCAGAAATCACTCAAGTGGTTTAAAGGTTGGAGAATAGAGGTCGCTCCTTGGAAAAACAAGCAAGCTGAAGAAGAGGAACATAGCATTTGGGAACGGCTATACCAACTCATTTTAAAGGAGCTGCCATTCATAGACTCAAGATTAGTATTGGCTATGAATTAAACGTAATTAAACGTAAACCGACTTGTTATTTAAATATCTACTTTTGCACCCACATTTGGAAGCGATTCCATTTGTGGGTGTTCTTTTTATGCAATGCAGAGAAAAAAAAGTCCGTTAAAGTCCGTTAAAGTCCATCAATGTCCACCAAAGAGCATCACGACTTTTTCATTCTTTGTAATTTCGCATAATAATTATTAACCGCGAAGCTTGCTGAGGCCTGCACCGGTGCGTTTGGACGCGCGTCCACTCTTGCTGGCTGAGCATAACACTTCGAGGTTATGAAAAAGCTAAAGCAAGTCCGTCCTGAGGACTTTGACGTGGAGGCGCTGATGGCGGCTGCACGAGAGGGAAGATTGTATGTTGACGAGAAGAAAAAGACTGTCAACAAAGAACAGGTAAAAAGAGATGTACGTGCGTACGTGGCGCGTATTAGTCCGCTAGTTACTCGACGCTACAGGTCTACAATTGATGAATTGTGGGACGAGATCTTTGGCAACGATGTGCTGATGGACCTGATGATGCCTAAACCTAGGGCTAGGAAATTCACGAAGTTTGATAAGTATGGTGTGATGCGCATAGTGGGTGTGCTACGCGTAAAGGGCGTTTACGAACAGCGTAGCGACCCGCAGTTTGATGCACTGCTTGAGCAGCCCGGACAGGATAGTCCTTACCGCCGATACCTGGGGCAAGGACTAGAACAGCGTGCTCAATTATTGGCCTTGAGAAGCATTGTTGAAACTTTAACAATCTGGTAAATTGAGTTCTTTTTACCAGGCTAAAAATCGCCGTACCTTTGCACCGTCAAAACATTTAAATAGGACAAAAATAGTATGAAACAGAAGTACGAAAGAAACGAGCACGGAATCAACATCAAGGTGTGTTGCGCATCGTGCAAACAGCGAAAGATTACGAGCGACCGAGGTCGGGTATGTGGTCTGACTGGCAATAAGGTTAAGGCAGCCAACTGCTGCAACCAGTGGGAGATGAACCGACGCCTGCAGAATGCAGGTATGAGTGGTGGGAAGGTGAAAAGTTGGCGCTACCTGAGTTACTTCCGCGAGCGATGGGTAGAGCAGCGCGAAGTACTGACCTCCGGAAGAATCACAGCCACCGCAATGCTATCGGCCGAGGAAATCAGAGAGGAATACGAACAGGAGCAGGGCTCCATATACATTAACATATAAAACAATAAAAAGATGATTAGAGTAAAAGGATTTATCAAGGAAGTTGGTCAGACAAAAGAATGGACCGACGGTAAAGGCGAACAGTGCCAGAGTGTTAACCTCGTGATGGCTTTCCCCCACATGACGAAAGACGGCAGAGAGCTATGCGACGAGATGGCAGGCGAGATGATTCTGCCTAAGGACAAGACAGTAGAGGGTATAAAGAAAGCATGTGAGGATCGCGAAAGGTGCGAGATACACTTGGGATTTAGGCTTACCGATTGGCACGGCAAGAAGATTCAGAATATCAGAGTGTATAACATAACCAAACTGATGATGTAAGTAACAAACCTGAGTTGAAGCGGAAGAGGTCTTCACGTGATTAAAGATGGCCATCGGAACTCAGAATGCTTTTTCTCGCAAATCAACTCAAAATGATGAAAAAGAATAGTAAGAAAAAGAATCAGAGAGAGATAACGCTAGATGGCTTGATGACCATCGGCAAGTCTGGCAATAATCTGTATCAGGCAGACTTCCAGTGCTGCGAGGATGTGAAGATTGAGTCGTTCATCGGCCGTTTCAAAGTGCAGGGTATGCATAACGGCGATGTGTATATGCAGGAACTGCCAAAGCGATCCAGGAACAAACCCTTGTTCCGACTTGACAACAGCTCGTTATCGTTGGGGCGCGACGGACGATACTACTTCAACTTCCGACTGCCGGAGAGCGAACTGAAGGCATTGCCCGAATTACTGATGAAGGACGCCCGAGAGGCTGCAGGAAAGGTTATTAAAATATACTTAAACGGTAACAAGCGATGACAAGACCAAGCTACTTTAACAGCGTGAGAGACCGCAGGGCGAAGACCCTGACCCCTGCGGCGCTCAGCGCCCTACAAACCCGACAAGCAACTATCGACGGAATGGCAGAGATAGTCAAGCTGCAGGGAGAGGGAAAGGACATACGTCCGGGCAAGGAGATGCTGAGTGTGATAACATGGGGAGCGCGATACAATGAAGGTGATCCGCGAGGCACAGAGGGAGCACAGCCTACGGGACTGTTCTTTATAGACTGCGACCACCTGACAGAACCGCCACGCGATGTGTATGAACGACTGATGACGGCCAGCAGCATCGCAGATGAGGTGCGTCGAAAGGCTGTGGCCGATGTGATGAAACAACTGGTGAAAGGTGCCCACGTAACGCCTAGTGGCGAAGGCCTGAGAATCATCCTAGCAAAACTGTTGCCCGATAAGGATAACGAGGCAAACATCTTGGCATTCAAGCAGATGCTGGCCAGCGATCCTGCCATCGATACGGTGGATGAGAAAGTGAAGGACATAGGCCACCCGAGTTACGTGCCGAGCGTGGACTATTGGATATATTTTGATAACGACATACTGAACGACGATGAAAAAGAAGAACCAGCAACAAACGTCGCAGAACTCATTGGCGAAGTCGCAACAACCACAGAATCGGGAACCGTTCAAACTCAGGACGAGCTACGGGGAGATTATCGACTTCGATTGAGCTATGATGCTGAGGGCTATCCCATAGGCACGAATGGTAAACGGTTGCAGACGGAATATCGCGGCCATCAGTTGACCGAGATCCGCGACAACATCGTGACGCTGATGGGTGGACAACCCGAGATAGGCGACCGTAATATGCGTACTTATAAAGTGCTGTCGGCAATGGCGCCCATCGTGGATTATAAGGAAGAGGTGCTGCGCACGCTGATACCTTATTGGGGATTGACGTGGGATGAGGCTGAGCCGATAGCCAAGAGTGCAGCCAAGCGTCGTCCGTCAGAAAAGCTGCCCTATCTGCTGTGGAAGGTTCTACGCGAGATGGGCATAGACGATGCCTCGATGCAGGTGGACGAAGACGATGAAGATTGTGAGGACATCGAGGAAGTTCTGGAAGAAACGGGACCTTCGCGCGACCTTATGCCGCCGCTGGCACCGGTATTCAAACAGTGGGTGGGGCGTGCGCCTAAGGACTATCTGGAGATGATATACTTCTCGGTGCTGTTCTGTATGTCTTGCTTGGCATCGAAGCTGCGTGCACGCTATCTGGATGGGCGCATCCATTCTCCTTCGCTGTTCGTAACCGTAGAGGGTACCTCGGGCTCAGGTAAATCGTGGGTGTGCGATGTGTGTGACATGTTGCTGGAACCGATGGCACAGGAAGACCTGAAAGGGCAGGAGAAACAACTGGAATACGAACGCGAACTGAAGCGCTGTCGCAACTCGAAGAAGCAGCCCGAGGACCCAATGGTAATCCAGCGCCTTCTGCCTGCAACCATATCGGTTACGGCCTTTCTGAAACAGAACTTCCAAAATAAAGGGCTGCACAGCGCCACCATCTGTCCTGAGGTAGATACAATGGTGAAGCAGCACAATCGCGGATCGTGGGGACAGCTATCTGACATCTACCGACTGGCTTACGAGAACCAGGTGGCTTCGCAGAAGTTCATGTCGGAGAACTCGTTTTCGGGTAGTGCAAAGGTGTTCTACAATCTGCTGGTTACAGGTACTCCAAAATCGATGGCCAAGTTCTTCAGAAATGTTGAAGACGGACTGGTTACGCGTACCATTCCTATCGTGCTGCCCGACCAATTCGGTGCCCGTAACCCGCAATGGAAACCTTGGACGGCGCTGCAGCGAAAGGTGATCAGCGACACCATCAGTAGAGTGTATCATGCGCTATCGATGGACGAAGAGGGCAATGTGGCCGAAGAGCATATGATGCAGTTAGACTGGCTGAATAAGGCACTGGACGAATGGCTGGAGGAGCAGCGATTGAAGGCTATTAAGGAAATGTCGCGTTCGCGCGACCAATATCGCCGCCGAGCCGCCAACGATGGGTTCCGTGCAGGAATGGTGGTGTATTACCTACTAGGCGAGAAGCCGACCGCAGATGTGAAACGCAAGACGATAGCCAACGCTCTGTATGTGGCCACCTATGCCGTAGAATCGCTGATAGCCAAGTACGGCCGTGAGACTGAGGAAACGCTGGTGGACAAAGACCGCCGCCCTGCAAAGAGTATTATACTGTTCGATATGATGCCCGATGAGTTCAGTCGCGACCAACTAAAGCAGAAGATGCAGGAACTGAAGGTACTATCCAAACTGCGCGACGTAGTATGGCGCTGGACAAAGTCGGGGCTAATCGAGGTAATGCCCGATGGCCAAATCCGCAAAGCGTCTCAACCGCCTCAAGCGTCTTAGCGTCTATTTAAGAATAACATAACAGAATATACAATGAAAGAAGTAACAGTCAATCTCAGCGAGCACTTTACGCTCGCTGAGATGTGCAAAACAAGTGCAAAGTTAAAGAACGTGCCCAACGATGCACAAGTTGAGAACCTAAAGCGCCTCTCTCGACCGAAGGTCAGGGTTCGCCTGATACAGACGTAAAAGGGTGGGAGGGGATTTTTTTGCTTATTTATTTGGCTTTTTACTCACTTATTCGTATCTTTGCAGGCATGAAACCAGCTCAGATATTTTACCAGTACATCTGGATTATTAATACGCTTAGGGCATATCATAAGTTGACCCTGGGCGAACTCAACCAGAAGTGGATGGATGATGGCGTAGTCGACGGTAACCCGTTGCTGCGTTCGACGTTTAACCGCCATCGCGACTCCATCCTGACTTTGTTTGGCATCATTATCGATTGCGAGCCGAAAACGTATAAGTACTACATCAGTAACATGGAGGCTCTGAGCGATGGTGCTG
>JAEEGI010026220.1_pt1 | contig 11241 bp, 9 predicted proteins | sample 8958751 | NCBI WGS metagenome assembly JAEEGI01 (sample SAMN16246545, study PRJNA631951) | gut metagenome | biome: gut microbiome; feature: rumen; material: KS-attached | host: Bos | place: Iran: Karaj | collected 2018-10 | reverse complement strand
ACGCAAACAGGCGACCTGCGTTTGCAGGGCCGCCCGTCTGTTTATCTGCTGTGGTACCGTAGCAGGCCTTCCATGGGGTCGGCAAGGATGTTCCTGATTACGAGGTCGTGGTCGCTGGCAAAGTGGTCGAGAATAGACCTTTGGATACGAGCGGCAAAGCCGCCGACAAGGTAAAGGTCGCCACAAAGCGTCTGCGCCCTCAGGTCCTCGAGCTGGTAGTTGGACCAATCGATAAGGGCGCTTTCAATCAACATGGTACAGTAGGGGGCGCTATGCTCCACGGCAAAGCGCGCCAACGACGCCAGGAAGCGGTTGGCATGGGGCTGATGGTAGATGGCATCCAGGAATTCCTCCTTGGTCAAGGGGAATTCCTCACGGAACATAGCAGTTAGCTCTGTTGTCATATTGCCCGTCAGGTAGTCCTGGAGCAGCTGGCGTCCAACATGGTTGGCCGAGCCATGATCACCGAGAATGTAACCAGTGCTGACAGCTTGGATTTTTATCTCTTTGCCATCATAGTAGCAGGCGTTGCTGCCAGTGCCGAGGATACCGACCAGACCGGCCTTGTCGCCGCAGGAGGCGCGGCAGGCACCCAGCATGTCAGTCTCAACATGTATATCGTTTGTTCCAAAGGATTTAGCCAACAATAAGGCCACCCGCTGGCGTTGCTTTGGGTCACCGCAGCCGGCACCGTAGAAGTAAATTGAGAATTGAGAATTGAGAATTGAGAATTGCTGCCGGACGACGGAGCAGGCGGCGAGGAAGGCCTCATCGGTGGTGAAATGAGGATTCAATCCCTCGGTAACCACCTTGCTATCAGACCCTACCGCTGCCCAAGTGGTCTTGGTGCTCCCGCTGTCGGCGACAAGTATCATATTATGCCGATAATGTCATTGATATCGCTGATACCATGACGGTTGCAGTAGTCGGTAAGGCCGTCGATAATCTTGACGGTGACGGCAGGGTCGATGAAGTTGGCGGTGCCCACCTGGATGGCACGGGCGCCGGCCATGAGGAATTCCAACGCGTCGGCGGCACAACTGATACCACCTAGGCCGATGACGGGAATACTCACTGCATGAGCCACTTGCCATACCATACGGACAGCCACAGGCTTCACCGCCGGACCGCTGAGGCCGCCGGTGATGGTGCTCAGCATCGGACGTTGACGCTCCACGTCGATGGCCATGCCGAGCATGGTGTTGATAAGGCTCACGCTGTCAGCACCAGCACCCTCGACGGCTTTGGCGATGTCGACGATGCTCGTCACATTGGGTGTAAGCTTTACTATCAGGGTCTTATGATATACTTTTCGCACCTCAGCAACCACTTGGGCCGCCATCTCGGGGTTGGTGCCGAAGCCCATGCCACCCTTCTTTACGTTGGGGCAACTGATATTCAGCTCGATGGCAGGGATACGCTCCAAAGCATCTATCTGCTCGGCCACGGAGCAGTACTCCTCGATGGAGGAACCGCTGACGTTGACGATGATATTGGTGTCTAAGTGCTTGATTCTATGATATACCTCGGAGCAGAACTTCTCCACGCCGCCATTCTGAAGACCCACGGCATTGAGCATGCCCGAAGGGGTCTCGGCCATACGGGGATAGGGGTTGCCCTCGCGGTGGGAGCCGGTGGTGCCCTTGACGATGAAACCACCCAGGCGCTCCAAGTCGATAAAGTCGGCGAACTCCTCGCCGTAGCCGAAGGTGCCGCTGGCCGTCAGCACCGGGTTCTTCAGCTTGAGATTGTGTATGTTGACGTTTAGCATTGGTACCATTTTTTAAGTGTTGTAATATCGAACACGGGGCCGTCCTTGCAGACGCAACGGTGCCCTTGATCGGTGTCGGTAACGCAGCAAAGGCAGGCGCCCACACCGCAAGCCATCATGTTCTCAAGGCTCACCTCGCAGCGGATGCCGCGCTCGGCAGCACTGCGGGCTACAGCCTTCATCATGGGCGTAGGACCGCAGGTGTAAATCATATCGTAGGTTTCGCCGAAAGCCGGATGACTGACTACGAGTCCCTTATGACCCAGCGAACCGTCGTCGGTAGCGAGACACACCTCACCGTAGGGCTGGAACTCGTCGCGCACAGGAATAAGCTCAGCGGTGCGTCCACCAAGGAGTATAGTGCACTGCACACCTCTTGCTTTCAGCTCTTTGGAGAGGTGCAACAGCGGTGCTATACCTGCACCGCCACCCACTAGAAGGGCATGGCTACTGCCCTCGACCAACGTGAAACCATGACCGAGCGGGTAAACGAGGTTGAGTCGGTCACCGACCGTCAAGGTGCTGAGACGACGGGTGCCGTTGCCGACTACCTGGATGAGGAGTGACAGCGTACCAGCTTCAGCATCAACATCGTGCACCGAGATAGGACGCCTCAACATCACGCGGGGTTCGTCCTCCACAAGCACCTCGACAAACTGTCCCGGGGCGATGGGCTGCATACGGCCGTCGTGTTTCAGCACCAGCGAGAAATAGTGCTCGCCGCGCTGCTGGCGACCGATGATGGTAAAGTTGTGTATCTCTTTCATAATAAAGTTATTTCACTACCCTTGCTTCTTGCCTATCAAACGCAGGAAAAAGCGTTTCCACGAAGCGGAATCGAAGAGCGACGAGTCGGTAGTGGCCTGGAAAGTGAGAATAATGCCAATGGGCAACATGGCAAAGGTGCTAATCCACATACCTATAGGCCCTATAACGCCCTCGCGGACCGCCTTCTCGGAGATCATGCCGATGATATAATAAATCACGAAGAAAAGGACCGACGCCACCAGCGGCAATCCGAGTCCACCCTTGCGGACAATGGAGCCGAAGGGAGCTCCGATAAGGAACAACAACAGGCAGGCCACCGAGAGGGTGTATTTGCGCTGCCACTCAATATAATGGCGGTTGATGTATTCGCAGTCGGCCTGTTGTATTTCAGCGTTCATCTTGGCATCCTTGACTGCCGAAGACGCGGCATTGATGGCATAGCTGTAGATGCGGCGTTCCCGTTCCCCGGGTCTTAGCTCCCGACGTTCGTCGTCGCTCTCTTTCTGCACAACCTCCATGCCGGTCTTGTATTGGTTCCAGGCATGCAGACCGGTGGTCAAATCGTTGCGCACCTGCGCACGTCGCTCCTCGAGCGACTCCTCCAGACGGTGCACCGTTGTATCAAGTTGGGCTACATTCATCATCTGGTAGCTGCCCTTGAAAATGTCCTCACCGCTGCGGTTGAAGGCAAAGGAGGATATGTCGAACGTGATGGTCTGCTCGTCAAACCCGATAGTGGTAAGGGGGCGGCGATGGTAATTCTCACCCGAAGTGGACTCGGTATAAGAATAGCCCTCGTTAAGGGTAAAACGAAGGTAACGGTTGTCGGGCGAGGACTGCATCACACCCCATTTGCCTACGATAACAGTAGTCTCGTTCATACCCTTGGAGTGGTCGTAGATGACCACATCGTGCAGTGTGCGGCCGTCGGGGTCCTTACTACCCACGCGGATAACATAACCTTCGATGTCTTTATAGTACTCGCCCGCACGGATATTGACGGCAGGCTTCTTGCGCGTGATGTCATAGAGGGTCATGCGGTACTTGAGCATGGCCGTAGGCATCACGTTGTTAGCAAAATAGAACGCCATGCCGGTGAGCAACAGCACCACCAGCGTCATGGGCATCATCACACGACTGACAGAGATTCCGCCGGCCTTCATAGCCACTAACTCATACTTTTCACCGAAGTTTCCCATCGTCATGATGGAAGCGAAAAGCACCGCGATGGGCAGAGCCATAGGAACAAACGTGGCTGAGGCATACATAAGGAGTTCGGCGATGACAGAGAAATCGAGCCCCTTGCCGACAAGGTCGTCGATATACTTCCACACAAACTGCATCAACAGCACAAAGACCGAGAGGGTGAACGTCAGCACCAACGGCCCGATGAATGAGCGGAGTATGAGGCGGTCGATTTTCTTCATGACTGTTACATAAGTCCTAATGCCCTGAGCAAGTCGTTTCCGTTGGCCAATATCAAGAGGGCAAGCAAGAGGAACATGCCGATATTCTGTACCACATTGAGGAACTTGTCGGAAGGCTTGCGTCCGGTAATCATCTCCCAAAGAGTGAACATGATATGGCCGCCGTCAAGTCCTGGAATTGGGATGATGTTCATGAAAGCCAGGATAAGCGCCAACAGTGCGGTAAGATTCCAGAAGGCTTCCCATTGCCACACTTCAGGGAAGAGCTGCGCCATAGTACCGAAGCCGCCGAGGTTCTTGGTGCCGCCTGGCGAGAAAAGCATCTTGAGCGAACTGACATAGGTGACCAAAGTCTTCCAGCCATAACTGATGCCAGCCGGAAGGGCCTGCAAGAAGGTGTAGTTGACGTGACGACAGCCCTTGAAAAGGCGTGAAATGTCAGTCTCGGCATAGACTCCTATCGTAGCACTCTCGCTCACAAGAACAGGCAGTTGCATATAACTTCCGTCACGATAGAAGCCCACACACACCGTATCTTCCTTATGCCACTTGAAGGAGGCGGTAATATCAGAAAAGGCCACCAACATAGTGTCGTTGACACTCACAATACTGTCGCCTGCCATCATTCCGGCCTTCTCGGCATTGGCTCCCGTGACCAACGACTTCACCACAAACGGCATACGAGGCTCCACCAGACTCTTGGGAGCTTCTTGGTTGATGCGCTCAACCAGTCCTTCACTGATAGAAAGGTCCACCAACGAGTCGCCACGGAGTACCGTCACCTGACGGGGATTGTCAAACAGGATAGCAGTGGTAGCATCGGCTAACTCGTACACCGCCTTGCCATCAACAGCATAGATAATATCACCCTTTTGAAAGCCTTCGTCAAGCAGCACCTGATGATAGTTATAACCTAAGGATGCCTCGCGCAGCGGCAACTCATCCTTGCCCCAATGGGCAAAAATACAGGCATATAGGAGCAGCGCCGATAAGAAATTGACCAGAATACCGCCACTGATGATGCACAGACGCTGCCAAGCGGGCTTAGTACGATACTCCCACGGTTGAGGGGTACTCTCAAGGTCTTTCTCGCCTTTGGTCTCATCAATCATGCCGGCAATGTCGCAATAGCCACCAAGGGGGATCCAACCGAGACCCCACAGGGTGTTGTTCTGGTCCTCGGGGGCCAGGTTCTTCTCATCCCACGAGTCGGGAGTCTTGGCGTTGAAGAACAGGAAGTGCCACTTGCCGCCAAACTTCTTGGCTTTCAGTATTGAGAACTTCCAATTAAAGAATATATAGTAGCGACGCACACGCGTGTGGAAGAGCTTGGCAAAGAAGAGGTGGCCCAATTCATGGGTGGCCACCAGAAGTGTCAAACTCAACAATAAGGCTAACAATCTCATTGATTACGAATGGTTTTATCGGTTTGCAAAAGGTCGTCGAGGGTCGGGTTGGCAATGAAAGATGCTTTTTGCATGGCTGCCTCCACATGGTCGGCAATATCAAGGAAACCAATCTTGCCGTCAATAAAGCGTTGCACAGCCACCTCGTTGGCAGCATTCATCACGCAAGGCATATTACCTCCCTGGGCGATAGCACGATAGGCTAAATCCAGACAGCGGAAAGTCTCACGGTCGGGCTTCTCGAAGACGAGATTAGGATAGTTGGCAAAGTCGAGCCTCGGGAGGTGACTCTCAATACGTTCAGGAAAAGTGAGAGCATATTGGATGGGAGTCTCCATCGTGGGCACACCCAATTGTGCTTTGATGCTTCCGTCACAGAACTGCACCATCGAGTGCACCACCGACTGCGGATGCACCACCACCTCTATATCATTGGCGTCCACACCAAAAAGCCACTTAGCCTCGATAACTTCCAACCCTTTGTTCATCAGCGTAGCAGAGTCGATAGTCACCTTGCGACCCATGCTCCAATTCGGGTGTTTGAGCGTCTGCTCCAGGGTGACACCTGCCAACTCTTCGCGCTTCTTTCCACGGAAAGGACCGCCGCTGGCAGTAAGCAGTATCTTGTCCACAGGGCTGCACTCCCCTACTAAGCATTGGAAGATGGCGGAATGTTCGCTGTCTACCGGCAGAATGGGGACACGGTGTTGCGCTGCGGCAGCGGTGACAATGGCACCCGCCACCACCATAGTCTCCTTGTTGGCAAGAGCCACAACCTTACCGTGTTCTATGGCGCGCAAGGTAGGTTTAAGACCGGCAAATCCAACAATAGCGGCCACCACGATGTCGATGCTCTCCATCTCCATCATGTCGGCCATCGCCTCCTCGCCAGCAAAGACTTTCACATCGCTGTCCTTCAACGCTTCCTGCACTTGCTCATACTTGCCCTCGTCGGCAATCACCACAGCATTAGGACAGAATTCAAGAGCCTGCTCAATAAGGAGCTTGGCATTGGAACCGGCACAGAGCACTTCGATGGAGAATCGGTCGCGATGACGTCTGACGACATTCAGCGTCTGTGTTCCAATCGAGCCTGTAGATCCTAATATGGCTATGCGTTTCACTTTGTCTTTTAGAATGATATGTATTCTTCAGGGTTGACGGCCACACCGCCTACCCATATCTCAAAGTGCAGGTATGCACCCAACTCACGGCGACCACCATTGCCCACATAGGCAATCGGTTCACCTGCCCTCACGGCATCACCCTGCTGCTTCAACAACGACCCATTGTTCTGATACACGGTAATCACGTTGCCAGGATGTTGCAACGCAATCACATGCCCCCACTCGGCTGTGAAGCCAGCAAAAATGACTGTACCACTGTAGGCAGCACACACCGCCCGGGTGGCATCACCCGCAATATCGACTCCATGATGCGAGGCGCTGTAGGGCGTCAAGATATTGCCTTTAAGGGGAGTAAAGAACAGGTGCGTAATGGTGGGCGACGCATCGGAGGTCGAAGAGAGGGTCGAGACCGACGACTCTTTCACCTGATAGCGGTTGTCCTCGCGTTCCACTTCCAAGCGCAATAGGCTGTCCTCCTTAATATGACGATATGCTACTGCCAACTGCTGCAGCGTGGCGGCACTGTCGCTCTGCGGGGCTTCCGGCTCGCTGGGGAACTTCTCGCCTCGCAATACCGACTGCATCGTGGCAATCATCCATTCTTGATTTTCCAGCTGGGTCTCAAGCGAGTCTATCTTCTTGGCGTTCTCATAGGTCTGCTCCACCATGCGGGTGTCCGTATAGCCAGGTATCCACTCACGCAGCGGAGTAAAAGCGATGAGGATAGTAGTAAGAAGGATAAGGACGATAACGGTGATACCGATGGTGACAAAAAGATTGATACCCGACAGCTGGAAGGAGAACTTCTCCTTGAAGGTGTCGGTATCCATCACCACGAAGCGGTGTTTCCGCTTAATAACGTCGGTGACGGGATTGTCCTTCAGTTTATACCACCATTTCTTAAGTCCCATGGCACTTGTGCTAAAGATTAAAGGTTAATGGTTAAAGGGGCTGACTAAGCATCTTTAACCATTAACCTTTAATCATTAACCCCTAATCTCTTTTTAGAAGAATTTGTTACGTTGGTCAACAATCTTGGCAGCGCTGCGCAGCACCTGGCTGGCATAGCGCGACTTGACGGTGAGGCCCTGCTCCATACGGTTCATCTCGTTGGCATTGACCTCGCGCGGCATCTTGCCGTCCACCTGCACCACATACACACCGTTGGCACCCTTCACAGGGCCGACAATGCCGCTCTGGGTGGCGGCTACAGCGGCCAGCACTTTGGGCTCCATGCCGAACTGCTGCAGGTTGTAGTCGCTGAACGAAACACCCTCGAGGGTGTCGACAGTCACGTTCATAGCAGTAGCAATCGAGTTGATATCCTGACCGGCTTTGACGGCGGCGTTGGCACGCTCCATCAGCACCTGGGCCTTCTTGTCGAGGCGCACCTGCTGCTCAATCATCGGACGCATCTGGTCGAGGGTGGCGATACCTTTCTTGTACACATCCTTCAGAGCCACCACAACGAACATACCGTCGCACTCGTAAACCTGGTCGGCCACAGCACCCACCTTGGTGTCCTCATTGTAGGCCCACTGCACGATGCTACGGGCGTTGGGCACACCGGCCATATTGTCGCTCATCATGTTCACACGGGCGCTGCGCACCTGCATGTTCTGCTCACGGGCAGCGGCATCGAAGGCCTCGATGCTGCGGTTCTGACCGGCAAAGCGGTTGGCCTCGTTATAGATGGCGCGGTTGGTATTGTTCGAGGGAACAATCTCGCGGGTAATCAGGGCCACGCGGTACTTCTTCGTGGCAGGGGTCTTGTCGGTCACCTTCACGACAAAGTAACCCACACCCATCGGGTGGGTGAAGAGGAAGCTCTGTCCAACGGGGGTGTTGACAATCTGCTCGTTGAGGAAGCCGTAGCCACCATCGAGCTGCCAATTCATGTCACCCTTGGTCTCGCCCTTCTGGGGGTCGTCGCTGAACTGCTCCACAGCCTGCTCGAAGCTCATCTTGTTTCCATTGACCAGCGCCAGCACACTATCGGCCAGGTGTTTGGCCTGCTCGTCCGAGCGGGTGATACCGCCACCGGCATTGCTGTTGAGGATATAGACGACGCTGGCGCGGAGGCTGTCGGGACGAACGGCGCTGGCCAGCACTTTGGCCATCATCCATTCGTTGCCGGCCATCACGGGAGCCAGCATGGTGCCGGCCGAAGCGGCGGCAATCTGCTCGTCAAAGGGAGCCTTGAAGGTAGAAGCCTTCACATAAGAGGAGTCATAGCTGCGGTCCGACTCGGCGTTGACAAAGAAGGCCACTTCGTCCTCGGGCACGGTCTGGAACTCGTCCCACACCTTCTTCACATCGTTCTCGATGTCGGCCAGGTCCTCAGCGGTAGGATTGACGGGGAAGGCAATGAACTCAAGCTCGCGCATCTCTTCCTGCACGCGGAACTCGGCGCGGTGCTCATCGTAGTAAGCCTTGAAATCGGCATCGCCGATGACGGCCTCTTCGTCAGCCACACTGCTGTAAGGCAGGGCGGCCACACGGATGTTGGAGGTCTCGCTGCTGTAGGAGGCTATCTTCTCGTTGATGGCCTTGGGCATGTAGAAGCCCTTGCTGATAAGGCTGTTGTATTTCTGCTGTTCGCGGTCGCGTCTCACATTCTTCTCCAACTCGACCCACTGCATGCGGCGCATGGTGTCGAGGTTGTCGAAGTTGTCAATCCAATAGTTCACCTGCTGGATGTCGAAACGGCCGGTCTGCGGGTCGGTAAACGACTGACGCACGGCGGGGTGGATGAACACGCCGGTATACATGTCGCTCAACTCGGCAGCCGAAACGGTGAGGCCGAGCTTCGAGGTCTGCTCCTCCATGAGGGACTCGTCGACAAACTGCTCCCACACCATCTCGCGAATCTGGGTCTCCACTTCCGACGGAATCTGCGTGGTCTGCTGCTGCATCTTGTAGTTGTTCTCCATCTCACTCACCAGCTCGTTGAAGCGCTGCGAAGTCATGGTGGTGGCGTTGACTTTGCCCATGTCGGGGATACCGCCGCGGTTCTTGGTCAAGTCGCCGAGGATAAAAGCCAAAATAGCGATACCAACGATAGCAACTGCTATCCACGAATGTTTTCTGATACTTCCAATGATTGCCATTTTCTGTAGTTGTTAGTTTATTTTGTTATTATATTTTCTTTAATAAAAGCGTGCAAAAATACAAAGAAAAACGCGTATGGAAAAATATTTTTTGCCACGACGCTTCCACAAATATCGTAAAACACATGAAATCAGCGCATACCAGCAGCCGATTTTTGTCCTTGCTTCAGTATCGGAACAGCCCTTTCCGTTCCGTGCCGAAAGCCCTATTTCTCAAATTTGAACCCGAAGGGCAGCAAATCGGCCACACTATTGAATACACGTATGCAACCCTCTGAAACATAGCACACAACCCGCATCGGATGCCCCTGTCGCTGCTCATACTCATCCAGCACCTGCCGGCAGGCACCACAGGGCGATGCCTCGCAGCGACGCCCGTCGGCATCCACTCCGACAATGGCAATAGCCTTGTAATCACGCACCTGCGGATACTGTGCCGATGCGGCGAAAATGGCCGTGCGCTCGGCACAGAGACCCGACGGATAGGCGACATTTTCCTGGTTGGCGCCGCAAACCACCCTGCCGTCGGCCAGCAGCACAGCCGCACCCACATGGAAATGCGAATAAGGCGCATAGGCTCCTTCGGCGGCATGCAAAGCCTGCTCCAGCAATTCGCGCTCCTCCGCAGGCATTTCGGCCATCGAGCCATATTCCTGATAATTGATAGTCAGTTGCTTATTCATAATTCAGCCATTTTTTCCATCCACAAAGATACAAAAATAATTCAAAACCCACTCATTTCCCTATTAATACCCTACCAACACCGTACCAACATTCACTGTTCTTATGTTGTTCTAAGGTTGTTCTTATGTTCTAAACCTTAGAACAACATAAGAACAACATAAGAACAACCTTAGAACAGTCGGAGTTGACAGGGTGTTGGCAGGGTGTTGGCAGAGTGCCGGAAGGGTGTTTTTTACCCCCTGTTGAAAAAAAAATATTGCATTTGTTAAAATTTGTTTATATTTGTATCCCGTTTTTAAAAGAAGTAAAATAATAAAACTTACACTATATGAAGAAATTAGTCACTACACTTCTTGCGCTGGCGACGCCTATTTTAACTTTTGCCAGCGAAGCAGACCTTGAAATGCCGAAAGGATTTGCATCCTCGTCCGACGCTTCCATCCTTTATTGGGGCTTTGCCGTTGTGGTCATCGGCTTGCTGTTCGGTTTCTGGCAGTTCAACAAAGTACGTAAGTTGAAGGCTCACAAGTCGATGCTCGAGATTGGCAATGTCATTTTCAAGACCTGTTCGACCTACCTCAAGCAGCAGGGCAAGTTCCTCCTGCTCCTCTTCGTCTTCATCGGTGCCGCTATCGCGCTGTACTTCGGCGTGCTGAGCAAGATGAACGGCGGCGCTGTACTGCTGATTTTGGCTTGGACCGTCATCGGCATCCTCGGCAGCTACGGCGTGGCTTGGTTCGGTGTGCGTATGAACACCTTTGCCAACGCCCGCATGGCTTTCGCCTACCTGCGCCGCAAACCCCTCGACCTGCTCAACATCCCGCTGCGCGCCGGTATGAGCATCGGCATCGTGCTGATTTGCGTCGAGCTGGTGCTTATGCTCACCATCCTCCTCTTCATGCCCGAGAACCTGGCCGGCAGCTGCTTCATCGGCTTTGCCATCGGTGA
>JAEEGI010026212.1_pt1 | contig 11242 bp, 9 predicted proteins | sample 8958751 | NCBI WGS metagenome assembly JAEEGI01 (sample SAMN16246545, study PRJNA631951) | gut metagenome | biome: gut microbiome; feature: rumen; material: KS-attached | host: Bos | place: Iran: Karaj | collected 2018-10 | reverse complement strand
ATTCAGAACGCCAACGGCGATGTTGAACAGCAGAAGCAGCAGATCGACTATTTTATAAAGAAGAATGTGGACGTCATAGTTATCATCTGCATCGACCCGGAGGAACTGGTAGACAGTATAAAGAAGGCTCACGATGCAGGAATTAAGGTTATTGCTTACGACAGGCCCATTCCGAATGCCGGCGTTGATCTCTATGTGTCTTTTGACAATGAAAAAGTCGGTGAGCTCATGGGAGAAGCCATGGTAAAGGCGGGACTTTCGGGTGGCAAGGTCCTTATGATAAACGGATCTCCCAAGGATCAGAACGTTCCCATGGTCAGAGAGGGCTTCAGGAACGTTATGAGAAAGAACGGCGTGGAGATACTTGATGAGTATTACTGCGACGGCTGGAAGGCTGAACTGGCCAGTGGCTATGTTTACAGCTATCCGGAACTTGTCAAGGAAGCGGATGGCATCATGTGTGGCAACGATGACCTGGCCAGCCGTGTTGTCTTTTCCCTTGCTGAAATGAGACTTGCAGGTAAGAAGCTCGTATGCGGACAGGATGCGGACCTTGAGGCCTGTCAGAGGATTGTTGAAGGGACCCAGATCATGACTGTGTATAAGCCCATTGAGAAGCTGGCCCAGAAGGCAGCGGAGGCAGCAGTTGCTCTCGCAGAGGGAAAAGAGATCGAGGATGAGGGTCTTTCGGAGATGAAAGACGGAAGTGAGAAGATCCCCTACCTTAAGATCGAGCCCATCGGAGTCACCAAGGACAACATTGATGAAGTCATAATCAACAGTGGATTCCACTTAAGAGAAGACGTCTACCTTAATGTCAAGGGATAAAATTTCATTTTGGTGTCGTTATAGCACAAATTTGTTTCATATGAAGTCGTGCCAGCAAAAAAATGCTAGCACGGCTTCTTTTTTGTCTTGTTCAAGGTTAAAAATATGCTTGATGTCGCAATTTATTCCTATGGATTCTATGGTAATTTACTATTGTAAAGCGCAGACATTGGTCTGCATAAACTATTCAAACCTTATAGGGAGGATTATTGCAATGAAGAAAAAGATTTTAAGTGGTATCCTTTCAGCTGTTATGGCAGCTTCACTCCTTGCAGGATGTGGACAGGCTGCACAGACAACAACTGAAGCTCCTGCAGCAGAGCCTGCAGCAACAGAAGCACCTGCAGCTGAGCCCGCAGCAGAGCCTGCAGCAACCGGAACAGGCAAGGTTGGTGTAGCAATGCCTACCAAGGACCTTCAGAGATGGAACCAGGACGGTGCCAACATGGAAGAGCAGCTTAAGGCAGCTGGATACGAAGTTGACCTTCAGTACGCTTCTAACGACATCGCTACACAGGTTTCTCAGATCGAGAACATGATCTCATCTGGCGCACAGGTACTCGTTATCGCATCTATCGATGGTGATTCACTCGGCACAGTACTTGCACAGGCTAAGGAAGCTGGCATTTCAGTTATCGCTTATGACCGTCTTATCATGAATTCAGACGCTGTTTCTTACTACGCAACATTCGATAACTACATGGTAGGAACAAAGCAGGGCGAGTACATCGAGCAGCAGCTCGACCTCAAGAATGCAGCAGGTCCTTTCAACATGGAAATCTTCACTGGTGACCCTGGTGACAACAACGCTAGATTCTTCTACGGCGGAGCTATTGACGTTCTTAAGCCTTACATCGACGAGGGCAAGATCGTAGTTAAGTCTGGTCAGGTTGACTTTGATAAGGTTGCTACAGCTAACTGGGCAACAGAGAACGCTCAGTCAAGAATGGATGCTATCATCTCAGCTAACTACGCTGATGGCACAAAGCTTGATGCAGTTCTTTGCTCAAACGACTCAACAGCACTCGGTGTTACAAACTCACTTGAAGCTAACTACACAGGTGATTGGCCAATCATCACAGGTCAGGACTGTGACGTTGCTAACGTTAAGAACATGATCGCTGGTAAGCAGTCAATGTCTATCTTCAAGGATACAAGAACTCTTGCAGCTAAGACTGTAGAGATGGTTGACGCTATCATGAAGGGTTCAGAGGCTCCTGTAAACGATACAAAGACATACGACAACGGAACAGGTATCATTCCTTCATACCTTTGCGAGCCTGTATTCGCAGACGTTAACAACTACAAAGAGCTCCTCATCGATTCTGGTTACTACACAGAGGATCAGCTCAAGTAATTTAAATTTGGTAATTTAACAATTACGTTTTCCCAAATTGAACATAGGCGGGCCGTAAATGACCCGCCTTATGTTCGCCCTAAAATGATTGCACGGAAATGGAGGAGGGCATCGTGGCAAAGATATTACTGGAAATGAAGAATATCACCAAAACCTTCCCTGGCGTAAAGGCCTTAGATAACGTAAACCTTCAGGTTGAAGAAGGTGAAATCCACGCGCTGGTAGGAGAGAACGGTGCTGGAAAGTCCACTCTTATGAATGTCCTTAGTGGAGTTTATCCCTTCGGATCATATGAGGGTGATATAGTTTATGACGGAGAGGTTTGTCAATTTAATCAGATCAAAGACAGTGAGTCAAAGGGTATAGTTATCATCCATCAGGAGCTGGCTCTTATCCCTTATATGACAATCGCTGAGAACATGTTCCTCGGAAACGAGAGAGGAAACAAGATTAAGATCAACTGGCATGAGACCAATGAACTTGCCAGAAAGTATCTCGACATCGTAGGCCTTAAAGAGGGCACACAGGTTCTTATCAAGGACATCGGTGTTGGTAAACAGCAGCTTGTAGAAATTGCGAAGGCTCTTTCAAAGGATGCAAGACTTCTTATCCTTGACGAGCCCACATCTTCACTTAATGAGACAGATTCAAAGGCACTTCTTGACCTGCTCCTTAAGCTGAAGGCAGAAAGAGGTCTTACCTCTATTATTATTTCCCACAAACTTAACGAGGTTTCATATGTTGCCGACAAGATCACAGTTATCCGTGACGGTTCAACAATCGAAACTCTTACAAAGGGCGTGGATGATTTCTCCGAAGCAAGGATCATCAAGGGAATGGTTGGTCGTGAACTTTCAGACAGATTCCCGAAAAGAGAGCCTCATATCGGAGAGGTAAAGATGGAGATAAAGAACTGGAACGTTTATCATCCTCTTTATAAAGAAAGAAAAGTCGTTGACAATGTTAACTTATATGTTAAAAAGGGCGAGGTTCTCGGAATCTCAGGTCTTATGGGAGCTGGAAGAACAGAGCTTGCCATGAGCGTATTTGGGAAAAGCTATGGGGAAAACATTACCGGACAGACTTTTATTGATGGAAAAGAAGTTCATCTTAATACTGTAAGTCAGGCAATCAAGAACGGACTTGCATATGTTACAGAAGACAGAAAGGGAAATGGACTTATCCTGTCTAATCCCATAAAGATCAATACAACCTTGGCTAACCTTGACGAAGTAAGTAATAGAAAGGTTATTGATAAGCACAAGGAATACTCAGTAGCAGTAGAGTATAAGGAAAAGCTCAAAACAAAATGTCCTACAGTAGAACAGAATGTTGGAAACCTCAGCGGTGGAAATCAGCAGAAAGTTCTTTTGGCAAAATGGATGTTTGCAGATCCTGAAATCCTTATCCTTGACGAGCCTACAAGAGGTATCGACGTAGGTGCTAAGTACGAGATCTACTGCATTATCAACCAGCTGGTAGCTGAAGGTAAATCAGTCATCATGATTTCTTCAGAGCTTCCTGAAATCCTTGGTATGTGCGACAGAATCTATGTTATGAACGAAGGAAAAATGGTCGGGGAGCTTGATGCAAAAGATGCAACCCAGGAAAAAATTATGACTTATATCTTACAGTCATCTGGAAACGAGGAGGAGAATCATGAATAAAGATCAAATTTTAGGATTTTTGAAAAAGAACACCATGGTGTTCGTTCTTGTAATAGTTTTAGCGTTCTTTTCATTTATGACAGGCGGAGCAATCCTGCTTCCCATGAATGTAAGTAACCTTATTTCACAGAACGCATACGTATTTGTTCTTGCAACAGGTATGCTGCTCTGTATCCTGACCGGTGGTAACATCGATCTGTCAGTTGGTTCAGTAGTATGTTTCGTTGGTGCCGTTGGCGCAACACTTATGATGAACTTTGGTGTTCCTGTATGGCTTGCAATCGTTATCATGATCGGTATCGGAACAGCAATCGGTGCATTCCAGGGCTTCTGGATCGCGTTTGTTCGTATCCCTCCTTTCATCGTAACACTGGCAGGTATGCTTATTTACAGAGGACTTTCAAACGTAGTACTTAATGGTCTTACAGTTTCAATCAAGGATCAGACAAGCTTTGTAAATCTGTTCGGTGGTGGTGCTAACTGCTACATTCCTGATTTCTTAGGCGGCGGAGCACTTAACCTTACATGTCTCTTTGCCGGAATCATCGGAGCAACAATCTACGTGCTTCTTCAGGTTACAGGACGTATCAAGAAAAAGAACTCCGGATATGAGCTTGAGAACGTTGTAACATTTACAATAAAGACAGCAGTTCTGGCAGCAGTACTTGTAGCATTTGCTTACAGACTTGCTCAGCACAAGGGTATTCCTTCAGTTCTTATCTGGGTACTCATCGTAGTATTTGTTTACGGATACATCACAAGCAACACAACAATCGGACGTTACTTCTACGCAGTAGGTGGTAACGAGAAGGCTACAAAGCTTTCAGGTATCGATACAAACAAGGTTTACTTCCTTGCTTACACAAACATGGGATTCCTTGCAGCACTTGCAGGTATGATCACAATCGCTCGTCTTACATCAGCTCAGCCTACATACGGCCAGAACTACGAGATGGACGCTATCGGATCCTGCTTCATCGGTGGAGCATCAGCTTACGGTGGAATCGGAACAGTTCCCGGCGTTATCGTTGGTGCGGTTCTCATGGGTGTTATCAACCTTGGTATGTCACTTATGGGCGTTGATGCCAACATGCAGAAGGTTGTAAAAGGTATCGTTCTTCTTGCAGCCGTTATCTTCGACGTAGTATCAAAGCGTGGCGGAAAGTTCGTTGTAAAGAACTGATCTTAGAAAAGGTATTTCCAATAGGGTATAGAACCGGGGCACTCTTGCCCCGGTTTTTGTGTTATACTATAGTCTACTACCCAAATGTTTCAAAAGAGGTATCACCATGATCACAAGTACATCCAACGACCGCGTCAAGAAGGTCGTAAGCTACGTAGAAAAGAGCAAGGCCCGTCGCGAGGACGGCGTCTTTGTAATAGAAGGAATGAAGATGCTCAGGGAAGCTCCCGTTCTTCAGGTTTCCGAAGTGTATGTCACGGAGAAGTTCGTCTCCGGCGCCAGCGAGGAGGACAAGGAAATTCTCTGGAGATATGGCGCGGAAGAGGTTTCCGAGGAAGTCATGAAGAAGATGAGTGACACCCAGACGCCTCAGGGAGTCCTTGCGGTAATAAGGCAGTATGACTACACCTTGGAGGAGGTCATCGAGGGCTACAACCGGGAGGCAGCAGAATCGGGAAAAGAGAATGCTCCTCTCCTTCTGGTTCTTGAGAATATACAGGATCCCGGAAACCTTGGCACCATGCTCCGTTCGGGTGAGGGTGCGGGAGTTACGGGCGTTATCCTCAGCAAGGGCTGCGCCGACATCTACAATCCCAAGGTAATAAGATCCACCATGGGCTCCATTTTCAGGATGCCATATATATATGTAGAAGATGTTCCTTCTTTGGTAAAAGAGCTGACGGCTAAGGGCGTACACACCTATGCAGCCCATCTTAAAGGGGAGAAGAACTACGACGAGTTCGATTACACACAGCCAACAGCATTTCTTATAGGTAACGAAGGAAACGGACTGACCAAAGAGACTGCAGATGCGGCTGAGATCTATGTCCTCATTCCCATGAAGGGAGAGGTGGAATCCATGAACGCAGCCACATCATCAGCAATACTTACATTTGAAGCTTCCAGACAGAGGAGGGGGTAAAGGAAATGACAGTAGGATTTATCGGATTAGGAAACATGGCAAAGGCAATGATCGGCGGCATTTTGCAGAAAGGCCTCATGGGACCCAACGAAATCATAGGCTCAGCCAACACAGAGGAGACCTGCCGTAAGGTGGCAGATAAGTTCGGAATTCAGACAAGGAACTCCAACGCTGCAGTTGCCAAGGAGGCAGACATCATCGTTCTTGCTGTTAAGCCTCAGTATCTCAAGGTTGTTATCGCAGATATCATGGACAGTGTCGATGAGAACAAGGTCATCGTCAGCATCGCAGCAGGCAAGACCATCGCATGGATCGAGAACGAGTTTGAAAAGCCCACCAAGATCATCAGAGTAATGCCCAACACACCTGCTCTTGTAGGCGAAGGATGTTCTGCTGTCTGCAGGAACGATCTTGTGGACGACAATTCCTATCACTTTGTAAAAGAGCTTTTGGAGAGCTTTGGAAAGGCATATACCGTACCTGAGTCACTTATGGACGTAGTGGTCGGTGTAAGCGGATCATCACCTGCATATGTCTTTTTATTCATCGAAGCCATGGCAGATGCAGCAGTAGCAGGCGGAATGCCAAGAAAGCAGGCTTATGAGTTCGCTGCACAGTCAGTACTTGGCAGTGCCAAGATGGTCCTTGAAACAGGCAAGCACCCGGGAGAACTTAAGGACATGGTATGCTCACCTGCAGGTACTACAATCGAGGCTGTAAGAGTCCTTGAGGAAGCAGGCTTTAGAGGAACCGTGATGGATGCTGTAACAGCGTGCATCGACAAGAGCAGAAGCCTGTAAATTTCACACTTTTTTGACACAAATTTAATAGAAATTTGACAAAATGGCTCATCTTTGCTATTATTACCTCCGAATTGTTTAAATCTTAATATGTTGCAATATCTTTGTAACAAATTTAAATAAAAAAGAGGATAGCAATCGGTATGGATAACTCACGAAAGTTATTCTTTGGGGCCACTAAGACCATGGCAGTACTTTTCCTGGTTGTGGTAATGTCTTTTACCCAGAGTATAACAGTAGAGGCAAGACGCACTTCAAACTATTTAGAACTTGCTACAGGAATTACAAATATTATCAGTCCCATCGCTCCACTTGGAATTGACAGCGAAGCCCCTGAGGTTAAGGCTGCCGAGAACGCAGAGAAGTCTGCAGCATCCGAGAGCAGCACAGAGAGTGCTTCAGAGAGCGAATCATCAAATCTCGTGATGGCCAATGTCAGCAGAGTGATGAATGTCAGGGAAGAGCCCAACGAAGACAGCGCTAAGGTCGGAGTTCTTTACAAGGACTGCGGAGGTAAGATCTTAGACAGACAGGACGGATGGACCAAGGTTCAGTCCGGAGATCTTATCGGATGGGCCAAGGATGAGTATCTTTTATTCGATGAGGATGCTGAGGCACTTGCTCAGGACGTTGGTAAGCAGATAGTTACCAGCAACGGAACAGCTCTTAACATCAGGGCTGAGGCTTCATCAGATGCCGAGGTTGTTGGCGTTCTTGCAGAGAACACCTTCGTAGACCTTATCGAGGATACAGGCGATGGATGGATCGCCGTTGATTACAACGATGAGACCGGATATGTTCAGGCTGATTATGTTACATCAACCTTCAAGATCGACTCCGGTGAGACCATAGCAGCCATCAAGCTTCGTGAGGAAGCTGAGAAGAAGGCAGCACTTACCAAGAACCGCGGAGCAGTCAGCGCAGATGCTGATGAGGTCAAGCTCCTTGCAGCACTTATCCAGTGTGAGGCAGGTAACCAGCCATATGAAGGTAAGGTTGCAGTCGGTGCGGTAGTTATGAACCGTGTTAAGTCAGGTGGTTACCCGAGCAGTATCTACGGTGTAATCTACGCATCAGGTCAGTTCACACCTGCTCTTAACGGAACCGTTGCAAGAGTATACAACTCAGGCAAGATCAGCGATTCCAATTATCAGGCAGCTCAGGCAGCCATCAACGGAGAGACAACCGTTGGATCAGCCCTTCACTTCAGACGTGTAAACGGAAGAGAAGGAATCGTCATCGGAGCTCATGTATTCTGGTAATTTGGGGTGCACGAAATAAAGCATATATGATAGAATGTAGGGGATTGCTAGTTTGGCAGTCCCCTTTTTGACTCCAAAATGGTCCCCAGGGACGGAGTCAAGGGACCATTTTTTAGTTTGGAGGAGGAGCATCATGAATTTATACGGAAGAGATTTTCTGAAACTGCTGGATTTTACCACTGAAGAGATAGAGTACCTCATTGACCTGGCCGCAGAGCTCAAGGACAAGAAGAAAAACGGTATTCTTCATGACGAGCTTAAGGGTAGGAACATAGCTCTTATTTTTGAGAAGACCAGCACCAGAACGAGATGTTCCTTTGAAGTTGCTGCACATGACCTCGGAATGGGTTCAACCTACCTTAATCCTACAGACTCCCAGATCGGCAAGAAGGAGAGCATCGCAGACACAGCGCGTGTTCTTGCCAGCATGTATGACGGAATCGAGTACAGAGGCTTTGAGCAGGAGATAGTTGAGACAATAGCTAAGCACAGCAAGGTGCCGGTATGGAACGGTCTTACCAACGAGTTTCATCCCACACAGATGCTTGCTGATGCCCTTACAATAAAAGAGCACTTTGGCCGCCTTAAAGGTATCCACCTTGTTTACATGGGCGATGCAAGGTACAACACAGGTAACTCCCTGATGGTTCTGTGCGCTAAGCTGGGAATGCACTTTACTGCAGTATCCAACAAGAAGTACTTCCCTGCAGAAGACCTTGTTAAGACTTGTCAGGAAATCGCAGCACAGACTGGTGCAGTGATTGATTTCTCTGAGGATGCCATAGAGGGAACCAAGGGCGCAGACGTAATCTACACCGATATCTGGGTATCCATGGGCGAGCCCGACAGCGTATGGGAGGAGAGGATACAGACCTTATCGCCTTACCGCGTAACTATGGACATCATGAAGAACGCAGGAGACGGATGCGTATTCATGCATTGCCTGCCATCCTTCCACGATCTCAATACAGGAATCGGAAAAGACATCAAGAAGAAATATGGTCTTGATGAGATGGAAGTTACAGATGAAGTATTTGAGTCAGAGCGCTCTATTGTATTTGAGGAGGCCGAGAACCGCATGCACACCATCAAGGCAGTAATGTATGCGACACTCAAGAAATAATGCTTAGTAAAGAACATATAAGTGAGCAGCTGCACACAAAATGGGCAGCTTGCAACATTTGGTATAAAGACGTAACAGGTTCCACCAACGACGACGCAGGGCGCCTCGCAGAAGAAGGAGCACCTCACGGAATGCTGGTGGTGGCAGATAAACAGGAAACGGGGCGCGGCTCCAGAGGAAGGTCATGGGAGACTCCGGCCGGTGCCAATATTGCCATGAGCCTTATTGTGAGGCCTAAGGTCCCCATAGAGAGCATTTCCATGCTCACCCTGGTTATGGGACTGTCGGTTGCAGAAGGCGCTGAACAGGCCATAAATGAGAGCATTTCAGACAGCTCTTTTACCTGCAATATAAAGTGGCCCAATGACGTTATCCTGGCGGACAGGAAGATCTGTGGAATACTGACAGAGCTTCATATGGCCCCGGAGGGCGGAATCGCAGACGTTGTCATCGGAGTCGGAATTAACGTAAATATGGCGCATTTTCCGGAAGAAATTAAGGATGTGGCAGGATCTCTTTTGACAGGATGCGGACACAGAATAGACAGGAGTCTTGTGGTGGCCCGGGTTATGGAGAGGTTTGAGCAGAACTATGAGAAATTTGAAAAGAGCCATGACCTATCGCTGCTTAAGGACCAGTATGAAAAGAGACTGGTTAATAAGGACCAGAGAGTGATGCTTCTTGATACAAAAAAGCCTGCTGAGGTAAGAGGCAGCGAAGACGTGGAAGAGAAGTTTGTTAAGTCCGGAGAGGCTCAGGGAACAGCCCTCGGAATCACCGATAAGGGCGAGCTGATAGTCAGGATGGACGACGGCGAGATAAAAGAAGTAACCTCCGGCGATGTTTCTGTCAGAGGACTTTACGGATATGTATAACAGGGAGGATTAAGAGATGATCTTAGTCGTTGATGTAGGAAATACCAATATTACTTTCGGTGTGTTTGACAAAGAGGAGCTAAAGAGCTCTTTCCGTATGATGAGCAAGATCGATCACACATCCGATGAGTACGGGATTCAACTTCTTGGGATGTTGGGACATAATGGCATAGACAAGGATGATATCGAAGGCGTTATGATCGCCAGCGTTGTGCCTCAGGTCATGCATGCTCTGGTAAATGCAATAGTAAAATACATCGGCAAGAAGCCATATATCGTAGGCCCCGGCATCAAGACCGGCATCAAGATTGTCACGGACAACCCCAGGGAGATCGGCCCCGACCTTATAGTAGATGCTGTTGCCGCTTTTGAGATCTACGGCGGACCGGTGCTGGTTGTGGACTACGGAACAGCAACCACATATGTTCCTATTAATGAAAAGGGTGAGTTCTTTGCGGGAGTTGTTTCACCGGGCATCAGGATTTCAGCTAAGGCCCTCTGGGAAGGTACAGCCAAGCTTCCTGAGATCGAGATCAAAAAGCCCGATTCGATCCTTGCCAGGGAGACCATCTCCAGTATGCAGGCAGGACTTATCTATGGACAGATCGGCCAGTCCAAGTATATTATCAGTGAGATGAAAAGAGAATCCGGTTTGCCGGACATGAAGGTAGTTGCCACAGGCGGTCTCGGAAGGCTTATATCTGAGCTCACAGAGGAGATTGATATCTACGATCCCATCCTCACGCTCAGAGGACTTCAGATATTATATGAAAAGAACCGTCGCAACAAGCCACAGAACAAGGATTTTGATGACCAGAATCAGCCTGAATAAGGAGTTATATAATGGGTGCCAAGGAATTTGAAGAAGAGTACAACAAAGAGTTTGAGGAAGACCTTCATATAGATGAGATGCAAAAGACCAACAAGGGTCGCGTGTTTGAAAAGGCAGCCGGCGGAAGGATAGTTCTGTGCGGAGCCGATGCCTACGAGCAGAAGTATTACTTTAACCCGCTTTTCAAGCAGATTCCCGACAGCATCAAGAAGGAACTGAATATCATCAGCGTTCTCTTTACCCAGGAGGCAGGCGGTATCTTTACCATTGTTTTCGAGGAGGACGGCAGCGTTTCAATTGAGACCAATGCTGATGAAGAGGATCTCACCTACGATGAGATCACAGCGGGACTTCTTGTAGGCGAGGTCAGGAGAAAGAGACAGGACCTGTTTG
>JAEEGI010026210.1_pt1 | contig 11242 bp, 3 predicted proteins | sample 8958751 | NCBI WGS metagenome assembly JAEEGI01 (sample SAMN16246545, study PRJNA631951) | gut metagenome | biome: gut microbiome; feature: rumen; material: KS-attached | host: Bos | place: Iran: Karaj | collected 2018-10 | reverse complement strand
CCATGCGACCCTGGTCGACCTCCTCGAAGGCGAGACCCGACGAGTAGGCGAAGGTGCTGTTGGTCAGCGAGATGTTGCGGTAGCCGCCGTTTGACTCGGTGCCCAGCTTGAAGCGGCCACACACCCAGCCGACGGGTTCAGGGACGTAGGTGCCGTCGAGCAGCGTGCCGCACTTATAGCCCGTGATGTTGCAGTTCGTGACGGCGATGTGCTCGGTGATGACGGGCCGCTTCAGCGCATAGCTCGACTTCAGCACGAGGGCATCGTCGCTGGGCGTGTTGATACGGCAGTTGGTGATGGTCATGTACATACAGCAGTCGATGTCGAAGCCGTCGCGGTTGGTGTCGATGGTAACGTTGTCGATGGTCGACAGGTCACAGCCCGTCATGATGATGGCGAAGTGGCCGCCGCGGTAGATGGTGATGTCGCGGATGGTGACCTGTCGGCAGAGCTTCAGGGCTATGGCCTTGTCGCCGGTACCGATGCTGCCGCCCTGCACCTGGCCGGCCTTCTCGGTGTCCTTCTTCGTCAGGCCTTCGCCGTCAATCATTCCGTGACCGGTAATCGAGACGTTCGTCTGCCCTTCAGCCCAGATAAGCGAGTTGTGGAAGTAGGTGTGGCCGCCATCCTGATACTCGGGGAAGTCGAAAGGCTCAGACTCATCGTAGAGCCCCCCTTCCATAGAGGGAAACTTTTTCGGATTGACGGCAAGGATCTTTGCTCCGGCCGCGAGGTGCAGGTCGATGTTCGACTTCAGGCGGATGCTGCCGCTAAGGTAAGTGCCTGCAGGCAGCAGCACCTGTCCGCCGCCGTCCTTCACAGCAGCCTCTATCGCGGCATTGATGGCTGGCGAGTCAAGTGTTCGCCCATCGCCCTTTGCGCCGAAGTCGCGTACATTGTAAACACCGTTGGCCGCAACGGTGAGCGTTGCGGCCAAGGTCAATAGGATGAATGCGATTCTTTTCATTTAGTCATCTGTCAGGCTAAAGATGAGCAACTGGCGAGAATCCACGTTTGTAGTCTCATCTTCGCTGATTTCTATGGCGTCAGACGTGGCCAGCATATCGATGAGTTCCACATCAATCAGCTCAACAGCCGGACTTTCATATTCTTTCTTCATAAGTATGTCCTCCTTTCGTTTACTTAATGATTACTTTCTTTCCGTCAACCACATAGACACCCTTTGAAGGAGTCTTCACGCGGCGGCCCTGCAGGTCGTAAATCTGATTAACGTTAACGTCAACGTTGACAGAGCCGATAGCGGTAGCGTCATCGAAGATGAGTTCCAGCAGGCGGGCATTGCTATTCATCGGCAGGTAAGCCTTGCCGGCGGGAATCTCGGTACCTGTGAACACCTTAAACTTATCGCCGTCGAGCACGTAGACGCTCTTGGCACCAACATTTGTGGCGGTCACGGCAGCCACAAGCAGATTACCCTCGATGGAGGTTGCACTTGTAGCTACAGGAATGGTGTACTCTGTACCAGCCGCACCTTTCAGCACGAGACCCGTCTCAGCGGGAGTGGCGTCAACAGAGGTCAGCATTGCCTTGTCTGCCGTCTGCTCCTTAACGATGTAGGCCGTCAGACCTTCTACAGCTGAGAAGTCGAGAGCCTTGGCAGAAGCCAGCGTTGCGTAACCAGAAGCATTCAGAGTGACCTTCACAACTTCAGCAACTGTAGCCACAACACTCTCAGAAGCCTCGCTCAGACCGCCCATCTCGTTGGCGGCGCGAACGGCGTAGGTTCCGCTCTCCGTCAGCTCGTAAGTCGGTTCGGTGGTGAAGTCAATCACAGCACCGTCCTTCACGATAGCCCAGAGCAGAGCGTAGTTGCTGTTGTCCCAGACGAGGTTGTTGCCCTCCTGCTTCACGTTCTGCGGCACGGGAGCCTGCTCAGTGGCGAGGGTGGGATCCCAGTCGCCGAACATATTGTGCAGATTGCCAGCCTCAAGGGCCTCTTCTGCAGTGAGTACAGGCACGTTGGCGTGACCTTCACCGAAGGTGGTCTTACGACCGCTGAGGTCAACGCTGGTGCCGGTGGTGAGGGTCGAGTTCCACTCGGCAAACTGCTTCGGCCAGCCGTTGCTCATCTCGCTCCAGCCAATGGCCGAGGGCGCATACTGCATCTTGGTATCTATCCAAAGGGCAACAGGCGTACCCTGACCCCACGGACGACCCAACGTGTACTTACCGTTCAGAGCGCTGTTCTCGCAAAGAATATTACAGCCCTTAAACACATAGCCATACTTGATGCTCTTCGACGGCACGGCGATATAGCCGCCCGTAGCCATACAAATCTGAATATCGACAGCATTGAAGAAGGCATCGCCCTTACCGCAGAGGAAGTCGGTGCGACCGCGAACCTTACCACCTTCGAAGTAGTAGTAGCCGTTGTCGTTGCTCGAAGTCCAAGTGTCCTGGTAGCCCCACAGTACGGTGTTCTTGTAGATGGTCTGCGAGCCCTTGTCCTGAATGGCGATGTTACGACCACGTGCGTCAACCATACTGCTCTTTACGGTGAGGTCCTGGAAGTAGGTTCCACGTACAGTGCCTTGTAGCTGAAGCACGTCGCTCTTGCCGATACCGTCGTAGACATTAGTAGTCCCAAACTGCCCGGCGTACTCTTTGGTGTTGTCAATGCTATTGGTGATGACGACACCATCAGTGCTCTCGCCGATAAACGAAATGTTGGAAGCGGAGATTATCGTGTAGGGAGCGGGATAGGTGTTGCCGTCGTCGCTATTGATGGTCTCAGTAGTGCTTAAAGGCAGCTGGTACATACCGTTCTTCAGGAATATGCGGTAGCGCGTGTTCTGATCGCTACGGCTGTCGGCAGCAGCAATGGCGGCTAACAGTCCGTCAGCGTCCTCAACCACGGCGTCGTAGAGGCCCTTCGTCACAGTCGGGCGTTCCATCGTGGTGAAGCTGAAGGAAATAGGCACGTCAATGGCATTATTAGTCAGGTCACTGACAGTGTAAATAGGCAGGGTGAAGGTGTACTCCGTGGAGTACTCCAGACCCTTGTACTCGAACGAGATGGTCTTGCCGCTGACAACGGGTGTCAGAATCTTCGAGCCGAGTGTAGCGGTAGTACCTTCGGCAACCATCACCTTCTCGTCGAACGTCAGTACCACCTTACCATTGGCAGATACACCAGAAGCCTCTTCAGCGGGAACAGTCGAAACAAGCACGGGAGCAATGCCATCGTTAACGAGAGCCGGCGTACCCGTGATGAAGAACATGGCCAGCGTATTGCCGTCGTTCTTGGAGCTACTGCCATCGACCTTGGAGGTCTTGTCGGCAATCATACGGATATATACCTCAGCCTGATTGTTGCAATCATCAGGCAAAAGTCCATTGAAAGAAATAGGGGACTTGGTACCTGTCATAGTGATGCTGCCAAAGTTCGACCACGACTCGCCGTCGAGCGAGTACTCGGCATCGTAAGTCTGGTAGGCATTGTAGTTATACAGCATCTGGAACTGCACTTTGATGTTGGTGAAGTCTTTAGCATTCACCTTCGTCTGCCAGTGGTAGTGGCCCACGTCGCCATCGCTGGCACCTACGTTCCAGTTCACGGCAGCACCCTTAAAACCTTCGTAGCCTCCGGCAGCCTCGGTGCTCTTGTCGAGCCAACCCTTGGCGTCGCCTGACTCGGTATTCACCAGACTCAAAGCTGACGTTGCATTCATCTCGGAAGCGAAGTCAGCTATACGACCTTCGTTGCCCTTCTTGTAGAAGTCCCAACCGGCAATGATGTCGGCCTGCGAGTAAACGGCTGTCAACTCCGTATCGGCAGTCATACTGATCAGCTTCGACGAGCCTGTCTCGCCGTCGCTCCAGTTGTTGAACGTCACAAGGCCTTCATAGCTATTGGCCGTCAGTTGCACGGCTGTACCAGCCTCGTACATCATCTTGCCATCCACCATTGTTGGCGCAGGATCAATAGTTACCATATAGTCATTAGTTCCATCAACGGTCAGTGCCAGCTCGTAGGTCTCAACAGCCTGGAAGTTGGCGGTGAGGATTTCATCCTTAGCAATGTCGAACATATAGACTGCATCAGTGGAAACCACTTCGTCATCAGCGTTTGTCCAGTTCACGAAGTCGTAACCGAAGTTCTCGGTAGCCGTGAGTTTGACGGTCGAGCCTTCCTCGTACTCGTCGGCTGCGGGATAGACATTGACCGAGCCGCCCTCAACGGGAGCTGTGGCGGTTGCAAGAGTATACTTATTGACGACAGCAGCGGTGCCGTTAACAGTACCAAAAATTATAATATTTGCTATATCGAGATCCTTCTTTGCTGCAAAGCCCGATACATAAATACGGAAAGCAAACTCTGAACAGCCATCAGTTGTGATAGCCACAGAATGATTCATTGGAGGTGTTCCTGTTGTATTGTTGTTACGAATAATATCTTCCTTGGGAACTGTTGTTATTGCGCTTTCCGTTCCGTCAATAACATAGCTATATGAGTAGCTCGCATTGTCTGTGCCATTCTTCACAGCATCGTATGTCACACTGGTAGGTTTGAAGGTTAGACCTGCAGCAACCTTGACACGATATTCAACCATATTGTTCACGTCATTACCTGGATTATCGCTTGAGGGTTTGAGTGCCAGCATTGCCTGGTTAAAGATTGTCTTTGTAGAAACATTCAATCCTGTACCGATAGCGGATGACGTAGCGGAGAAAGCATCAGTCAAATCATCGGACACGGTACCGGTTGCTTCATTACCAATCGCCCATATCACACTGCCTGCCACATTGTCATAGCTCTCGCCGCCACCCTGGCTCTGCACCACGGGCAGTACGACCTGAATATAACGGTAGTAGCTACCATCGCCAATCACCACGTCAACAGTCTCTGCTGCGCCAGCAATAGTGTAGCTGATGGTATTAGCAGAGGTATAGTCGTTTTGGCCATCAATGGTAGTAGTGGTAATTTCATTAAAGGCTTCCATTGAGACGATAGCATCCTTGCACGAAGGCACGGTAAACATGGTGCCATTGTTGAGCTGTGCCCAGTCTGTCCAACCACCGTTGGCAAACTTTCCGTTGGTGGTATCAAAGTCGGCCTTCACATCGATAGTCTTGCCGTTGACAATAGCCTGAGCCACCCAAATACCCGTCTTCCCCTCAAAGCCGACGTTGGGTGCGCCGTTCTGACGCAGGAAGTCAAACTTCACGGTGACAGGCTCAGTGCGGTCAGCGAGGCTTACTTCGTTGGTGGTAAACACTGCTGTCAATGTCACGTCGTTCTCTGGTACTGTGTACTCTGAGCCAACGGCATACTCTTGCTCGCCATCGCTCCATCCTGTAAGCGTCTTGCCCTCCACATACATAGTGAAATTTTTCGGCAGAGTAATTTTCTTGCCCACCTCCTGCTTTATGGCCTCGGGAACGAAGGCGGAACTGCCGGCCTCACCAGCAGCAAAGGTTACGGTCGCATCGGTGACAAGCTGAGACGGGTCAACTGTCTCAACAGAAATGAACGGACAGTAACCCATACCAGTGATAGTCAGCGTCGTGGCCTCACCTTTATAAATTAGTTCGGTTACATTTTGGCGGTCATTCTTCCAACAGGCAGTAGTGGGAGTAGCTGATACCACAACATCGCCATTGCTGTCGGTCACTTTTATCTCATTACCGCTATACGTACACTGACCAACGAGAATCTTCACAGCACCTGGAACGGCTGTAACGACCTTCATACCCGTCATTCCATGCTCACTGTGATAGCTGCCGCTAACGTTAGCTATCGACTTAGCATCATTGGCAGCCACACGATAGGTATTACCATCAGCATCGACAGCAACACCGAATTCTACGGCAGTGCCCTGCACCTGCTCCTCGGAAGTAAGCAGTGTTCCGCTCTGATTGTTTACAATAACAGCAAAATCCTGGAACTCTGCAGGCTCTGTAATAGTCTCAACCACATCATCAGCCGTGCGAGGGCAAATCTCGATAACATCGTTAAAGAGCACCACCACGCCTGTCACGTCATAGGTCTTGCCATCCTCAATAGCAACGCTAGTTTTGAACTTGTCAAAGTAGGTAATGGTTTTCTCGCCATCAGAGAGAGTAATTGTCTTACCATCTGAAGATACAGAAGCAGTAACGTTCTTCAGTGTCACAAGAGTACTTTGATTGGCCTTAACAACCTCGCCTATAGCTTTCTCCACTGAAGCGACTGCTGCGGTACCGATGGTCAAGCCCTCTTTTGTGAAGTTGGTAATTTCAGCTGCACCCTGGTAAAGCTGAATGGCAGCATCAATAGTACCTGTCAGTGTCTGTCCAACTTCCAAACCGTGATTCTTTGTATAAAGCAAAGCACCAAAACCATTGGCATCTGCCAAATATGCATTACTACCGTTGACGTATACCACTTTCTCACCGTTGAAAGTAATAGTGGCAGGTATGCTGTTCCCTGTCGCTTTTTCTTGCAAGGTAGTGAAACTGCTAATAGTCACCTTTGCAGGTGTCACAGTCAGGTCAAAACTGGCTGTACTTGGCTTATAATTTGTGTCATCACCTGCATAAACGGCTGTGATCTTTGCTGTTCCTGCAGCAATAAAGTTAATCTTGCCATCAGCGATGGTTGCTACATTAGTATTGGAACTTTCCCACACGATGGAAGCACCAGAAACCTCCGTCTCACCTGCCATCACCGTTGCCGTAGGCAGATTCATCGAGCCGTCAACCTCGCCTGTATACTGGTGTTCGCCAAGCGTCAGAGTCGTTGCGATGCGGGTGTCGGAAGACTCTGCAACTTTCTTATAGAGTTGGATGGCCTGCTGCCCGCTTTTGAAAAAACGAAAACGATTTTGGTCGCTGGCTTTGTTATACCGCAGTGTAACGTCACCACCCGAGGTGGTTATTTTAAAAACGGCATTACCGCCATCTATACTAATGGCATGATAATAACCAGTTGCTAATGCTGCTGCTTGCTTCAAACCATTGGCATAGGATGTTTGGCCAATATAGTTACCACTGGCCGACCTAACAGTGTAGCCGTTATCTGTACTAGTAATTGTAAACGTAGCGGCATCTACAGTTGCTGACGATGCAATCTTATTGCTTTCAATCGTGATTGCTACCGTGTTACTTACAGCATCCAAAGTAGTTAATCCTCCATTGAAAGCCACACTGCCTTCCTCATATACAATAAGGTAATCTCCATTCGTGATGTCTGTGGTCGACGTCACCTTTTGATAGTAATCAGCATGCGCCACTCCCCCCAGCATCGCCAAGATGCACATCAGGGAGAATCGTAAAAGTTTGTACTTCATAATTGTTTATCGTTTTTAGTTAGTGATTTTTCAGTTTGCAAATATACAAAAAAAGGAACAAGGGGATGGAGATGGGGCTGGTAAATATTGTTAATAACAGCGTAATCGTTTGCGGTATACGGCCTGTTCATTTTATATGCCTTCTTGGGCTTCAGAAAGATAGGTTTTCGATGAATCGGTGGCGATGAGTATACCATCCTCGATGTCCTTGGCTATAAGGCTCAATGGTGGTCGGAAGGTATGAATCTTGTTGTTGTACTCGCCCATCCAAGTCAGTTTGCCGGTCCTGACATCCATCCACCACACGTTCTTCCGGGCGCCTGATATCTTGCGAAGGTCAATCGTCATGTCACGACCGGTGTAATTGTAGACCAGCAGGTAGTCAGAGCCTCGGGTGGCAGCCAATCGGTCGTACTGCATACCATTGTCGAGAACGATGTTTTGGTCGGGAATCCGTTCGAAATAGGGGAACGAGAGCATCAGCCGCTTCAGATACTTCATCTGGTTGAAGCCCGGGTCGTGAAGCGCCTCGGTCCACTCCTTTTTATTGAAATAGGCGGGAGGATAGCCTTCACGATAGAACTGCATAATGGCACTGTGCCCGTAGGTGTGGCCGCAGCTGCCGGCAAAGACGCTCCAATAGGCATAACGGCGGACGTCGCACGCCTGCCATAACGGCTCGTCGGCATCGTGCAGTCCCTGGGGTATGCCCTCATAGACAGGCTCATCGTCGAGCACAGGTTTCAGGGGCTTATAGGCCCAGGTGGAGTCGACGTACATCCAGTTGTCCTCCTCTGTGTTGTCGGGAATCGGATAGTCCTTGCTGCCCATACGCTGACCGTAGCGGCGATGGCCGCTCTGAAAGGTGTGGAAGTCTATCCACGATGCCTTGCTCCACCAACGGGCCGACGTATAGCGGCCCCGGGGGTGATAGGTCATCAGGTGGTTCTTGTCGATTGACTTGATGGTGGTGGCAAGCGTCTCCCATACCTCAGGCTTGATGTCGCCCTGAATGTCGCCACCCATTATCCATATGATATTCGGACGGTCCTTGTAGCGGTTGGCCAGAAAACGTCCGTAGGTCTTGGCCTGCTCCACATTGAGCTTGCCGCCTTTGACCAGTCCGCCCCAGATACACACCATACCGATATAAATGTCGTTCTGTGCTGCCACGTCGATGATATAATCAAGGTGGTCCCAATAAGCGTTAAGCGTGTCAGTCAGCAGGTGTCCCTGCTTGTCGTGCGAGGGTACGCCGTATGCATTGAATGAAGGAACATCGTTCAGCACCTGCACTTGCACCATATTGTATTCGGCCTCGTGGCAGGTTCGCAGGTAGTAGGCCACCTCTTCGCGGTTCAGGCGTTCGGGCATCAGCCAGGCCGTCTCGCCTAACCAGAAGAAAGGCTCGCCGTTCTCGAACTGCAGGAACCGCTGGTTACCGGAGACTCTCAGCCGTCCGTTGTCCCAAGATTTCTGACTTTGAGCCGTCAGACTCAAGGGGATGATGCTGCACTCTACATCTTCCTTGTTGGTGGAATAGCTGACGTAGAGGCGGCCGTTGTGTGTCATCGCCTTGGGATAGTTGTAGCCTATGGTCTTGTATCTGCCCTCGTAGCGACGCTGGGGCAAGTCGTCCGGAGAGCCGCTGCGCAGCAGAATGGTCTTGTCGAAAGCAATGCCGTCACGACTCAGCTGCAGGACGAGCGGCCACCGACGCTTGTCGCCGGAAGGACAGCTGACCATAAACGACGTGCCGTCGGGCAGGTTGCCGGCACACTGCTTTGTACGCGCATCGGGGAAGCTGGTCACAACGGGCTTCGTCCATGTCGCTCCCCTGTCGGTGCTCATGGCAGCCAGTTTGCGGAAACTGCCCTGCTGGTCGCGGAAGAGCATCACAAGCGTGCCGTCAGGTCGCATATACTGGCTTGGCTCCAGCTCACGCGACTGCTGGCCGAGGTCTTCTGACTCGAAGGAAGCTTTGCGCCAACCACTTACGCCCTTCGGATCGTCGGTATAAACCGGACAGACGTGAAGTCCCGGCTTAAAATGTGCAGCTCCCACGAGACGACCGTCGGGAAGCGTGTAGGGATCCTGCTCCAAGACACCCTCCATTGGAGTCCCGTCTGCCATTGTGACTGGCTGCAGCTGGCTCCAGGTCTGTCCGTCGGTACTTGTGATGTAGCATGTTCTGCCCCCTCGTGGTTCAGGAGCCTTCTGGCCATTACCTGACAACGCCCGGCCAATGGTCGAGCGTTGCCAAGTGTTGATGAAGGCTGTCAGCGTGTCGCCTCTTGCCAGCCAACCGCCTGAGGTGCAGTAGAAATCATCGGAGGGCATGGACAGAGGTCGGGGCTTGCTCCAAGTGTAGCCTTCGTCGGCACTGACGCTATAGGCCACCCATGTATCGTCGCTGTCCTCGTCGGTTGGCGAACTCTGCCACATACAGTAGAGTTTGCCCTTGAAGGCTGTCATCACGGCTCCGTTGGCATAATGGTCGGTAGCGTCACCTGCTTTAAAGACGGTAACGGTTCTGACGCCCGCAATGTTGGTGAAGGGTGAAGGGTGAAGGGTAACGGGAATGACGTAGAACTGGCGGTCGGGGCAGAAGTCGAGCATCCATTGGTCGAAGATGATGTGGTCGTCGAGGGCCTTTATGCGGAGCGTGTGGCGCCCGTTGGACACTTTGACTGGCGTCTTCTTCAGGGCCTGCCCGCGCAGCACGTTCTGTTTCCAGCGCTCAGAGCGGTAGGGCTCTTTCAGTGAGATGACGACAGGCTGCTGGTCGTCAATCTGGACACTGTAGCGCAGGTCGCCGCGGTCGCTGGGCTGGGTAGGAATCATGGCGGTGTAGAGTACGGCCAGCCTCTCCCCCGACCCCTCCCCCGTAGGGAGGGGAGTTTCAAACTCGTAGGTCAGTTCGCAGCCTTTAGGGATGGCAACGGCATTCATTGAGTGGCCGAGCATCTGGATGGGTGTTGGGTGATGGGTGTTGGGTGATGGGAGATAGTCGCAGGCGTTACGGGCGATGTAGCTGCCGACGGAGGGGTGCTGTGGCAGCTGGGTGCGCGTCTCGCCGAAGACGGGAAGATCGCGGGGAGCGGCCGACATGAGGCCACGCCACTTGCCGCCGTTCATGGTGTTGTAACGCTCGGTGAGCTGCTGGATTTGCTCGTAGGCACGACGGCTGTCCTCCTCATTGGAGAGCATCTTACGCGTCATGTCGGCTGCGGCGTGGACGGGATAGAGCACGTGGGCGAAGTAGGCATCCTGGCGGGCGTCCATCACGAGGGGACGGTAGGTCTCGACGGTGGCCTCGATGCGGGCAAAGGCCTCCATACGCTTATAAGCCTCCGCGAGCGAGAACTCCGTGTTAGTTGGCACCGACTTGCCGCCGGGGAATTTCTTCTTGTCGAGCTCCACCTGCGTCCAGCCCATGAACTCCGGCCGGCGGATGGCATTGAGGTGGATGAACTCGCGCATGGCGGGGGCGATGGCACGGCCCACCTGTCCGCCAAACTGCCTCATCAGCCAGTGCTCGTAATGATCCTCAAGAGTAACCACTCCCCTCTCCTTGCGAGAGGGGCTGGGGGTGAGGCTATTGATGTCCCACGCCATATCGAGGAAGAGTTCGAGCTGGTAGGCGGCCACCTTGGGGTCGTGGACGTTGGCAATCCACAGTCGGCGGCAGTTGTGGTCGTAGGCGGCACGCATCTCGGTGTAGATGAGTCCGGGCTGCGTGGTGGTGAGCCAGAGGTAGTCGTGGGGACGACCCCAATAGCTGAGGTGATAGTAGACGCCTCCCCCACCCTGCCGCTTCTGCTGCTCGGCATCGGGCAGACGGGTGAGATAGCCGTAGTTGTCGTCGCACCACATCAGCGTGACGTCGTCAGGCACGCGGAGGCCGCTCTCCATGATCTCGAGCACCTCCTTGTAGGGGATGAAGACCT
>JAEEGI010026209.1_pt1 | contig 11243 bp, 1 predicted proteins | sample 8958751 | NCBI WGS metagenome assembly JAEEGI01 (sample SAMN16246545, study PRJNA631951) | gut metagenome | biome: gut microbiome; feature: rumen; material: KS-attached | host: Bos | place: Iran: Karaj | collected 2018-10 | reverse complement strand
AACGGCCACCATGAAGAGCACGAGAACAACGGCCACGGTTACGGTCACGAATACAACAAGGACTGGTTCGAGAACGGTCATGATAACGGCCATCACGGTCACAAGGAAGACCAGGATCAGGAACAGCAGATCGTGATCGAACTTCCGGAAGAGCAGGAAGAAGAACAGGAAGAGATCCAGCAGGTCGAGGAGATCCAGCAGGAAGAAACTTCCGAAGAGAATAAAGAAGAAGGCGAAGCCGATAAGACCGAAGAGACGGAAGAAGTTTCCGAGGAAGAATCCGAAGAAGAAACCGACTCCAGCAACGTAGAAGAGGTCGGCGAAGCCATCCAGGAAGTCCTCGAATCCAACGAAGAGGAAGAAGAGGAAGCAACCGAAGAGATCGTAGAGACCGCAGAGGTCGAAGAGGTTGAGGAAATCGAGGAAGCCGAAGAGATCGAAGAGGCAGTTGAAGAGGAAGTCGAAGAAGAGACCGAAGAGCCCGAAGAAGCTCCCTGGGAAAGCTACACTCTCTACAACTACATCTCCATCAACGAAGGCAAGACCTACATCAGCCTGAACACCCAGGAGGACGGCATCACCACTCCCAAGACCGCCGCAGAGTTCCACAGAGAGAACAACAATAAGAAATACAACCTCGCCGGTTACGAATACGAGATCGCAGACTACGATCTGACCGAGCTGGTCTACACCGAAAACGGCATCAGCTACGTAGAGAAGAGCGTAGCAGCGAAGGGTCAGCCCTACTTCACCGCAAGACTCGACAGAGTCGAAGCGGTCGCCCAGGCAAGATTCCGTGCCAGCAACTGTGTAGAAGGCATCGAGAGCTTCACCTCCATCGAAGACGGCACCATCACCTTCCACCGCAACTGGTACCTGACCCTGGTCAGACCGATGGAAGCTGATCAGAAGCTCCTCACTGGAATCCAGATGCCCAACGGCAAATACTACGGCATCGACTACACCGACACCTTCAAGGCAATCGACAGCAGAACGATCGCCTTCAACACCAAGCTGAACAAGGATCAGTACGACATCGAAGATTACGACTTCACCGGACTTACCCTGAACTACGAAGGCAACACCTACGAATACCGCCCGGACGGCCCCGTCGCCGGTGACGGAAACGGTTTCCACTACTACACTGTTAAGTTCCAGAAGCTGGACAAGCTCGCCAAGTCCACCTACGGCGGCGGTTACCTGAAAGAAGGCTGGCCCGCATGGCCCCTGCTCAACGCAAAGGCCGCAGATCCCGATGGGTTCCCCTACGCAGCAGGTTACTATCACAGAGACTACACCGTGACCCTGAGCGTCGGCGACGCCCCCGCAGTCGAAGAGGTTGCTGAGCCTGTCGAAGCACCGGCCATTGAAGAGCAGCCCGCACCGGTTGAAGAGATCGTCGAAGAAATCATCAACATCGTTCCGGTCATCGCAGAGATCGCCCAGATCGAAGAAGCTGTTGAGCCTATCGAAGCAGCGGTCGAAGAAGCTGCCCAGATCGAAGAAGAACCCGCAGAAGAGATCGTAGAAACTGAAGAGGTTGCCGAGCCTGTCGAAGCACCGGTTGAAGAAGAAACCATCGAAGAGATCCCTGAGATCGTCGAAGAGACGGTAGAAGAAATCGCACAGATCGAAGAAGAAACCACGACCGAAGAGGTTGCTGAGCCTGTCGAAGAGGTTGCTGAGCTTGTCGAAGCACCGGTCGAAGAAACCGTAGAAGAATCCGCCGCAGCCGAAGAAGCCATCTTCGCAGTCGAAGAGGTCAAGGCCCAGGCCAGAACCCGCAAGCACACCGCTGCAAACGTCAGCGAACCCGCTGTAAACGAAGCAACCACCAACCAGACCGAGACTATCGAGACCATCGAAGAAGAGACCGAAGTGTCCATCGAAGACAACACCATGCCGATGGCAGCCGTCGAGATCGCGGCAGTCGAAGCCGAAGAGATCCTCGAAGAAGAACTGCCCCTGGCAGCCGCTCCGGTCGAAGCAGTGAACGCCGCGCAGGTCGAAGCCGTCGAAACCACGGAAGTTGCCGCAGTCGAGACCGAAGGCCCGAGCTTCATCGAAGTCGCCTCCATGCAGGTCGCAGACTTCGTCGAAATGGAAGAGGCAGCGATCCCCATGGCCGCAGCCGGCACCTGGAGCCTCGCCACCATGATCTTCAGCGCGATGTCCCTGCTCCTGGCGATCTTCACCATCGCCTCCAAGAGCATCAGCCGCGGCCTGAAGGCTGCAGCAGCCATCGCACTCGCAGCGACCGCAGCGATCCTCCTGATCACCTCCGACCTGAACGGCATGATGGTTACCGCCAACAAGGGCACCCTCGCCGTGGTCATCCTGAACATCTTCGAAGCGGTCTTTGCAAGCACCGCCTCCAACGAAGCGAGACTCGGCTAACGCAGGGAACGCGTTCGAGCCGATCCGGATAAAGAAATAGCAACAGACAAAGAAGAGCAGGCGCTGGGGCCTGCTCTTCTTCCTTTTGTGCAGAAAACAAGCCGTTTGCGCATATCTGGTTGCTTTATGCACAATTATTAAATATAATTCAAATTGGGTTAATGAGCATATTTTGGTTTATTATGCTAGACAACTGTTCAGGAAAGCGTTTGGGTAAATCTGGAACATATCCGGCCCGGCGTCGTCTATATAGTGAATGAGTTAATTACTTCTTTTCGTGTTACTAGAGAGGTATGCTGTATGAGAAAGTTGTATGGATCCACGAATTGGAGACGCCTCCTGGCTCTCGTCCTGGTATTCGCGATGCTGTTCTCTGCCATGGGAACGAGTGGTTACTCCGTCTTCGCGGACAGCCAAGATGAAACCGGCGAAGCAGTATATGCCGCCGAGCCCGAGGTCGTCACCCCGGAGGTCACGGAAGACGTCCAGGGACCGTCTCCCGGCGAAGACGCCGAAGAGGCTGCTGAGGCTCCAGAACTGACGGAAGACGCCGAGGCAGAAGCAGCGGAGGAGGATTCCGAAGAAACTGTCGAAGCCGAGGCCGAAGAAGGCGAGGAGCCGGAAGAGTCTGAAGCGGTCGAAGAAGGCGAAGAGATTGCCGAACCGGCTGAAGAGGCTGAGGAAGGCGCAGAGATCGCCGAACCGGCTGAAGAGGCTGAGGAAGACGAAGAGATCGCCGAACCGGCTGAAGAGGCTGAGGAAGACGAAGAGATCGCCGAACCGGCTGAAGAAATCGCAGAAGAGGAAGAACCTGCAGAAGTTGCTTTAGTCGAGGCCGAAGAGCCTGCGGCTGTTTCCATCGTTGAAGAGTTCAAGAACGGCCTTGCGGAAGAACTTGCAGCGCCGTCTGAAGAAGTTGTTGAACCTGTAGAAGCGGCAGAGGAAGCTGAACCCGCTGAAGAGCCCGAGATCGCCTATCCTGCCTGGATCGACGTGAAAGGCTTCATCAACGGCACGACGGTCACCATCAACGCCGAAGCGGGCACGTTCCCCGAAGGCACCGAGATGGTCCTCTCCGAAGTGAATACGGCAGACATTTGGGACACCGTTGCAGACGCTCTGGATGCACCGGTCGTTAAGATGCGCGCAATCGACATCACCTTCGTCTATGAAGGCGAGGAGATTCAGCCGCTCAAGCCCATCTCCGTCAAGATGAACGCGTCCGGGTATGATGCTGACATGGATCGTGCCGTAGTACATATTGACGACAAAGGTGAAGCTGACGTTGTCAAGGGTGTTGATACCAGCGAGAAGGCTGTCGAGTTCGAGGCGGACAGTTTCTCGGTGTACGTTCTTGTTGAAAGCGAAGTGCCTAGATTAACGCTTAAGTTTATGAATGGCGCCACGGAAGTCGCAACCATGATCGTTAAAGCGGAAGATACCAATGAGGTTTCTCAGATCATCTATGATCCTGGGCTAGGTGTTACTTTGCCGGCTGGACAGGTCTTTAAAGGCTGGACTACGGATGAAGAATATACGACGGCATCAGATGTATCAAATATTAACGATATCCGTCAGGATGCGATGGAAACTGTGTCTAAATTAAGCGCAGATGATACGGTTACTTATTATGCAGCCATCTTTAAACAGTTTACCGTAAAATATATTGACGCAAAGGGCATTAGTGTTGGCTCCGGGGTTGCCGAAGCTCCCATTCGCGATTCTTCTGCTGTCTACACGGTCAATCAAGGCTATACAACGGATAATGACCATAATTTTATGGGTTGGATCGTTGTAAGTGGAGATACAAATATCGTTGGATATCCCGGCAATGCGCAGCAGGACACGATAGAAGGTCAGCGTGTTTATTACTACCCGAATGGGACGGAGATCACCATCAAAGGTGATATTAAGTTTTCTGTAAATGCCCCCGAGGGACATTGGTTGGTGTTCGACGCGAACGGAAAAGGTGGAACATATAACGCACCCCGTTTTGTCAAGGCAGAAGATGTAACAAGCGACGAAAACCTTCTTGAAATGAAAAAGAAGGGGTACACATTCCTTGGATGGTATACCGGTGCTCCAACTGAAGAAGGCGGAGATCCAACTGGAGAAGAGTTTGAGTTTGGACACCCTCTCACCGAGGCAACGACGATTTATGCTAAGTGGAAGAGTGACGAAGAAGCTAAGTATACTGTTATTATTTGGAGACAGAAAGTTACCAGTGCTGGAAAAGAAAATCCGGACAAGAAAACTGACTATGACTTCGTAACCTCATATGTTGGTACAGGGACTGTCGGTTCCAGTATCAAGGAAAAAGAAATCAGTGTTGGAACGATTGGAGATTTGACTTATGTCACTCTCGGTCAAGACGATGAAGCAAAGGCGTTTGGCGGCATTAAATCCGTGGCGAATGGTACTGTAACAGATCCGTTGGCAGGGTTTACTTTGAGCTCTCAGGATATCGAGGACGCAACGATCAATGCCGAAGGCACTGCGATGGTCAACATTTACTTTGACCGTATGCAGTATACTTTAAAACTTTATGTTACAAGAACAAATCAGAATGGTACCGGAGGCTTTGCCGGATCGAGTGCAACTGGCAATACCTATGCCGGCAATTGGAATACAAATCTCACACGTATCACTAGTGTGAACGGAGCTGTTCCAACAGAATATGATACAGTGGAGGGTGAGAATAACCGCTATTACTATTATCCCATTACAGCATATTATGGGCAGAGTATTACCACATGGCCTTCCTATGAAACCATCAACAGCAGCACGGCCTTTGTCAGCTGGCTCATCATGCATACAGCGAAAGGTTATCGCGGAAGTGGCAATGGTAGGGATACGTTGAAAGGTGAGATTACCGTGATGGATGAGCAGATACTTGGCGATCTGTCTGATGTCGACGGCAACTACGCAACTGCCCGTTACGGCAGCTCTAACACATGGCATTACTACATCTATTTTGCTGATGCAAACGGCAATTATCCGGATGTTGATCATCCCAGCAAGACCATAGAGGTGCGTTCCGCACAGACGTCTGCATCCAGCCAGTCTGCACCGACATATGATGGATATGTTTACGTCCCGGAAAAAACGGTACACAATAGCAACCCTCTCTATATGCGGTATTATTACAAACCGGCAGAGTATTCTATCCTGTACTTAGATGGTAAATACGTTGATGGCCGTAATAATGATATTAAAGGCCAGGCTGATTTGGGCGAACTTGGAGTTGAATCCAATATTCCTTATGGTGCAGATATCAGTTCTCATGAAGCGTACAGACCTGATAGCGATCATACTCCTGAAGGGTTTGTCTTTGAGGGTTGGTTCACTGATAAGGATTGCAACCATAAATATGAGTTTGAAACCATGCCCCATGGTGGCGTGACGTTGTATGCAAAATGGCGCATCATTGAATACAGAGTATTCCTGCACCCCAATGCATATGTTGATGGACGCAAGGATTCTTCTCTTTCCTGGGGCGATGAGAATGCTACTGACAAGCAGCAGATGAGCTTCCGCAGGGCATTCGGTGATAAGATCTCTCTACCTACCGGAACGCGTGATGGTTACGAATTCTATGGATGGTACACTGATGAGAATTGTTCTGTAGCGTATGCGCCTGCGACAGTTATGAATGATTCTACTGTCACAACACCGTACAATAAAGACAAATCGACTGAACTTGACCCATGGGGTGAGCCGACGAATAACACAAACGCAGATAAAGATGGAAATCGTTTCTGGATCACACGTGAGTTTAATCTTTATGCTCTGTGGAGCGCGATCACGATTGGCGCAGACGGTATCGGAGTGACTTATGATGTGGGTGATGGTTCCAATGAGCCTCTTGATACTACGCTCTACAAAGATAGCGCTAAGGTCAGTACCGGTGCGGCTCCGACAGCTCCTGCAAAATATGTGTTTGACCACTGGGCATTACAGACCTGGAATGGGGAATCTTATGTAGATACGAGTACTGAAATTTTGGCTGGCGAAACTTTCACGATCCTCAAGAAAGATGCAAGAATTACAGATGCAGTTACCGAGGCTCTTGTGGATCCTGATGATGTAGTGAAAGATGGAAAGTATAAATATACTGTTCAGCTAAGGGCGGTATATAAACCTGTTGGCGAAAAGACTCCGACCCACATCGCTTGGTATAGCAACTATGGTAGTGAAAATGGTGGTAAGGGCGAGTTATATCGTTACGATATCAAAGACGAGGAAGGCAAAGATGTCCTTACTATCAATGGCGGTGTGACGATTTACCCGGCTCCGTCTCGTCCTGGTTATACGTTCCTTGGCTGGACCAAGACTCAGGGTGGTACAACTGCGGACTTCCTGGTTTGGGATGGTGAAAAATATACTGCAACCATAAATGGGAAAACCGTAACTGCAACTGAAGTCGCAGCAGACCAGCGACCGAATATCGAAGACCTCTTCGCCGTCTGGAACGAGGCTGAAGTAACCATCAACTATGCTGTCGCTTCTGACAGTACGAACATGGGTACCGTGGCCTTGAATAAGGAAGGCTCGACTGAACCCTCTGAAAAAGTTTACGCATTCTCCGGCAAGCATGAAGATGACTCCGCGATTTACGGCGGCAAGGCAACGGCAGCCAGCGCGGACTATGTATTCGATTACTGGACTTGCGATAAGCAGGCCGCAGCTAGCGACGCTGATAAGATCAGCACGAGTGCAGAATTTGTGCCCGGCAGAAACAGTAGTGATGCCTACGAGGCACATACCTACTATGCGCACTTTGTGCCACTGCCTGACATGGCCACGGTCACTATTCACCACTATCTGAAAGGGACAGAGATTCCTGTTGCAGAGAGTGAAGAAAGAGAAGTAGAAGTTGGAACTTCGATTATACTCTCTGACATTTCTGTGGCAACAACGTTCCTGGAGGAATTTGACGGTTATACGCTTGTTAAATCCGGCACAGATCCTGATCCGGAAGAACAAGATTCGGTTGATGTTACGGATGATGGTGCAGTAATTATTGTTTACTACACCTTGTCGGTAACGGTCTCCGTGAAGGATAAGTCTGCTGTCTATAGTGGCAGCTCGCAGTTTGGCCATGGTCAGACCATCGACGAGAACGTAACTATTAAAGGCCTCCTCGAAGGCGACTCTATCGCAGATCTGAAGTATACTGCAGCCACCGGCACGAACGTCGGTCCTTACTTCGGCAGCTTCTCTGCTGATGCTGATCCGACAGTGATGAACGGTGATAAAGAAACGGTTTCTTACTATACCTTCGCGAAGACGGCTGGTCAGCTGTCGATCACTGCGAGACCGGTAACGTTCACCGGTGATAGCTTGGAAACTACTTATACCGGAAAAGAAATCGAGTTGACTGGAGTTACTCCGAGTTCCGGTGAGAACGAAGGCCTTGTTGATAGACATGAAGCCAATGTTGAATATTCCGTAGCAGGGAAAGAGATTGGTTCTTATACCGGTACGATTACTGCAGCGGAAGACGTGGTCATCATGGCTGGTGAAGTAGATGTGACGGAGAACTATGCCATTACTACCAAACCGGGTACCCTGAAGATCACCGGCGAAGGATATATCTCCATCAATAAGGAGGTTACTTCTAAACCGAAGAATGGTACCAAGTATGTACTTGGCGAAACGATCGAATATAAGATTACTGTCAAGAATGAAGGCAAGACCGTTGCGGTCAACGACATCACCGTTGTGGATAAGATGACGGGAGAGAAGTGGGTCTTCAATCTGGCCGCACAGGAAGTGAAAGAACTTATTCCGACTCCGCATGTGGTAACGGAAGAAGATATCCTCGCTGGCGTAGTTCTCAACGAGGCCGCAATTGCTCCGACGACGCCGGACGATCCTACGCCTCCAGGAACGCCGGACGATCCTGATGTCCCGTTCACTCCGGATCCTCCGATCGAAGTCATTGTTGAAATTGAAGCTCCGAGAGCCGGTCTGTCCATTACGAAAGAGGCAGTTTCCAACCCGGCGCTCAGCGAAGGTTATGCGCTGAATGAAACGGTCAAGTACCAGATCACGGTTCAGAATACCGGCAATGTGACGCTGACGAATGTTACCGTCACCGATACTAAGCTTAAGAAGCAGACGTGGACAGTTGGTACATACGACGAAGAGTTAGAAACTTATACGTTTGCCCCCGGCGCGACCTATACGCTTCCCGAAATGGATACGACTTATATAGTTGCCGAGGCTGATGTTACCGCAGGCGAAATCGTGAATGTCGCTACAGTGACCGGTAAAGGTCCTGCGGTCGAGGGGCTCGATGGTGTGGTCACGGTATATGACCCGGATCCGGCAACGGATACGGAAACTGTTCCGACGACGGCAAAGACTCCCGTCAAAACCCTCAAGGTTGCATTCTATACGAATTATCCCGACGAGGTCCTTGAAAAGGGATGGATAAATGAATACAGTGCAACGAAGGAAGTACCTACTCCGTATGAAGTTCCCGGATTCGTTACCGTCTTCGACGCCAGCATGATCCCCGACGGTTTCAAGACTGAAAGTTGGGAGGTTCACAAGCCGGCGAAAGCTTCTGGCGGCACGAATAATGTTGTGAATGCGGATGAGGACACTGTCAACGAAAACGGCATGGCCTCTACGTCCAGCAGCAGCAACGGAACCAAGATCACGGAAGAACCATCAGACGTAGACATCATCTTCTACGCGCTGTGGGAAGAGGATTATAGGTTCGTCCCGAGCGGCGGCACGCATCCGCCCAAGGACCCCGATCCCGATCCGGATGATCCGGATCCGGACGACGAGCCCGATCCCGACATCCCCGATCCGGACGTACCGCTCAGCCCGTATGAGGAAGAGGACGAGATCCCCGATGAGGATACGCCGTTCTCCGACTATGAGGAAGAGCCCGATGAAGAGCTCGACGAAGAGCCTACTCCGCTCAGCCCGTACACCGGCGACGATCGCCACACGGCAGTCTGGGGCTTCGTAAGCCTGATGTCCCTGGCGGGCATCGCGGTGCTCGGCAGAAAGCGCAGGGAAGAGGAAGAGTAATCGACTTTAACCCAGCCGGGAAATAATCTGAAAAACTAAACAAAACAGGACTGAGAGTCAATCTCAGTCCTGTTTTTATGTTGGTGTGCTTGTTAATTATAAGAATGGCAGTAAACCGAAATTATTTCGGTATACAACATATGTCTATTACATAAAATATGTTAAATATCGTTCAATAAATGATATAAAAACGGATGATTACTATGCAACTATTGATGATTAAATATGCACAAATGCATGTAGCCGCGCTCTTAAAATAACGCTATAAAACCCTTTAAAACAGCCATTTTAAGCCCAATTTACCGTTCGTGCATAAATATGGTACTTTGTGCATTTTTACTTGTTTTTTTACATAATATATCATAAAATAAGAGCGGTGGCAAAGACCATCCCTGTTTTGTTGCGTGCGAAACAGAAAGCGGAATTATTCTATATTATATGCTGTTAGGCTGGAACATTTTCGATTCGCTTCCGTCTAACGTTAAAACAGAGGGATCTCAAGATCCTGTCTGGCGCAATCTTAACTACTGTTTAAACAACAGTCACTATTTGAACAGTCTCTGAGACGAGACCTGTAGAAAGGAATGCTGTATGAGAAAGTTGTATGGATCCACAAGCTGGAGACGCGTACTTGCTCTCGCACTGGTATTCGTGATGATGTTCTCTATTATGGGAACATCCGGATATTCCGTATTTGCGGAAGATCTGCCCGAGACCAGTGAGGAAGTCGTCGTTTCCGAGCCTGAGGCCGTCACCCCGGAAGTCACAGTAGACGACCAGGGTCCGTCCCCCGGCACAGAGGAAGTAACCGAACCTGTCGAACCGGCAGCTGAGGACGAAGAACCCGTCGAAGCTGTCGAGGAAGCAGCGGAGGTCAAAGATGCGGAAGAACCCGCGGAAGCTGTCGAAGAGGCAGAAGAAGCCGAGGAACCCGCTGAAGAGGACGCCGAGCCTGTCGAACCGACGGAAGAAGCGATCGAGGACGAAGAGGTCGAAGAACCCGCTGAAGAGGTCGAAGAACCCGTTGAGCCTGTCGAAGAGGCTGAGGGAGGCGAAGAAGCCGTTTCGGAAGACTCTTCCGAACCGACTCTGGTCGAAGAAGCTTCCCAGATCGTCGCCGAGGATGACGGTTCTGAATGTGAGGATCCGGAAGCGGTTGCGGAACCTTCTGTTATTTCCGATACCGCGCAGCTGATCCTGGACGCGCTCACGCAGGAGGGCGAAGCTGCTTTAGCGGAACTTTCGGAAGAAGATCTTCTGGAAGAGCCGAAAGTGTTCTTTACAGATACTATGACCAAGGAATTGGAGCGGGTTATCGTAACAGCAATCCCCTCCGAAGGTGCATTCAAAGAAAAAGTCAATCTGAATGTCGTACCTATTCCGGAAGGCGCTAGAAATTATACGAAAGCGGCAGATGCTCTTGAAGAAAGCGGCGTGGAATATGACGGCATGCTGGTTTACGACATCTCTTTCCGCAACGAAGCTGGTGAGCTCGTCGAACCGGAAGCATCCGTCTCCATTACGATGGAAATCACGGATAAGGCACTGGCTGCTGTCGATTCCGACAATATGGATGTGGAATCCCTCGTGGTGACCCACATCGGTTCTGAAGTGACCGAGGCTGTCGCAGATGTCGCGGACGAGACAGACGGTTCGGTGAGCGTCTCCATGAGCAAAGACGTCGTGGACGGCATTTCTGCAGAATTTGTTGTAGATTCCTTCTCCACGTTCGTTATCTCCTGGACGAATGAAGACGATGAGGAAGAGACGGCTACTATTTATTGGGGATATTA
>JAEEGI010026207.1_pt1 | contig 11243 bp, 10 predicted proteins | sample 8958751 | NCBI WGS metagenome assembly JAEEGI01 (sample SAMN16246545, study PRJNA631951) | gut metagenome | biome: gut microbiome; feature: rumen; material: KS-attached | host: Bos | place: Iran: Karaj | collected 2018-10 | reverse complement strand
TAAGAGTTATGCAATTCCGAGGCAAGTAATTCCGCGTTACGCAGTTGTAAATATCATATTCATTCTCATAGTAGTGGGAATAAACATCTTAATCAACATCGTTAAATTGAAATCCAGGCTTAAGGGAAATGATTTCACGAGTCATTCCGACAGCAACAGTTGAGTACGAAATACTGACTTTGAAAGCTCCTGATCATTCAGGAGCTTTTTTATACCAGGAGTTCTTTGCCTGGATGATATAATTACCTTATCTGAGAGATTCCTTAGTACAGAAAATAAACAGTAAGATTGACAAACAGATAATGGGATGAGGGAAAAGCATTCTTATGAGTTCGATATTGCATACAACATTAAATACAAGAGCTCTTCCTACGGATGATTTCAGATATATACGAAGTGATTATCCGGGAAATCTGTCTGATTCTGAGATTATATGGCTTCTCGAAAAGAATATCACGACCATTGTGGATCTTCGCGAAGAGAAAGAATACATTGCTATGCCTTGCAGACTTGAAAATGAAGAGGGGTTTAAATACTATCATCTTCCCGTGACAGGTGGCGGAGATACGCCCGAGTCTCCGGAGGCTGTGGTTAGGACTTATCTCGGGATGCTTGATGAACAGATGGATAAGATCGTCAGTGTCATAATGAATGCTGAAAGCAATGTTATGTTTTTCTGTGGGGCAGGAAAAGACCGGACGGGCGTAGTATCAGCGGTTATCTTAAAGAAACTCGGATACAGCGATCAGACGGTCATCGACGATTACATGAAATCAAAAGATAACCTGATGGGATTTCTTACAGCGTATGTAAAGGATCACCCGGAAACAGACATAAACATCATCATTCCGAATGAGAAGAATATCAAGGCGATCTTGGAATCTATTTGAGTATAGAATATTAACAGTTAAATGAATAACTAAGTATATGAACAAGGGGTGAAAGCATGAACAGAAGCACTCGATTTATTTCCGCTAAACTGATTGTCGTTATGAGAAAGATTACAGCGTTATTGATGGCCGTTGTTACACTGTTCGCTTTTGCTTCCTGCGCATACAGGGTAAAGAATGAGGACAAGGCGGAAAAGGTCTATACGTGCCCTTCGGACAACATGTATGGCCTTGAGAAGATCGTTGTTTTCGAAGACGGAATAACGATGGTCTTCGATAAGAGGATCTGTGATAAGTCAAAACACAATGAGTTCGATAAGATGGAGCCCGGCGATGAACTGTATGGTAAATATATGGAATTGCGCGGGAAACCTTATTACTATCCCCATATATCAAACAGTCTTCTGGTGAAGAGCGGCAAATACGTTGCCAGTGCGTTCTATTACAGTGATAACGAGAAAGCCATTTGCGAGGAAAAGGAATTCGTTATCTGCGGGATGCAGATCTACGGAAAATTCATTGACATCAACGACGGAAACATAATCCTGAGTTATGAAGATTGGGGGACCGTTACCGATGGTCATCTGGTCATAAAGCAGCAGTATGACGCTTCGACAGGCAAATGGGGAGAAGTCGAAGAAGAGTTCTTTTCAACTTGGTCAGAGGGATGATAATCAAGACGGTTACCGGCTGGAAAAATGTGGAGTCACAACACGGTAATTAGAGTACCTTTGTCGAAGCAATAGCAGCTGAAACTATCTTTCTTGAGATAGGGTTTCCGAAGATTGCTTTAATTTCCACGGATTTTGGCTTGATCATTAGTATTGATTGGTCAAGAGTTCTTTACACACATGATATAATCAACTTATCTGAGAACAGATAGAACAATAAATAGACAGGAAACTTAACTACGGAGCAATACACAAATGCTTTACTTGGATACTGAAGTAGTAAAATGCCTGAAATGCGGTAAAGATAATGCATTCGTTACCAGAGCCGGCATAACTGAGTACGGAGTGTGGATAGCAGGAGATCATAACTGCACTTGTTTTTCGCGCGTTCAGCTCATAGATAATCCCGTATTTGATGAGTTTCTTGAATTAATCAGGCAGGTTTGCATTGAACACAACATTGATGATCCCGACAAATACCTGCTTCCGGAAATAACAACAAAATTATTTCCGTTTGCATGTGATCCGGTTGATGGGAATAAGATTTCTTTTCGGGACGGACCAAGAGTTTGCAGGTATTGCGGTTCAAATGATTTTGCAAATACATTGTCCAAACCGTTATATTCTACTGAAGTTGAAACATTCGACGTCACATTTGATTCGTGGAACAACAGAACACAAGATGCCAGGAAACAGATGATATTCAATGCTTTAACAGATATCCGGAATGAAATATAGTCTGTTATATATACAGCATAATTGCCCAAGTACAGTGAGGGACACGTAATGGATAAGACCTTTATCGAGATGAAACTCTTTCAGGTAAAACCTGATAAGCTCGAGCAATTTGAAACTAAGATTGAAGAAATGACCACAAAACAGCTTAAATGTGATGGTTGCATATCACTTAAGTATTTCAAGAGATTTTTCACAATAGATGGAATCGAACTTGGCGAGCCTCCGAGGGAGTTAACCAAGATAGTAAAGTGTGTTAAGTATTATTCATACTGGGAATTTGACACTAAAGAAAACTATGGCAAGGCCATAAAAATCTTTTTCGACAATTACAATAAAGAGTTACAAAAATTGCTGATCGCACCATTTGATATCAACTTGGGATATTCGGTGTGATGGTAAGTTATATCAGGAATATAATTAACTAAGAAGCCTGCGAAAAATGATTCTCAGGCTTCAATAATTTCGGGTTGTTTTACAATAGAAGATCGTCAATACACATGTAATAAACACATAGCCGTTTGATCTTGTCCTTTTCTTCGCCATATGATAGTCATATCGCACGGCTTATCCATAAATCTCGACAAATTCTTTTATGTTAGTTATTTTCACCTTCAATATCATATAATCAGGAAAAGAAGTCAGTTGTTTTTTGAACGGAGGAACAGATGCGCGCAACTCCCATGTTTAAACTTCTAGGTCAGATGTGGATCCTGGTGCCATGTGCGATCTATGTGATCGCATATGGGATATGCAACAGAGAGTTCCCCGGCCTGGACCCGATAAATGCCACCGTTTACTTATTGGGAGGAATTTTGCTTATTCCGAGCTATATACAGGCTCCCAGGATGTATGCACTGTCGGAAATCCGCCGTTACGGCGCATCCGAAATGCCTGTATTCAGCAAAAAATTTACCTATAAAAGAGACGGCAGCAATTTTACCTGGGCCGGCATCGACGAGAAGAGTTACCGCATAGCATTTTCCGCTTCGGAACAGGGCACGAAAAACGGACAGGAAGTCTTAAAGGTCATTAAGAGCAAACCGAGGATCATATGGCTTCAACCGGGTGTATGGCTTGCTATATATACTGCTATCCTCGTTCTGAATATCTTTTTAGATAATGCCGTATCTTCGCTTTTCGTCGGCATGGGTGCCGGTACAGGAATTACCGTGTTAAGAGGAATCGTATTCTATACACCGTGTGTTTTGGCTTTAGCATGTCCGGTCTTAAGTTTTATCTTCGTCATTGTCAGGGACAACATTCTCTATGAATGCGCCGTAAATTTGGCAAAAGAGATCGAGGCAGATCTGATTGCAAATGCAGGCTCTCCCATGAAGTGTTACCGCAACGTCTGTCCTAAATGCGGTGTCGTCTCTACAGCATCACTTAAGCACTGCAACAACTGCGGAACATCTCTTGAAGTTTTGGATAGCACCATGGGCCTGGGCACATTAGAATTTTATAGAGACGACAATTAATTCACTGATTTAACTGCCTAAGGATTCCTTCAGGCGTTTGATCTGAGATACTGCATTGCCCAGTTCAGCTCATAGTCTTCCTTGTCACGGAAGATCTGCATTGCCGCATCGTAATCAAAGGGGATGCGCACATCAACAGGGTTACGGCTGACGCAGTCTTTACGGGTATCAATATTGGGATCACCATTACCGTTAAGCACAAGACCGACAGGGAATCCTACATAGACATGGCCGCCCGAAAGAGCGCTGATGCCGCCTGTTTCCTGGTTGCAGCCGTAGGAGTCTGTCAATCCTGCAACTGTGACATTAGGCATCATGGAAAGATAGAGCGCAGCTCCGTCACCTGCACTGAGGCATCCGTAATTCGTGAGGACCAGGACCTTCAGATCAGAGAATTCACCGTCACCTTTAATGCCATGCATTGAAGTGCTCTTATAGGTACCGTTCTTGCGTACACCTACGCTGTAATGATCCAGATCCTCTGTTGTTAACAGGTCGCAGAGAGCAATGGGGATCTCGTCATAACCGCCCTGATTATTGCGGATATCTACGACAAGGTATTCCATTCCCTGAGATTTGAGAGCGCGGAGCTTTTCGCGGAACATTTCCCTTGCCTTCGCATGATTGCCTGTCATGTATCCGACGAAGATATCGTAAAGGTCGTCGCCTGATGATTCAGCGGTAATCCTGAGATAGCCGCACTTGTCGTCCAGCATCTTCGTGCTGAAATTCTCAGCAAGAAGAGACTCGTATTCATCCTCAGCGCCAAGCTTTTCGAAGTGCCTGTACAATCTGAATGCTTCAAGCTGGGTATGCGGATCACCGAGATCCTTAAGTGTTACGGTCTGTTCAAGGCCGCTGTTATCAAGGAATGAGACCTCGACTGTGTCGCCTCCGACACCGGAGAGCACGATAGCAGCAATACGCTCAGCGTTTTCCTTAACAGACATACCGAGGTTCGGGATCTCCTCCGCACAGGCCTTCAGAATATCCTTGCCGTTCCATTTGGTAATGACGGTACCGTCCTTTATGCCCAGCTTCTGCACATCAGCGCCCGTGCAGACAGCGATTACATCACCGTTATCGAGCTGAACCATTGCAAGACCGTATTCACGGGGCTTATATGACACTGTATATGAAATGCATCCTTCGACCCTGTCTTTATCATCTGTTACGACATGGACATGACCGTCGTGAAGTTCAGCGCAGAACATCATGACAGCATCAGTAAATTTCTGCTCATCCTGCTCCTGTTCCGCTTCTGTCACCATAGGCATGTATTTTGCTTCAAGTGCGGCAAAATCAACTTCTTTCCATTCTTTAAGAACATAGTGTTCGTCCATATCCTGAACCAATGAATGAAAGGATGCGGTATAGCTCTGCTTTGCATGATTGAAATAATCCGGAGACATGCCAATATAGTAGAAACCCATTACACATGTCACAAGTCCTGCGAGCACCGCTGTGATCTTATATCCGATCTTGCGCTTTGCGAAAGGTATTGGCAGGAGCGCGAAAAGTGCGACTGCATAAAGCGGGAAGAACCCTACAATAAACAACGGGAATCCTCTCAGATAAATAAGTGCATGAACTGCGGCGATGACAGCCGGCATAAAGCAGAGCCCGCGCCACAGGCGTATCTTCCTGCTATCGCCCTTCCACTTGTGGTGGAGCACTGCGAGTACGATCATGATTATAACGACCGCACCAAACCATATGAGCTGCTCTTTATTAGCTACAGCGATACGGTGCCAAAGTGTACCAAAGAAAGTATTCATAATATAGACCCTCCAAATTTCTTATTCATGTGTTAGACGGAGGAAGATCAATTTCGTTACAAGAATTCTTCCGGGCGGCAAAAAAAGCGGGATCACTTGATCCCGCATAGAAAACAACACGCATTGCACGCTGAATAATGAAGATATTCCATTACATATCATTTATGGATATGAGCGTTCCATCGGGTTTTACATCAAAATTCAGATACGCGCCCTTGAGTTTTTGACCGTTCCAGGTTGCGTTCTCACATTCGCGTAAGGCCAGAGCCGGAGACGGAACATCGTGTATGTTGCAGTCCTTGAAATTGATACCCTTGTTCCTTTCGGAGTACACTCCTCCCATACTGCACTCATATATCTCAGTATTTATGACGTCTAAGTCAGAACAATCCCAAGACATGATTCCCAGTGATCCGCAGCCGTAAAGCCTCATTTTCTCTACCCTGACATTTCTGCAGCTGTTGAAATCAAGAACTCCGCCGCAGCATTCACCCTTTTCCTTCGTATGACCGGCTGTGAAACCTTTGACAGTAACATTCTCGCAGTCAGAGAAAGCAAGCACGTTTGCATAGCGTGGAAGGGCTTCTAATGTCGTTTTTGAAGAATCGGGATCCTTGGCCTTGATGGTCAGATTATTTACATTGCAGATGACAAGTTCATAACCGTCCCCTCTTTCTTCCCAACGGTAGTACTCAGATCCGGTACTGCCGTAATTCTTTGCCTTGGAAAGATCGAAATTTGTTCCGTCGAGAACAACAGTACGGTCAGGTCCGATAGCACTGAGGAAATCGTCGATCGTCTTAACGGTGATCTCGGTGCCGGGAGCGACTTCTTTTGCCTTCAAGAAAGGTGTGGGCGTTGCAATCGGAACTACTGTCTCGGGCTTGATGTCATTATGCTTCATAGCATAGAAATCAGTGCTGTTCAGCTTGTTACCTTTAAGATCTGTCGCCAGGATTTTTGCATCGTCCTTGTACCAGTTGCGGATCTTGTTGTCTTCAAAGCTGCATCCGTCAACAATCGCACCATTTTGCTCAAAAATGAAGACATCATTAATCTCATTTTTCGCAATCTTGTTGGAGAGTAAGGATACTTGGTCCGAATTCCTGTTGTAAAGCAATCCGTCGATCCTGTTGTCATGGATCATGCAGTTGTAGACTGTGAAGGCCGTGCTTTCAATTACATTAAAAAGGTGTTCTGCAATACTATTGGCAGTTCGCGTTCCGTGATGATGGATATCACAGCTGCTGATAATTACGTCTTGACAAGCACTGACTTTAATTGCACCGACGCTGCATTCATAGATATCGCAGTCCGTGACGTTGAGCTTCTCGCAGCTATATCCTATAACACCGATCGTACCACATCCGTAAAGACCGCATTTGTCTACATTTACATTAATGCAGGACTGCATTTGAAGAACGCCGCCTGCGCAACGATTGGTTGGTTCCACCGTATGACCGGCCGTGAGATCTGACACAGTGAGATTATCACATCTGTTGAAAGCAATTACATTCGCATCTCTCGGAACTGCCACAATAGTTGTCTTGCCTGCTCCTTCGCCACGAATCGTCAGATTTCTAACTTCATTAATGACCAGCTCGGCAGATTTTCCATCCTCTTCATCAATGCTATTCCATGAATAATATTTGCTTTGTGAATACTTCGCATAATCTGATGCCTTACTCAGGTCGTAAACACCTTCTGAAAGCTCGATCACGGTGTTAGGAGCGATCGAAGCAAGGAATTCGTCAACGTTCTTTACCTTGATAACACCGTCTACTGCCTCTGGTGCGGTAACCCTTGTTGCTGAATCGTTTTCGGAAGCAGAACCGGAAATTTCCGCGTCTGTAACATTTGCGGTGGACTCCTCTTCTGCAGCCTTTCCTGAAAGAGGGCCGGCTGCCATTCCGCATCCTGTCAGGAGCACCACAGCAAGGAATGCTGCAAGCATGCGTGTGCGGCTCTTTTTATAGTTCATAATCTGATTAAGCCTTTCTTTAAGATTTCTTTTCTCCGTCGCGAAAGTCGTTGCGACAACAGCTGAGGGCAGAGCTGTTGATGCCGCCATCAGAAGGAGCGTATTACCGTAAGACTGCTTTTCGTCTTTGTTCATGGAACGCAGCAGCATCTCATCACAGCTCATCTCGCATGCACGGTTAAGTTCCCTGCGGATGAACCAGGTTGCGGGATTGAACCAGTGTAAAGAGAGGATTGCTGCGGAGACCCACTTGTAGAGCATGTCAAAGCGCCGGTAATGTGTAAGCTCGTGACGGAGAATGTTGCGAAGGAGTTCTTCATTGTACCCGCGTAAAGGCAGAATGATCTTCGGTTTGAAAACGCCTAACAACATGGGAGTACGGGCTGAACCTGAAAAATACAGAGCAGGCTTTTTGCCGGGAATCGAATAATATACCACCTTGGTAAAGCTGTCGGGTTCCATAAGACTCCTCTTCAGGCCGAAGCTGAACTTGAGATAAGAGAACACCGTGACCGCCATGCTGATTACTGCGCCGGCCGCCCAGACAGAGAGCCAGAGCACCGGTGATTTCCAATCAAAGGAAAGCGAAGCCTTATGGGCTGTCCCGGTAACTGTCATCTCCTTTGTTTCCGCTGCTTTGTTAAGGGCAATCTGTGATTCAGAAGGTTCTTTGGATTCTTCTAAAACATGTTCCGTTACATTATCCTGCGCGGATACAGGAATCGCCTTATCGTTTTCCTGAACGATCTCGTGAATATTCTCCTGTTCGTTCATTTCGCTGTAAACAGCAGGTAGTGCAGCAGGCGCGTCTGCCTTCTCTGCCTGTGTGGGAAGTGTGGGAACTAATCCCGGAAGAGGCAATGCAAAACGCAAAAGAACCAGGAGCCACGCATAGTAATAAACAGTGCTGGGCATTTTACGCAAAATGGTATAACGAAGACACACGAGAAGCAGCGCAAGAACACTGCCGCTGATGGTCATTACAAGCAATGAGTTCATTTTTATTCCTCCACCTTGAACATTTCCCTTAATTCGTCCAGATCTTCCTGGGACAGACCGTTCGAATCGACAAGAGAAGCGATGAGATCACTGGCCTTTCCGTTAAAGATACGGGTAACAAGATCCTTAGTAGCCCATGAACTGTATTCTTTCTCCGTTATGGCCGGAGAGTAATAATAAACATTCCGTTTTTCCTGGCGTACGGCACCTTTTGATACGAGTCTGGAGATCAATGTCTTGATCGTCGCAGGCTCCCAACCCTTTGATTCCTGAAGCTGTTCACGAATCGCAGTAACGGGCAGAGCGTCCTTTGCACACCACAGCAGCTTCATGACCTCCAGTTCGGAATCAGTTATTTTACTGGCAAGATTATCTGACATAAAAAAGCCCCCATAGAGTTTACAATTGTAGCTTAAGCAAATTCAATTTAACATGTGCAGGCTACAATTGTCAACTGGATGGCAGTTATGCCCCAAATTTGCCCGAAAGATCGGATGCCTCTAAAAGATTACCAACAGAACTTAACCCGGATGTTATAATTGAGGGACAGGCAAAATGGAAACTGATCTTAAAGGTGAAAAGGTAACGCTATGTATTGTAATAAGTGCGGTTCGTATATACCCAGTATGCGCAAGGTCTGCTCCAACTGCGGAACACCTGTTCCGGATCCTAATGCGCCGGCACCTGTTGTTGAACCACCGCCGGAAAAGCGCCCCAATGGAATTGCTGTAGCAGGTCTTGTAATGGGAATACTTACTGTAGTATTTTGCTTGCTGCCGGGAATTCCGTTTCTCACAGGACTTTTGGGAATTATCTTCTCGATAGCCGGCATCGCAAAAAAGAATGCACGTTCCAAAGGCGCTGCGGTTGCCGGACTGCTCCTTTCGATCTTCGGATCAGCACTCAGTGTTTTTGCTCTGTTTGCAATTACCATTCCGGGTATTACCAAATATCTTGCCAAAGCCAAGGAAGCCGAATCCTACGTAAGAACAATGGGTGTGGTTTTTAAGACTTGGATAAGATAACCATATCTGCTGCTGAATCTTTTATACTATATCCTTCACGTTTTTAATATTTCGCGTGCCGGGACATCAGTTTCTCAGCAATACAGAAGCCCAGAAGCCTATCAGAAAATCGTAAATGCCGTGTGCGATTATCAGTGAGAACAAAGAACAGGTCTTTATCTTCAGTCTGCAGAAGCACAAAAGTGCTCCGATAAAAGACGTTATTACCACCTGGATAATGTTGCCCTGAAAGACGTGCAGCAATCCGAACAGGGCCGATGATGCTATCAGGGATATTACGTCATTTCCCGTGATGTTCTTAAGCCTTTTGAATATGAATCCTCGAAATACGAATTCTTCAACAAAGGCGACAGAGAAAACGAAATAGACGAATTCGACAGCAAACTCAATAAACAATTCGTGCCTCGTTCCGTTATCTACAAAGTATCCGAAGCCTGCAAGATGCGGGATTACTGTCAGGACAAAAGACATGACAAGGCCGATACCTATGCCTGTAAGGATCTGAAAGATGAGTTTTCCTTTTCCAAAGAGATAATCGCGCATCCTCTCTTTGTTCAGATACATCAATATCAGGGGGACTGCCGCAATTATCCAGTAGCCGGCGACATAAAGAATTATCCTTAGCAAGTCCGGGAGCGCGAAAAGAACATGGCTGTTGAACATGATCACGCCAAAGGTGCCGAGCATGGCGCCGGCAAATCCCGCGATCAGAAAAAACCACTCACGTTTAAGATTCATTTCCTATTATCCTCAACAAAGAACGCTTGGTTTACAAGCATTTGCGAATGAAATGAGTATAGCATACCGCCCTTTAAGTTGAAGTAAAGAAATTAAAGTAATAAAATAGAGAGCCGTTGACGGCAACTGCCTGATACGGAATAAATACGCTCCTTTATCAGGGAACAGTACGGAAATGGATTTAAAATGTCATTCTTGACTGCACTTTATACATTGATCATCTCTCCTCTTGAGCTTCTCTTCGAAGTCGTATTCACGATTGCCAACAGGATCATCGGTAATCCCGGTCTGTCGATCATATTCTTAAGCCTCGCATTCAACTTCCTGGTACTGCCTCTTTATAAACGTGCCGACGAGCTTCAGGCTGAAGAGCGCGACATCCAGGCCAAGATGGCTCCCAGGCTCAAGCGTATCAAGAGCACCTTCAAAGGTGACGAGCGCTTCTTCATGATCCAGGAATACTATCGCATCAACCACTATAAGCCTATCTACCAGCTGAAGAGTTCAGTATCGCTCCTTCTTCAGATCCCGTTCTTCATTGCCGCATACAGGCTTCTTTCCAGGATGCAGTGCCTTCAGGGTATGTCGTTCGGATTTATTTCCGACTTAGGCAAAGAAGATGCCACTTTCATGATAGGGAGCTTTCCCGTTAATATCCTTCCGATCCTGATGACACTCATCAATATCGTATCTGGAATTATCTATACAAAGGGCCATCCCCTTAAGTCGAAGATACAGGTCTACGGTCTTGCGCTGGTATTCCTCGTACTGCTCTACCATTCACCTTCAGGCCTTGTTTTCTACTGGCTCTTAAACAACGTGTTCTCACTTGTTAAGAACATCTTCTATAAGCTCAAGAACCCCAAAAAGGCTGTATATATCCTTTTCGCGATCGCGGGCATAGGAATAACAGTAATGACCTTTGTAAAGGAAGGTCTGGACTTA
>JAEEGI010026206.1_pt1 | contig 11244 bp, 6 predicted proteins | sample 8958751 | NCBI WGS metagenome assembly JAEEGI01 (sample SAMN16246545, study PRJNA631951) | gut metagenome | biome: gut microbiome; feature: rumen; material: KS-attached | host: Bos | place: Iran: Karaj | collected 2018-10 | reverse complement strand
AGGAAAAATTAATAAAGAATATGTAGCAATTAAAGAAATAAAGAAATTAAAAACAAATGAAAAGAAATTTGTAGAAGAAACAGAGATTATGAAAAAAATAGAATCAGATAATTCAGTAAAGTTAATAGAAAGAGTAGAAACAGAAGATTCATTTTATATTATATCTGAATTATGTGATTTAAGTCTTGAAGAATATTTAAATAAAAGAAAAGAAAGTTTATCTATAGAAGAAATAAAAGAATTATTAATAGATTTAAATAAAGGATTGAAAGTAATGAACAATTATAATGTTATTCATGGAGATATTAAACCTTCAAATATTTTATTATCATTAAATAAAAATAATGTGAATAAAGTATGTTTTAAAATATCTGATTTTGGATTAAGTAAATTAAATGAAAATATTAAAAGTAAAAGTGTAACAGGTACATCTCAATTTTTATCTCCTGAATGTTTGAAAGGTCAAAGAATAAGTGATAAGAGTGATATATGGTCTTTAGGTATTCTTATTTATTATCTTTTATTTAAAAAATATCCTTATGTTGGAACAGAATATGAAATTATTACTCAAATAGAATCTAATAAACAATTAGATATTATAAATGATAAATTATTAGATGATTTAATAAAAAAAATGTTAAATCCTAATATAAATAAAAGAATAAATTGGGAAGATTATTTTAATCATCCTTTCTTTATTAATAATAATAATAATAATAATATTATTAATTTACCTTCTTTTAATATGATCTGCAATAAACATTCAAAAAATTATTATGGTTATTGTTCTGATTGTAAATGTAATATTTGTGAATTATGTAATCATAATTTTCATAATATTATTCCTTTTTATCAAATATCTTTTAATCAAAATGAAATCAATCAGATAAATAATTTATCTCAATTAATAAATAATAAATTAGAACAATTTATTAAAATTAAAAAAAATATTGAGGAATTAATAAATAAAATAAAATCAATTAAGGGTAATTCTTCAATATATGAAAAAGATAAAAATAATAATTATAAACAATATTTAATTGATTATTTAGAAGTATTATCTAAAAAAATAGAAATTAATGAAGACCCAATAAATATAAATTTAGCTCCTATAAAAAAAGAAAATAATATTAAATGTGAATATGATATTAAGAAGGGAAAAGATGATAAAGATAATTATTTGATTCAAAGAATAATAAATTCCTATGAAGAAACAAAAAGAAATAATTCATGGTTAGAAGAAGAATCACCAAATAATGAAAAGGAAATAAAAGATAACTGTGAAATGTTTTTAAATAATAAAAAAATAGATTTTTGTTATAACTATAAATTTCCAAAAGATGAAAAATATAAAATGCAAATATTTTTTAAAAAACCTTTATCAAATACAAATTATATGTTTTTTGATTGTAATAAATTAACTTCTTTAAATTTATCAAATTTTAATAGTAATTATGTTAAAAATATGAGAAGTATGTTTTATAATTGTCGTTCTTTAACTTCTTTAAATTTATCTGATTTTTATACTAATAATGTTAAAGATATGAATGAAATGTTTTATGGTTGTCTTTCTCTAACTGCTTTAAATTTATCTGATTTTAATACTGATAATGTGAAAAATATGAGTGGTATGTTCTATAAATGCTCTTCTTTAACTTCTTTAAATTTATCTAATTTTAATACTAATAATGTTAAACATATGAGTGGTATGTTCCGTGATTGTTCTTCTTTATCCTCTTTAAATTTATCTAATTTTAATACCATTAATGTTTATAATATGAGTTGTATGTTTTCTGGTTGTTATTATTTAAATTCTTTAAATTTATCTAGTTTTAATACAAATAATGTCAATAATATGAGTTTTATATTCTCTAATTGTCGTTCTTTGACTTCTTTAAATTTATCTCATTTTAATACTGCTAATGTTAAAGATATGAGTGGTATGTTCTATGGTTGTTCTTCTTTAACATCTTTAAATTTATCGAATTTTAATACTAATAATGTTTATAATATGAGTGGAATGTTCCGAGATTGTTCTTCTTTAACTTCTTTAAATTTATCTAATTTTAATACTAATAATGTCAAAGACATGAATAATATGTTCTGTGATTGTCGTTCTTTAACATCTTTAAATTTAGCTAATTTTAATACCATTAATGTTGAATATATGGAAAATATTTTTAAAAATTTAAATAGGAAATGTGAAATTATTAGTAAAGATGAAAAAATGTTATCTGAAAAAAACAAATAGTTTATTCCTTGCATTAAATATTTAGCTTGATTTTAAAAAAAATTAAATTAAATTAGTTGTGATTTAATTTTTTTCTTTATTATTCAATTTCTTTTTATAATAATTAAAACCAAATAAAAATAAAATTTTAACACCATCATTTGCAATCATAAATAAAGAAATTAATTACTACTTTAATTTATTCATCTAAACTTATACTAAATAATAATAGGGTTAAATTAAAAATATTTGCTTTGAATATTCATATACTCATTTAATATTTTTTATCTAACATTTATATTAAATTTGAAAATAAGTTTTATTTTATTTATTATATCAAATGTATTTTAAAAAAAAAAAGAAGAAATAAATTCAAACAAACCCTATAAAACCTAAAACAAAAAACATTCTTTCTTTAAAAGTATATTTCTAATATTTGTGTTATAAAACATATAATTTTTGTTTAAAAATGAATATTGGATTCAAAAAATAATTGTATGGAATTTATATATATAATATTTGATTCAATAAATTTTGTTATCTAGTTGTGTGTGTGCTTACAAACATTAAAAAATCTCTTTTTAGAAATAAAATATTTGTTAAAACCTCAAATTATTAAATTAAACTTTTTAATAAAAAGAATATCAATTTTATAATTTTTTATTATTATTTTTCGGTTTTAAATGAATAATTTAAATTTTAAAAAGATAAATTTTGTATTCTAACAGGTGAATAAAAATAATGCTTATTATTTTAAAAAGTTTATTTATAAAAAAACTTATATTAATATTTAAATAGTATTTGTTCACAAATCTTACAAAAATTACTTTTTATTATTTAATAATAACAAAAAGCTTTAAAAACAAAGACAAAAAAAAATAATAATAAACAAATACAAAAATACCATAAATATTAACATACTTTAATATAGCTATGTCATCAAAAATTGTTTTGAATTATATTTATAAAATATGATTTCCAAAATTTTTTTTTAATATTTTAACACCTTGAACAGAAGAATAACAAATTTCGTATTTTTTATTACATCCTTTAATATTTAAAATTTTCCATTTTTCTTCGAAAAAATTTAAAAATTGAAGAATGTTATAATACTTCTTCATATTTACAAAAGCAAATCCTAAAATATTACCAGAATTACTATCAATAGGAATATATAAATAATTAATATAATTTTCTAATAATAAAATTGAAGATATATTTTGATATTTTAAGTATCTTGGAAGATTTTTTATCATTATTGTTGTTCGTTTATCTTTTCCATTTATTATATTTTCTCTAATAATTGTCATTGTTTTTTTCTTTTTATTATCTTTACTTTTTATATCTTCACTTTTAGAATTAGAAAAAAAATGAGAAAAACGTGATTCAGAAGGATTACTAAAATTTGGGAATAATTTTTCTATTATTTTTGAATAAAAAATCCAATTAAAATTCTTATTTTTTTCTATCTCTGAATCAGAAAAATAATGTTTATTCTCAAAATTCATTATTTTATTTTTAATAATATATAATGATATAATGATAAAATGATTTCTTTCTCCAAAGAAAATAATTAAAAAATTATTTTTATAAATTTAATTTAATTAAAAATAATATATCCTAAAAAAATATTATAAAAAAAATGGAAAAAACAGAATTAAAAGAAAAAAGTAATGATGAAAAAAATGCAACTTTTGATTTTAATAGTTTATTATCATTAGAATATAATACAAAATGTAATGATTGTGGAATAGAAAAGCCAAAATATGTATCAATAAATAATGGAGTATTTCTTTGTGAAAGATGTTCTTTTGTTCATAGAACATATGGTTTAAATATAAGTGTAATAAGATCAATAGATAAAGATAATTGGAATGAATTTCAATTTTTATTTTTAAAAAAAGGAGGAAATGAAAATTTCAGAAAATTTATTTATGAATATTTTTTCCCTTTAAATACTTCAACATATGATATTTATAGATCAAATACATTAGATTATTATAGAAAAAAATTAAGAAATGAAGTTAATTTAGAAATAAATAAAGAATATAAAGAAGAAGAAAATATTAAACCAGATAACAAAACAGGAATTTTTATTATTCCAGATAGTGCAATAGTTTATTATAATTATAATAATGATTTAATTGGAAATTTTAGTTCTTGTATTCCAAAGAATGAAAATATTTATCAAAAATTTTCTGGAACTTTATATTCTTTTTCAAATAAAGTTAATAGTAAAATGAATGAATTTGGAATTCCTGAAAAAACAAGGAAAGTAGGTAATTATATTGTTACTAATAAGTATGTTCAAAAAATCAGTGAAGGAAGTAAAAAAGTTTATAATAGTTTTATTGATAAAGTTGTTAAGAGAAATAAAAAGAAAAATGAAAATGAAGAAAAAAGTGATACTCATCAAGTTTTAGTTGATATTGGTCCTATTGATAATAGTGAAGAAAAAAAAGAAGAAAAAAATAATAATGAAAATAATGAATATAGTAAAGTTGAAAGTATAAATAGTTCTACGAGTTTAGCTGAAAGTGAATAAATTTAATGAAATATGTTTTTGTATTTTTGAAAAAAATTAAATATCATTTTAAAAAAACTTTTATTTATTTTATTTAAAAAAAAGGAAAAACTTTTAATTATTAAAATATTAATTTATATAAAATATATATAAATAAATTCACATTATCATTTTTTTTAATTTTCTTACAAAATATGATTTAATTAAAATTTAATTTTAATGAAGAAAAATTTTATCCAATCTCTTCCCTTTAATAAAGCAAATTTCCAAATGTTAGAACAAGAAAGAAACATGTTAAAAATCACATTACAATACATATCAGCAGAAAATGACAAATTAAAAAATGAATTAGAAGATATGAAAATGACAGCAAAGAAAAATAAAGAAATGTTAAAAGAATATGTAACCCAAATAACAAATAAAGATAAAGTCTTTGAAAAAATGAATGCACAAATAGAACAATTAACAAATAGATTAAAAATATTAGAAAATTTTAAAAAATTAAATTTAAAGAAGACAAATTTAAATCCAATAACAACGAATAGTTCAAATAAAATAGAAAATAAAACTACATATTATACAAATACAAATATTAATTCTTTAACAAATACAAATTCAAATAATAATACTTATGAAAGTAAAAATAATCCAACTCAAGGTTCAATTTCAATGAAAAAAACAGAAACTAAAAATTCTAATAATACAAATACTAATAAAAGTTTTTCTTATATTCCTAATAAAATTACTCAGAAAAATAATTTAGGTATCAATAAAGGAAAAGATAAAATTAATAATAATAACACTAATAATAATAATAAAAATAATAATAATATTATTAATGAATTTTTATTAAAACAAGCTACTTTAATTGAAGAAATGAGTAGTATTAAAGATGATATTCAATTTATTTTAGAAAATCAAACAAGAAGTAAAATGAAAGAAAAGTTAAATCAAAGTATTTATTCTTCAAATAATAATTTAAATAATTCTTTTATAAGTAATAATTCAAGTGTAATTCATAATAATAATAATAATATAAGTTATATAAGTGGAAATTCTTCTTTAAATAATTCTATTATTTCTGCTTCAAGTTCTTCTATTAATTCTTCTCATAGAAATTCTAATTTTTATGGAAGAAAAAAATTTAATATAAAAGATAGATTTTGTATTGATGATAATTTCACTGATTTTTTAAGCAGTTATAATCAATATAAAAATATTTTATTTTTAATTGATAATAACGATAATGTTTGGGAACTTGTTAAAAGAATTGATTTAAATATTAATACTATTAGTAATTATAATTCTAATGTTAAATCTGTTATTTTTTGTGAAAAACTTAATGATAAATTAAATAACATTGAAATTAAAGAACCTTTTGAAAATAAATCTTTACTTGAAAGTGAAGAAGAATTAACACCAAATAATCACAAATATTCAGAATTTAATTTAAGCAAATATATAAAAGAAAGTGAATAAAGAAAAAAAATCAATTTATAAATATAAATAAAATAAATAAATAAAATATCATTTATAATATTAATTAAACCAAAATTTTTACAAAAAAAAATGAACTTTCTTAAAATATATTTTTTCTTAATAATAGTTTTATTAACAAAAGAAGAAGAAAATTTAACATCAACATATAAAAATTTTTCATCATCAGAAAAAAACAATACAACAGAAAAAATAATAGAAGAATTTACAATGCCTCCAATAAATCAAATCTGGGATATAACAGTAAAAATGGGAGAAGGATTTATTATAAAAATATTTTCAAATCCAACAACAGGTTATAATTGGTATATAGATAATTTAGATGAAATCAAACAATCAAATATTATTTCTTGTATTAATTTAAATGATAATAATTCAACTGGGAAATTTATTGTTGATAATCCTGAAAATGTAATTATGGGACAACCTGGTCATTTTGAATTTAAATTTACTAGTTATTATAATCAATCTTTTATTGATAAGAATTTATTTGAAACAATCATTTTTGTTGAAAAAAAACCTTGGGAAAATGTTAATTATAGAGTCGTTCAAACTAGAGTTTTTTTTAAATAAGTTTATTCTATTATTCAATATTTTTATTAATTTTTTTTTTATTTTATTTTTTTTTTAATAATGAAAGGAGTTTCTTTTTATATTTTTTTATTTTTTTTTTTATTTGTTGTTTTAATAAAGAATATACAATTATTAATGATGAGGATTATTTTCAGTTGAAAAATTCTAATAAGAAATATTTAGATTATTTATTAAAAGATAATTTAGAAGATAATAAAACTGTTTTTTTCCATATTTTAAAATGTGAGAATAAGCCGAATTTTGGTTTAATTTTTTATGACAATAATACTGAGAAAATATATGAAAAAAAAATAACAAGAAAAACAACGTATTTTAATTTAGAAAAAAAGAATACTCCTTTTTTAATGTCAATTAAACCTGAAAATAAAACATCTTCAATTTATTTTAAATATATTTATTCAGATTATGAAAAAATCAAAAAATTTAATCCTACTATTTTTAGTAATTTAAGAGTGAATTATATTAATGAATCGGTGATTTTAAAATTTAATCAATATTTAAAAAATTCAACAGAATTAATAAATTATATTATTTTCTTTATTAATTCAACAAATAGTTATGTTGATTTATCAAATATTTGTTCAATAAAAAAAAATTGGATTGAATTAAATATTTTAACTAATTTTACCATAGAATCTGATTTTGATAATTTAGAAATTAATTTAACTAAATATAATTTTAAAGGTGGATCATATAAATTTAATGTTATTGCTAAAGAAATTAATGGTTTACATACTGAATTTTTATATAATGAAATTAAAGTTTTTTTCGGTAAAAGTTTATTTGATAATATTTTAGAATTTTTTGGTTTTATTTTTGCTTTTATTGGTAAATTAATTGTTGTTGTTGTTGTTTTATCTGTTGTTCTGATTATTGCTATTATTGTACTTTTAATATATTCTTGTAAAAAAAATAAAAAAAAAATAAAAGAATTTAATGATTTTAATACTAAATTTAATCCTGATAATCAATTTATCCCAATTACTTCAGAAGAAATACAGAATAAAATTAATTAAATAAATTGAATTTTAATTTTTATATTTCATTTATTTTTTAATTTAAAAATATATAATTACCTGATAATAAATAATTAATTAATATTACACATAATATTGTTTAATAATATAAGAACAAAATTATTAATATAAAGGATAACCTTCAAAAACATCAGTAATATTATTTTCATGTATATTATCATTATTATTGTTTTGTTCATGATTATTTTGGAAATTATTAACTTCAATATAATAATTATTTCTATTGAAAAAATAATAAATTCCAAAAGATAATAAAGAAGTAGTTAATATTAAAATAAAATTTTTATTAACTTTAAAACCAAAAATTCCAGTAACTTCAATTATTTTAGAAAAATCCACACAAGCTAAAACTCCTTTTTCATAAAGTATTATCATTAATAATTTATTATCAAATTTATTAAAATAATAATCTAACATTTTTCTTTTTCTTAATCTTTTAGGAATTGATGTTAAAAGTATTAAATTTTCTTTTTCTTTTTTATTTATATTATTATTATTATTTTTATATTTAAAAGATATTAATTTCATATCTCCATTTTTATAATTTATTATTAGATTATCTAAATTTTCATCTCCTTTTAAAGAAAATATTTTTTCTTCTGAATATAAAATATTTTTAGAAATAAAATTCCCATTTGAAAAATTATTTATTGAATAAATATTAGATAAAAATTGATAAATAAAGAAATCATTTTTTTCATTTATTAAAGCTAAAGATTTCTTAATATATTTTTTAGTTACTTTTTTTATTTCTTTCTCATCCAAATTTTCAATATCATATTTTTCATAATTTAATTCAGTAACTTTTAAAGTTTTAATATTGTTAATTTGATAATTAGAGCAATTATTAAAAAATTTAATTAATTCTCCTTTGAAAAAAACTCCTTCTTTATTAAAAGTAATATAAGAATGATAAACAGTTTTTATTTTTTTCATAATAATTAAATTAACAGTATAATAAAAAGGTTCTTCAGTTCTGTTTATTTTTTTATAAAAACTTTTTTCCCATATTCCTTTTTCATTTTTAATTAATATTATAATTTTATATAAGTCAATAACTTTACTATATAAAATAATATTTTTTTCAACAGCAAAATTATTCATTTCTGAATTTCCTTTTAATTCAATATCATTTATTATTAATTTACTTTTATTACATTGTAAATTTTCAATATATCGAAATTTATATTTTATTTCATCACCATTTATTATTTGTTTATATAATATTAATAGTATTTTTTTATCTAATGAAAATTCCCATTTAATAATAGTCCCATTAATATCATTTAATTTCCAACAAAAATTTATAACTGATTTTTTTAAATCATATTCTTCTTTATAATTTATTAAAAAATTATCTATTGGAATACTATAACATGATATTATAGTTTTTTTATTTAAAATACTATAAATATCATTCATTGGTTCAAATGAAAATTCAATAATAATAATATTTTTTCCTTCATTTATTATAAAATATTTATTATCTTCATCATTATTTGGTATAAAAATATTTTTCCCTGTTGAATTTAAATAATTAAGAAATTCATTTTCATAAATATTATTTTCAATTTTAGATTTATTTTTAAATGGTATATCTCCAGTTAATTTATATGATAAAGGTGTTTCATTGAAATGTTTATATATTAATTTATTTAATGAATTTAACATTGTACTATCAAAATCAATTGTTATATTTTTTTCAAATGTTGAACAAATAAATTGAGGAATTATATTATTCATAAATAAATTTTCCCAAGTTGCAAAAAAACAAAAAAATATAAAAAATATATGAATAAACCCAAAAAATTTAATTAATGACATAATAATTACAATATTTTATATTTAATTATTATAAAATAATAAATAATAAAAAAAAACAAAACCAAAAAAAAAATTCAAAAAAAAATAAAAAATGATATATAAAAAACTAATTAAAAAAAATATAACTTAAATTAAAAAAAATAAAATGTTTTACAATACAAATCGTTCAACAAAAGCAGCAATTCGTGAAAGAGAATTAGCTCAAAGTGGTCAAAATATAATATCAGATCATGAAAAATTATTAAAAATTCAAAAACAAGAAAAATTAAAAGGTCTTTTGATAACAAAATTTTGTAGAAAATATGGAATAATAAAGCCAGAAAAAAAAATAGAAAAAGAAATAAAAAATTTTGTTCAAGGAGAAAAATTAACAAAAGCAGATTTAGATAAATTAGAAGAAAGAATAAAACAATTATTAAAAGAACAACAATTACAAAATCACAATAAAAATTTAACAGAAATAAATATGACAGAACCAAATGAAAATTATGAAAATAATACATTAAAATCACAAGTAATAAACACAATGCCAAATTTAAAAAATGAAAATACTTCAATTAGAAATATGACAATGTCAGTAGATGTAAAAAATAATAAGAAAAAATATGCAAATATGTATGAAGAATTAGCAGCATTAGAAGCAGAAGAATCTTCATTTAAACCAAAATTAAAAAAAATTGATTTTTCAAAATATGGAAATGAATGGGCTGCAATGAATATTTATTCTAAATTATTATATGATCAACAATTAAAAGAAGCTGCAATAAAAGAAAAAGAAGATCAAGATAATTTACATAAAATTTTAGCCAAACAAATTGAAGATAAAAATAAAAAAATTGAAGAAGAAAAAAAATTAGAAAAAGAATATAAAAAAACTTTGAGAATTCATAAAAGAAAAATGGATGAATTAGAAAGAGAAAAAGAAAGAGCATTAGAAGAACAAAAAAATAGAATTTTACAATCAAGATTAGTTCAAATTGAAGATAATAAAAAAAGAAGAAAACTTGAAGAATTAAGAGAAAAAAAATGGGAAAGATTACAAGTTTTAAAATTTAAAAGAGAAGATGAAGAAAATAAAAGAAAACATGAAGAAATGGAAGAAAAGAAAAAAAAAATTTTACAAGAACAAATCAAAGAAAATGAAATTAAAAAACAAAAATTATTAGAAAAATTAACAAAAGAAAAAGAAGAAAATGCTTTAATGATGAAAGAACAAGATTTATTAGAACAAAGAAAAGAAAATGAAAGAATAAATTATTTTAGAAATATAGAAAAAATGCAAACTAATTTTATGTCTGGAGAAGCATTAAAAGCAATTAAAAAAATAAAAGATGAAGAAGAAGAAGAAAATATGAAAATTAAATATTATCAAAGAGAAAAAAGAAGATTAGAAAATGAAAAAGAAATTAAAGAACAAAAATTAAGAGAAGAACAAAGAAAAGAATTAGCTAAATTTTTAGAAATGCAAATTGATGAAAAAAAGAAAAATGAAGAATTTGAAGAAGCAATTAATCAAGAACAAATTAGAATTTTTAAAA
>JAEEGI010026204.1_pt1 | contig 11245 bp, 11 predicted proteins | sample 8958751 | NCBI WGS metagenome assembly JAEEGI01 (sample SAMN16246545, study PRJNA631951) | gut metagenome | biome: gut microbiome; feature: rumen; material: KS-attached | host: Bos | place: Iran: Karaj | collected 2018-10 | reverse complement strand
CGGGCCTGGGCGATGCGGGCGTTGTAGCCCTCCAGCTTCTGCTCCGCGGACTCTTCCAGCCCGGCAGCCTGGGCCCTGCCCGCTTCGTTCGCCGCGCGCCTGCGGGCGATGACCGCCCTGATGGGCCTGACGAACAGGTAGTTGATGATCGCCAGCCCGATCAGGAAATTGCATACCTGTATGAAGAGCGTTATGTCGAGATTGATCATGGCACCTCCGCCGGCGCATTGAACGGGACGTTGCGGACCAGCAGCAGGCCTCCGGCCGCCTGCATGGCCGCTGTTCCCTTCTACCCCGCTTTACATTTCTTGTCAAAACGGTCCGGGAAATTTCCCGCCTTGTCCAAAAGGCCGGGCAAGGCGCCATGTCCAAAAAAAGACAAGACCCCCATGCTGCTGCAACACGGCGTAATCCCTTGCATTGCACAGGATGGCACGAGGCGCCGGATCCCTCTTTACGGGGCCGTCCCCTGCCGCCGGCTCCCTCCCCGTCCCTTTCACAGGGCTGGAGCCCGGAAAAAAAATCAAAAGTTTTTTTTTTCACATGGAAAGCGCGGCGGGAACGCCTCCGGGCACGGTGCGCTCCCGCCGCGCGGCCTGGAAGCGGGCGCGGGAAAAGGAGGCGGCGCCGGCCGCAGCGTCAGTCCTGGAAGACGAAGTGGTGCATGGAGATGCTCAGCACCACGCCCACCAGGGCGTAGTTCATCACCAGGGCCGTGCCGCCGTAGCTGATGAAGGGCAGCGGCATGCCCACCACGGGCATCAGCCCCACCACCATGCCGATGTTGACGATGACCTGCCAGAAGAAATAGAAGAAGATGCCCGCGGCCAGGGTGCTGCCGAAGCGGTCGCGCGAGTCCCGCACCGTGCCGTACATGGCATAGAGGAAGAGGCAGAACAGGGCCACCAGCCCCATGCATCCGGCAAAGCCCCATTCCTCGCCCAAAACGGCGATGGCGAAATCGGTGTGCTTTTCGGGCAGGAAGCGCAGCTGGCTCTGCGTGCCGGCAAGGAAGCCCTTGCCGAAGATCTCGCCGGAGCCGATGGCGATCTGCGACTGGATGATGTGGTAGCCGGCGCCGCGCGGGTCCCGCGCCGGGTCGAGGAAGGTCATCACCCGCTCGCGCTGGTAGTCGTGCAGGGCGAACCAGCCCAGGGGCAGCAGCAGGGGTATGGCCACCAGGCAGACGCGCAGCACCCGCCACTTGACCCCGTGGAAGAGCACCATGCCGCCCAGCAGGACGATCACCGTGAGCCCCGTGCCCAGGTCCGGCTGCCTGACGATGAGCGCAAAAGGCGCGAGCCCCACGAGCAGCACCTTGGAGAGGCGCTTCCAGCCCAGGGTCTCGCCGTCGCGGCAAAGCAGGCTGGCGCCCATCATGAGCACGGCGAACTTGGCCAGCTCGCTGGGCTGCAGGTTCATCACGCCCAGGTCGATCCAGCGCTTGGCCCCGTACACGGTCTTGCCGATGACCGGCACGAGGCAGAGCAGGACCATGACGGCGACGTAGAAAGGCAGGGCGAGGCGCTCCAGGCGGCGGTAGTCGAAGAGCATGCAGCCCACCATCACGGCCAGGCCGCCCAGCCCCCAGAGCATCTGCTTCTGGTAGAAGGGGGAGAGCACGAAGCCCTCTTCCCCGCGCGAGCCGCTGGCCGAATACAGGTTGACCAGCCCCACGGCAAAGAGCAGCAGCGTGGCGAACAGCAGCCCCCAGTTGGTCCTGTAGAGCTTTCTCCTGTCGGGCATCAGCATGGGCGCACCTGGAAGCCGCGGGAAGTCAGGGCTTCCTGGCGGCAGACATCTCCCGGTCGCGGCGCAGCGCCTCCAGCACGGCATCGGCCACATGGCCGGGCACCGCTGTGCGCTCCAGGTGGTTCACGCCGCGTATGGTCGTGCCGCCCGGGGAACAGACGCGCAGGCGCAGGTCGGCGAAGCCGGCCCCTTCCCTGAGGGCAAGGGCTGCCGAGCCCTCGACCATGGCGGCGATCAGCTCCCTGGCCGCCGCCGCCTTGAACCCCATGGCGATGCCCGCGTTCAGCAGCCCTTCCATGAACAGGTAGAGGAAGGCCGGCCCGCATCCCACCAGCGAGGAAAATGCCGGGAACATCTCTTCGGGGAGCGCCGCGGCCATGCCCATGCCCCGGAACATCCCGAGCAGTTCGGCGCGTTCCCCTTCCGCCAGGAGCGGATCGTCGAGGCAGAGGGCGAAGACCCCCTTGCCCACGATGACCGGCAGGCTGGGCATGACGCGCACGCAGGGGCACTGCGCCCCGGCATGCTCCTTCATCTCCTGCAGGGAAAACGCCGCCGCCAGCGAGACCACGGTCTTTCCCGGGCCGAGCTCAGGGCGTATCTCGTCGAGCATGGCGGCCATCTGATGCGGCTTGACGGCAACGATGATGATGTCGCTCGCCCTGGCAAGCGCCGCGGGCGAATCCGCCCATGCCACGCCCTCTGCGCCCTCGCGCAGCGCTTCCACCTTGGCCCTGCTGTGGTCATGCCCGCAGAGGGCGTACCCTCCGGACCTGAGCAGCCCGCGCAGCACGCCTCCGCCCATGTTGCCGCAGCCGATGCAGCCTATCGTTCTCATTTCCGCTCCTCCGGCACCGCGGCGGCATGCGTCCCGCAGCCGCCGGCTTCCGCTACTCTTCGAGCAGCCTGACGATGGGCAGGGTCTTCACGAACTGCAGCGCCAGGCGCAGCTGGTTGTCGCGTTCGAGCATCTCTTTGGCGTCTTCCTGGCCTTCGTCCTTGGTCCCGGCGCCGGGCTCCTTGGTGCGCTCACCGCCGTCCTTCTTTTCCAGGTGCCCGCGCAGGTCCTTCTCACGGAAGGAGATGCCCTGGGCCGAAGCGTCCTTCTCACGCGGGGCTTCCCAGGCGACTTCGAAATCGGGCTTGATGCCCTCGGCCTGTATGGTGCGCCCCGAAGGGGTGTAGTAGCGCGCGATGGTCAGCTTGAGCCCCGTGCCGTCGGGCAGGGGCATGAGGTTCTGCACCGAGCCCTTGCCGAAGGTGCGCTCGCCGAGGATGAGCGCGCGCTTCCTGTCCTGGAGGGCGCCGGCCACGATCTCTGATGCCGAGGCGGACCCGGCGTTGACCAGCACGACCAGCGGGCAGGTGATGTCGTCCGGGTCGTCATGCGAGAGGTAGGGCTTCTCCTCCTCGGCCTTGCGCCCGCGCACGGAAACGACGGTGCCCTTTTTCAGGAACATGTCCGCCACCTGGACGGACTGGTCGAGCAGCCCGCCCGGATTGTTGCGCAGGTCCAGCACCATGCCCTTGATCCCGCCTTCGGCCTTGGCCTTGGCAATGGCCTTGCGCAGCTCCTGCGCCGTATTGCCGGTGAAGCGGGTGACGCGCATCCAGTGGTAGCCCGGCTCGAGCTGGCGCGACTTGACGCTGATCAGGGGGATGGCGTCGCGCTTGATGCTCATGGTCACGGGCTTGGAGCTGTCCTTGTGCAGGACCTTGAGCTCGACCGTGGTGCCGCGCTTGCCGCGCATCTTGCCCACCACTTCGGTGAGCGTCATCTCGCTGGTGAACTGCCCGTCCACGGTGACGATGATGTCGCCGGCGCGCAGCCCGGCGCGGAAGCCCGGCGTGTCTTCGATGGGGGTCACCACGAGCACCTGGTTGTTCTCCATGGTGATCTCCACGCCCACGCCGAAGAACTCTCCGCTGGTCTCTTCCTGCATGGACTTGAACTCCTTCTTCGTCATGAACGACGAATGCGGGTCCAGGCTCTGCAGCATGCCCTTGACGGCGCCCTCCACGAGCTCGCTCTGGGTGACGTCCTTGACGTAGTACTTCTGCACCAGGTCCATGATGTTGCTGAACCGGCGGATGGAATCATAATCGGTATCGGCGCTCACGGCGCGCATGGTGCCCCCGCCCGCCAGAAAGGCCATGAGCGACAGGGCGGCAGTGGTCAGGAACCGGGTCTTTTTCATGCATCCTCCCAAATACGGATGCGCCGGCGCTCGGCTGCCGGCGCAGCCATGGAAAATACTGCCCTTTGCCGCAAAACGCAACGCCTTTGTTGACCGCCCGGCTCAGTCCCGCGCGCCGCCAAGGTCTCCCTGCCCCGTCATTTCCAGCACGGAGCGCCACAAGGTGGACTGCGTGTTCAGCGTGCGGCGCTTCGCCGTCACCAGTTCCAGGGGGAGGTGCACGAAGCAGTCCATGATCCTGGCCACGACCATCCCCGCATGGCCGGACATGGCCGCATGCACGGCGTTCTGCCCCAGGTTGCCGCAGTACTGCCGGTCGCTGGCGTTCGCAGGGGTCGCGCGAATGAGGTATCCGGGGTCGAAGAACTTGGGGTAGTAGGCCTTGCCGATGCTCCGGAAATAGCTGCTGAAGCGCTCCAGGAGGAAGGACGAGATGTCCGCGAGCTGCCTGTTGCCGGAAACATCCGTGCGGTGCGTTTCCTCGAGCAGGTCCTGCCCCGAGCCTTCGGCAAGGACGATGACGGCATGGCGCTGACGCTCCAGCCTCCTCTCCAGCGAGGCGAGCAGGCCGTCCTCCCCTTCCAGGGCAAAGCGCGATTCCGGTATGAGCACGAAGTCCGTTTCCCGTGCGGACAGCGCCGAACTGGCCGCGATGAAGCCCGACTCCCTGCCCATCAGCCTGACGAGCCCGACGCCGCCCATGACGCTCCTGGCCTCCACGCTGGCGCAGCGTATGGCTTCGGAGGCCTTTTCCACGGCGGTCACGAAGCCGAAGGACTGGGGGACGAAATTGATGTCGTTGTCGATGGTCTTGGGGATGCCCACGACGGCGATCCGCGCCTGCCGGCGCAGCACCTCCCGATGGATGTCCAGGGCGGCCTTCATGGTGCCGTCGCCGCCGATCATGAAGAGCATGTCCACGCCCTTCTCCAGCAGGGAGTCGACCACCGCCTCCGGCGGCTGCGGGCCGCGCGACGTGCCGAGGATGGTTCCGCCCGATTCGTGGATGTGCTGCACGCCCGACGGAGTGAGCTCGACATGGTCCAGCCCCAGGGAAGGGAGGAAGCCTTTGAGCCCGTAGCGGATGCCGATGACGGAAGGGATGCCGTAGGAATGGAAGGCGGACAGCACGATGGACTGGATGACATCGTTGATCCCCGGGCAGAGCCCGCCGCAGGTCACGATGGCGCACCGGGAACGGAAGGGGTCGAAGAATATCCTGTCCTTCGCGCCGGCGAGCTCAAAGGAAAAACGCCCGTGCTCTCCGGAAGAGGAAAGCACGCCCGATCCGAGATCCAGTTCCACCCTCCCGCCCGTGCCGGCGACATCAGAGGGGATGGGCGAGGGCATGGCGGGCTCCCCGAGGAGGCGGGTCCTGACCTCGGTGACAACGTTTCCGGACAGGGATGCTTCAGCCATGGTTCCTTATCCTTCTGCTTGGGTTGGGACGCTCCGTGCAGGGCGCCACGGGATGCGGACGTTCCTGCGGACGGCGGCAGCGGCCGCAAGGCATGGATGACCATGCTCCGATAGTATGCGGAATGCCGCATGCGCCTGTCAAGCTCCCGGCAAGGCCGGCCTCCCGGCAGCGGCGCCTCCCCTGCCCCGGCATGGCCCTGCGTCCTTCATTGACAACTGTCCCGCAATGCTTATTGTCACATCAGGGTTGTTTGAGCACAAGAAAACCTTCCTTTCGAGGAGCCAACGATGCAAAACGACGAAAACAAGCAGGCATCCATGGACCAGGGCCGGCAGGAGAAGCCGGCGTCCTGCATCTTCCAGTCCGCAGCCAGGGAACTCAGGGGCGATCTGCACGCAGCCGCCGACGACATGCGTTCCTTTGCGGGCGAGATCGGCAGCGATATCCGCGGATTGTTCCCGCGCCTCAAAGATCTTTCTTCCGGTCTGCTGGAAAAGGCCCGGTCTTCCCGCAGGAAAGGCCTCGCCGCCGATATCGCCGAAGGCGCGGCCGCCCTCAAGGACAATGCCGACGCCCATGGCGATGACATACGCCGCGCGGTCGGCCTGGCCGCCGGGCAGGCGGACGCCGAGATCACTCCCGAAGAAGCCGCCGCAGGCGCCAGGGAGCTCGCCGCCGGGATCGCCGAAGGCGCGGCCGCCCTCAAGGACAACGCCGACGCCCATGGTGATGACATACGCCGCGCGGTCGGCCTGACCAGGGACGGGGCCGGGGAATAGCCCGCACGCTCCGGACAGCGCCGCGCATGCCCTGCCCTGCAGCTGTCCGCTGCATCCCCCTCCTTCCATCACGCACCAAGGGCCCCGTCCCGCACGGGGCCCTTCCTTTTAAGGGCGCCCCCTGCCCCTGCCATTCCCGCCAGCCCTTCCTGCAAGCCTCTTCCCGCCCTGTTTGACATATCTCTTAACAGGAATTATTATCATGAAAACAACAGAGGCCCGCAATGTCACAGACCCGCATGACGCGGCAGCGCATGATCATACTCAATGAGCTGCGCAGCTGCCATACGCACCCCACGGCCGAGGACATCCACGACCGCGTGCGCGCCCACCTGCCCAGCATCAGCCTGGGCACGGTGTACCGCAACCTCGAGCTGCTCGCCCGCTCCGGGCAGGCGGTGATGCTGGAGCATGCCGGCAGCCGCCTGCGCTTCGACGGCAACACCATGCCCCACAGGCATGTGCGCTGCGCCGTCTGCGGGCGCGTTGCCGACGTGGAAGGCCTTCCGGCGCACATGCCGCCGCCCGAAGGGGCCAGCGCCGGGGGGTTCAGCATCCTTTCCATGCGCGTGGAGTACGTAGGGCTGTGCGACGAATGCGGGCGCTCCGCACATGACCTTTAATCACCAGGAGGCATCCATGAAATCCCTCAAGGGAACGCAGACCGAAAAGAACATCCTCACCGCCTTCGCCGGGGAATCCCAGGCCCGCAACCGCTACACCTTCTTTTCCAGCCAGGCCAAGAAAGACGGCTACGTGGAAATGATGAAGGCCTTTGACGAGATCGCCGGTCAGGAAAAGGAGCATGCCAAGCGCCTGTTCAAGTTCCTGGAAGGCGGGGCCGTGGAAGTGACGGCCGCCTTCCCTGCCGGCGTCATCGGCAGCACGCTTGACAACCTCAAGGCCTCCGCAGCCGGCGAGCACGAGGAATACACCGCGATGTACCCTGCCTTCGCCAAGACCGCCGACGAAGAAGGATTCCCCGAGATCGCCGCCGTCATGCGCGCCATCGCCGTGGCCGAAGAACACCATGAAAAGCGCTTCCTCGCCTTCGCCGCCGCCATCGAAGCCGGCACCGTGTTCTCCTCGGCCAAGCCCCGCGTCTGGCGCTGCCAGAACTGCGGCTACGTCCACGAAGGGACGGAAGCCCCCGCGGCATGCCCCGCCTGCAACCACCCGCGGGACTATTTCCAGGCCATCGACTGAGCCCCCGCGCAGGCCGGCAAATAATGCTTGCCAAGCGCGCATGAATGAGGCATCATAGCCGCTTGTGGACCCGTAGCTCAGTTGGTAGAGCCCCCGGCTCATAACCGGATTGTCGTAGGTTCGAAGCCTGCCGGGTCCACCACCCCCGATCACCACCATGCACAAAAGGCAGCCCGCAACGGACTGCCTTTTTTGCTGGGCAGCAACGCGCTGATAGTGCTTGCACACCATCTGCACGCTGGCATGGCCCATGAGTTTTGCCACGGTCCCGATGTCCGCCCGGCCAAAGATCATCCCGTGGCGATGCTTCCATCAAAGGATCCTGCCCTTCCTGCCTTGCCTTCCCGCAGCGGCGCTGCGCATGCGCCATGGGGGGCTGCCCGCCGGACTTCCGCATCCCGGCGGCTTTTCCCTTGCCCGCGGCGCCCTTTGCGGCTATGCTTCTCCGTCAACAGCAACACGGATCTGTCCATGAACGCACGCAAGATCATCAGGCGCCTGGGCATGGCCGCCGCCCTGGCCGCGGCCGCGTTCCTCCTGGCGCTTGCCAACAGGGATGTCCTGGAGCGCAAGGCGCAGGACTTCATCATCGAAAAGTTCCAGGAATACCTCGAGGAAAACCTGGGCTCCCGCCTGCGCTACAGCGAGGCGCCGCGCATCAGCCTGTTCCCCAGCCGTTCCCTGGAGCTGGGCGCCAGTTCCTGGAGCAGCCCCGACGGCAGCGTGAGCCTCAGCTTCACGCGGGCCTACGCCAGCATTTCCTCGCACGCCCTGCTCACGGGCAGGCTCGTCATCAAGAAGCTGGAAGTCAACGACCTCACCGTCGCCGTCATCCACTCCCCCCTCGAGGGCAGGATCAGGGAAGCCCTGCGCACCCATACGCTGCCGGAGAAGCTCTCCTCGCGCTCGCAGCTGTTCCGCCGCATCCTCGACCTCGCCCCCAACGCCGTGGACATCACGGACGGCCGGGGCACGCTCGTCCTGGAAGGAGGCACGGCCTACAGCATCCACCCCCTGGAATTTTCCGCCTCCAACATCCACGCCAACAGCGACACGAGCTTCACCCTGAACGCCGGCATCTCGCGCTCCGAGCCCCGCGCCGGGGCCACCCTTTCCATGGGCGGCGCCCTTTCCATCAGGAACGACACGCTCAACCTCGTGCTCGACAGGTCCGTGCTGACTCCCGAGGAAGGCATGGGCTTCACCGAACCGCTCACCCTGGCCGGCGGCTTGTCCTACGACCTTTCCCTCGGCTCCCTCACCCTCGACAGGCTGCATTTTTCCGGCTTTGCCCAGCAGGCTGCGCTTTCGGGCGGCGTCCGCTCCCTCTCCCGCCTGCTGGAAGACCCGCATCTGGCCAACGCCCATGCGCTGATCGATGCCAGGCTCGACCCGCCGGCGATCGCAGGCTATTTCCCCGCCTGCCGCGAGCTGCTCGAGGCCATGGGCAAGGGATGCACCCTGTCGGCGGAATGCCTGCTCGACAGCAACGCCGTCCGCCTGCGCAACATCTCTGCCATGCTGGGTGGCGCCGACATCAGGGGCGAACTCGTGCAGCCGCTGCGCCAGGCCGCGCTCGAAGGCCGCCTGGAGACCTCTTCCCTCGACATGGATGGGCTGTCGCGCCTGCTGGGCCTGCTTGCCGCATCCCCTGCGCTCACCGAGGCGCCCTTCTGGCCCAGGCTCGCGGTCACGCTGGACGCCGGGGAATTCTCCGCCGGAGGCATGAAGGCCACCGGGCTCTCCTGCAGGCTTTCCGGCAAGGAGGGGCGGTACGAGCTCAACCCCTTCTCCTTCAGCCTGGCCGGGACCCGCGCCGTGGCCTCGCTCTCGTTCAGCCTGCTCCCCACCGCGCCCCTTTCGGTGCGCGGCGAGTTCAGCCTGAGCGCTTCCGGGGCGGACCTGGCCGGCATCGCCGCCTTCTACCCCCCGGCCTCCCGCTTCGGGGGCAGGGTCAATGCCAACCTCTCCCTGGACTGGACGTCCTCGCGCTCGCTCTCCACGCTCTCCGGCCGGGGCAGCCTCACCTCCTCCGACCTGCAGATCTCCCTGCCCGGCACGGGGGACGCCGGTCCCGAGCACGGCACGCTGTTCAGCACCTTTTCCATCAAGGGCGGCATCCTCACCTGCAAAGACTTCACGCTGTCTGCAGGCAGCGACGAACTGGACGCCACGGGCACGGTCAGCCTCCTGGACAGGCGCATCGACGCCTCGGGCGAGGTCCGCCGCGGATCCCGCTCCATGCCCTTCACGCTCCAGGGCAGCGCCCTCGCCCCTTCCTTCAGCCTTCTGCCGGAAAAGGGAGGGCGGCTCGAATTCCGCTTCCCGCAGGCCGGCGCCAAGGAGTAAGCCCATGCCCCGCCCCCGCAAGCCCTCCGCCCGGCAGACCGGCGCCATGCAGGACGCAGCCCTCATCGCCTTCTTCTCCCGCCTGTGGCGGTGCGGGATCTCGTTCAACATCCTGGCAGGCATCTTCATGCTCGCCGTCCCGGCGCTGGCGCATGCCGTCTTCTCGCGCCTGCTGCCCCATGCCGGGCCGGATGGCACGGCGGTATCCGTCTTCTTCACCGTCTGGATAGCAGCCGTCCTGCTCTACGCGGCCGCCGTGAGCATCGCCATGTGGCGCGCCCAGCCGCCCCGCGGGGCCGGCGCCAGGGTGCCCAAAGCCATCGCGACCGCCTTTTTCGTGCTCTCGCTGCTCTACGCGCTCTACCTTTTCGCTTCCTGGGTCTACCTGGACGCGGCCTCCTGAACTCCCTTCCTCTCATGCTTTCCCCACGGGAGAGGTGTCACGAGCGAAGCAAGTGACGAAAGCGGTCGCTTGCAGAGCTCCCTTCCTTATGAGCCCTCCTCCCTGGGGAGGGCGGTCGAACGAAGCGGGACCGGGAGGGGTCGGCCATCGCCTCTCACCCACCCCTCTACGCCCGGCGTTCCCTTCCCTGCAGCATCCGCTCCCTTGCGGTCCCCGCGCATTAAGGCTAACCTTGACCGCAGCGCGGCTACCACCTGCGCAAAGGAACGACCATGAACGAACTGCCCGACCTGCCGCCGCTGCCCGGCTTCTCCCCCCTGCTCATCCCCGGGGCCATCGCCCTGGCCATCGCCCTGCTCGCCCTGGCCATCCCCCGCCTGCATCCTGCCCTGCCCGAAAAAAAGACCAGGCTGGGCGGTTTCACCTGGTGGCTTTTCGTGGCCCTCTGCCTCGGCGGGCTGGGCGCCTGCGCCGAGATGTGGCTCTCAGGCGAACACGTCCCGCCGGCCTACCTGTTCTGGTCCTGCATTTTCGGCCTGGGCGCGGCCGGCATGTGGGCCTCGGCCCACGCCAGGGGGGATTATTCCACGAGCGCCCCCGCCGGGCTCAAGAGCATAGGCCGCTTCCTCGACGGCAAGGGACGGCGCTGAGAGCCCCGGCCGCCCCGCCCTTTGACCCGTGATCTTTCATCCTAGACTTTAACTTTTCAGATGCAAACGCCAAGGAGCCTGCCATGTCCCCGGCAACGACCCGCTTCATCCTGCAGCTGTTCATCATCGCCTGCGTGACCTTCGTCTTCGTCTGCGCCCTGAGCGCGGACGCCGAGGATTTCCTCCTGGACACGCTCAAGATCGCCGCCGGCGCCTTCGGCGGATTCGGCCTCGGCTGGGCGTACGCCAGGCGCAAAGGGGAATAGCGCCCGCTGCCTCCCGCGGGGACGAAGCCCGGACGATGCCCCCGGATGCATGGCAGCATCACGGGGAGGTTCTTCCAGCGTTGGGCTTGCTCTCCCCCGGACGATAAACGATCCACTGCCGGTCATCCCAAACAAAGATCCGCAGCCGGTCATCAACCAGCTGCGGATCGGTTTATCATTCAGTTCCCTTGCGAAGTTTGCGGATCAGCCCTGGCCGTTCTC
>JAEEGI010026203.1_pt1 | contig 11246 bp, 13 predicted proteins | sample 8958751 | NCBI WGS metagenome assembly JAEEGI01 (sample SAMN16246545, study PRJNA631951) | gut metagenome | biome: gut microbiome; feature: rumen; material: KS-attached | host: Bos | place: Iran: Karaj | collected 2018-10 | reverse complement strand
CCAGGCGTGCATCGTCCTGCGCCATGGCTAATCCCTCCCGCAGTCGCGCATGTCGCCGCCCAGCTTTTCGAGCGAATGCGGCAGCGCCGGCAGTATGGCCGAAAGGTCTTCCTCGGCGGCGCGGCGGCTCCCGGGCAGGGCAATGACCATGGTGCGGCCTATCGTCCCGGCCAGGCAGCGCGAAAGCACGGCGTGGGGTGTATGTTTGAGCCCTTCGGCGAACATAGCCTGCTCGAATCCGGGCAGGCGCCTGTCCAGCGCGGGCAGCAGCGCCTCCGGAGTCAGGTCGCGCGGGGAAAGCCCGGTGCCTCCGGTAGTCACCACGAGATCCCATCCCCCGGAGGCGAGCTCTTGCACCAGGCGGCGCAGCGCCTGGGGGTCGTCAGGCAGGAGGAAGCCCTGGCTTCGGGCGGGATGCAGCGCTTCGAGCATCTTCAGGAGCACGGGGCCGCTGCTGTCTTCCCTTTGCCCGGCATAGCCCTTGTCCGAAAGCGTGATGCAGGCCACCGCAAGACCTTCCCCCGTCCAGGGCTCCGGCTGGGGCCGCGGCTGCGGCAGATCGGGGCCCGCGTCGAAAAGAAGCGGTCCGCCGTTCTTGAAAAGCCCGCTCTTGCCGCCGGACTTGAGCACCAGGTGCACGTCGTCTATGGCCACATCCTTCTGCACGGCCTTGACCATGTCGTAGATGGTCGCAGATGCCATCTGCGCGGCGATGATGGCTTCCATCTCCACCCCTGTGCGCCCGGTGGTGCGGACAAGTGATTCGACGATCACGGCGGGCGGTTCGTCCTGCACCTTGAAGCGCACGTCGGCAAAGCTGAGCGCCAACGGGTGGCACAGGGGGATGAACTCCCATGTGCGCTTGGCAGCCATGATGCCCGCTACCTGCGCCACGGCCAGTACGTCGCCCTTGGGCAGCGCCTTTGCCTTGAGCAGGGACAGCGTGCGGGCGTTGAGCCGCACCACGGCGCGGGCCACGGCCACGCGCTCCGTTTCCCGCTTGCCGCCCACGTCCACCATGCGGGGCGCGCCCTTCTCGTCTATGTGCGAAAGCTCCATCTCAGCCCTCCTGCACGGGCAGCACTTCAGGCGTGCTCAACACGCGGAACTCGTCGCCGGGACGGACCACGCCGCCCTTGAGGATGCGGCAGAACACGCCGCGCCTGGGCATGATGCAGTCCCCCACCTGCTGGCGGATGGCGCATCCCATGTGGCATTCCTTGCCGATCTGCGTGAGCACCAGCTCGATGTCCTTGCCTATGCCGAAGCGCGTGCCCACCGGCAGGGTATGCAGCACGACGCCTTCGGTGGTGATGTTCTCGGCGAAATCACCGGGATGCACGTCCGCGCCCAGCGAGCGCATGTACTCCACGTCTTCCAGGGCCAGGAGGCTCAGCTGGCGGTGCGTGCCGTCGGCATGGGCATCGCCCTGCACGCCGTGGTTGGCAACAAGGGTTATCTCGCTGCGGTTGACCTTTTTCTCGCCTTTGCGGGCGCTTGTGGAAACTGCTGCTATGCGCATGCTTGCCTTCCCTTTTATGATGGTTGTGCTGTGTTGACCGTTTCTGGCGGCACGTCATCCTGACCGTGCCAGTCATCCTCTCCGGCGACGTCCGCCTGGAGGAAGGGGAAATCCTGGCTCTTCTCCGCAAGGAACGCGCGGCACTGCCTGTCGAGGATGTCGTAAGCCTCGATCAATTCCACGGCTTCCGCCGTCGCCTTCATGCCAAGCTGCCGTTCGCTCGTTCCCTCGAGCAGGGGGAAGCCCAGGGCGTTTTCGGCCTTCTTGATCCTGCCCCATGCACCGCGGTACGGCATGTTCAGCCGTTCGGCAGCCTTCTTGAGCGACCCCAGTTCCCTGACCTTGCGGATGAGCCGCACCACGCCGGGACCAAGGATGTACTCGCCATCGTGTTCGAACCAGATCCTGCCTTGCAGCTTGACTGCCAGCTTGGTCATGTCCTCCTCCTGAAAGCAGCCCCGGCTCACGGCAACCCGCCGCCGCACAAGGCGGCCAGCGCGTCCCGGTCGATCCCCAAGGCTGCTGAAGCTGCATCCACAAACGCTCCGCGGGCAGATCCTGCGTCCAGGACGCCGGCGGCAAAGCCGCATATCCCCAGGCTGTCGAGCAGGTATTTCCAGGGATCGCGCCCGTCCTTGCGCTCCGGCAGGGGCATCCCGCGGAGCAGGCCGGGAAGCGGCGAAGAACCCGGCCTGTCCAGAAGGCTTTCCAGCTCGTCAAGCAGGCGGGACGCTGTCGTGGACATCAGGGCCCCGCGCTTCCTGGCATCTTCCAGGACGCCTGCAAGGGCGAAGGCATCCACGCCGAACTCGTCGCAAAACAATGCATAGCGCCGCACATTCGCCCTGTCCTGCTCCCTGTCCCCTGCAGACCACGCCTTCTCATAACCGGGCCATTTGCCCTTGGAGGCGCTGCCTTCTGCAGATCCCCAAGGGCGGACGGCGCATTGGGGCGTACAGCCCGTGCAGCGTGAAGACGCCGCAGACGGGCCGGTAAAAAATCTCAGCAGATCATCTTCCCATGCGGGAGGCAGCGCCTCCCCGGTCCCGCGTCCGGGAGCATCCAGGATGAGCGCCTTGATGCCCATGCGCCAAAGCGCCTGCCCTGCACCGCCGCCGGCGCGGCTCACGGCATGGATCCCCCTGCTGCCAAAAGCCAGGCTCGCCATGGGAAGGTCAAGCTCTGCGGCAGGACCGGCAACGACGAGCGCGGCAGCGAGTGGGCTTGCTGACGTGATGCAGGACAGCGCGGCGGAGACCGATGTCCCGGCGCAGCGCGTTGGCGCATGCCGCATGCCTTCCGCTCCCAGGGCGACATCCATCAGGGACCCTCCGGATGCACCGCACAGGACCAGCGCGGCGATGCCCATGGCGGAAAGGACGCGTGCCGCCGCCCCCCCGGCGCTCGCAAAGGCAAAAGCCCCGCTGCCCTGGACCCTGCTGGCCACGCAGCAGCGGCTCGCGGGCAGGCGCCTGCAGAAGGAAAGCAGCCCCGGCGCAATGATCAGGGCAGGTCCGGCAGGCAGGAGCGGAGCAAGTGATTCAGCAAGCGCCCTCCCGCCCAGGACCGTCTGATCAGCAGGAAGGGGCGCCAGCTCACAGGTGCCTGCGTCCGCATGGAAGATCATGATCCTGCGGGCAGCAGGGCTGAACAAAGCATTCATGCCGCCCGCCTCCCCGCACACGTCATGCTGGCATCATGATGGTAAAGAAACATCCGGCAATAAAAAAACATCTGATACACGTTGCGGCCAACATTAAAAAGGTTAATGCATCTCGCAGGAGGTGTAAATACGGGCGGGGGAAGACGGCATTATGTTTAATTTTTCCTATTCGGGCACTGATAGCGCATTGCCTCAGCGGAAGGAAAGGATTATTTTTCTGCGGAACAGCGGAATGGCCCGTCATTTCCCGGGCAGGGAGGAAGCATGCGCATCGTCACCCTCATGGAAAACACGCCCGGATCAGAAGGCTGCGCCTTCGGCCACGGCCTCAGCCTGTTTATCGAGACTGATCGAAGCCGCATCCTCATGGACGCAGGACCCGATGATTCCTTTGCTGACAACGCCGCGCTGCTGGGCGTCGACCTGGCCTCCGTGGATGCCTGCGTGCTCAGCCACGGGCACTACGACCACGCCGGCGGCCTGCTCAGATTTGCCGCGCTCGCTCCGCATGCGCCCATCTATCTCCAGCGGGCGGCCGCCCTGGATTATTACGCGGACGACCCGGGGAACCTGCACTATATCGGCATCGACAAGGCCATCGCCGCATTGCCCTCCGCCAGGCTCCTTGACGGAGATGCTGACATCGGCAGAGGATCGCGGCTGCTCTCCGGCGTGCGCGGGCGCAGGCTGCTCTTTGCGGGGAATGCCAGGCTCAAGCAGCTTGTTGGCGGGAAGCTCGTTGCGGATGCCTTTGCCCACGAACAGGCTCTTGCCGTGGAAGAAGGCGGACGGCGCTTCCTTTTCAGCGGCTGCTCGCACCTGGGCATCGTCAACTGGATGGAACGCTTCAGGGAAGCCTACGGGTGCTGGCCCGACGCCGCGGTGGGCGGATTCCACTTCATGCGGCCGGCCCCGTACGACGCCGGGGAAGAAGCGGTCATACGGCAGACCGCCCGCGAACTGGCCGCCACGGGCACGCTGTTCATCACGGGACACTGCACCGGACAGGACGCCTTTGCCCTGATGGCGGAGGTCATGGGCAGCCGCCTCAAGGCGCTGCACAGCGGCGCCGTCTTCTCCCTCTGAACGGCCCGGCCTGCTCAGTCGAGCTTTTTCTGCTCCTGAACGGATTCGATGTACTTCTGCCGGCATTCGTAGCTGCAGAAATACAGGACCTGGTCTCCGCTGCGCACGGAAATGGCCGAGCTCTTGTCCACGTAGGTGCCGCAGACCGGGTCTTTGACCATCTCGTCAGACTGGATCTTGCGCTCCCGCTCAGCGGCCTTCTTTTCGTCCTGCTTTTTCCTGTCGTTCATGAACAGGCGGTAAAGCACATAGCACACGATGGCGAATATCGCCAGCTTGAATATCATCTGCTCCTCCCTGCCTACTGGAAAATAGTGGTCCCTTCCACGCGGCAATCGAGCCTGGCCAGCAGATCCGAGGCGCGGCGCCCGTCGGGAAGGACGATATCCGGTGCGATCTCCAGCAGCGGCACGAGCACGAAAGCCCGCTCCGCCATGCGCGGATGGGGCAGTTCCAGAAACTCCGACCGCCGCACTTCCCTTCCGAAAAGCAAGAGGTCCATGTCGATCACGCGCGGGCCGAAGCGGTTTGCCGGATCGCGCACCCTGCCCATCGCAAGCTCCTGCTCCAGCATGTAGCGCAGCAGGTCTTCCGGCGCTGTTCCGGAGGCGCATTCCAGCCTGAGCACCTGGTTGGCGAACCACGGCTGGTCCTTGAAACCCTGCGGCTCCGTACGGTACACGGAAGACAGCGCCGCTATCCTTCCGGGAGCGTATCCCTCAAGGACCCTGCGCGCCGCGGCCAGCCGGGACACAGCATCCGCTGCATTGGAGCCCAGGCTGATGAAGGCATCGGACATCTCCACCTCACTTTCCTGCCTTTGCTTTACAGGCTTTGCCGCCCCCTGTCAAAACGTCCTGCCCTGCCCGGACGCAGCGTTATTAAACGGAACGGGAGGCGGATCGCTCCGCCTCCCGCGCATGGTCACCAGTCTGCGCCGGCGCTACTTGGCAAGGCTGATGGTCGTGAAGAACACTTCTCCCCTGCGGTTGACCAGCAGCATGACGGCGCCGCGGTCGCGGTCGCGCCGCAGGATGGCAGCCAGGTCGCCGGGCTTGGCCAGGGGCTTCTGGTTGGCGGAGATGATCACGTCGCCGCTGCGCAGGCCGGCGGCTTCGGCACGGCTGCCGGGCGTGACGCTCAGGACCACGAGGCCCTTGGTCCCGTTGGGGAGCTGGAGCTGATCGGCATCATCCGGGGTCAGCGAACGCAGGTTGATGCCCAGCTCGACCTGTTCACCGCGGGCGTTGGGCGAAGCGGACGAACGAGAGGCGTCGCGTTCTCCCAGCTTGACGCGCAGGGTCTTTTCATCGCCGTTGCGGATGATCTGCACGCGGGCTTCGGCACCGGGGCGGAGTGCGGCGATCTTGCGCGTCGCTTCCGAAGCGCTGCCCACCGGCTCGCCGTCGATGCTGGTGATCACGTCGCCGGCCTGCAGGCCAGCGCGGTCGGCGGGCTCGCCGGGCATCACCTTGCCGATGATGGCGCCGCGCGATTCCTTGAGCCCCAGGGCCTTGGCCATGTCTTCACTCACATCCTGGATGCTCACCCCGAGCCAGCCGCGGCTCACCTTCTTGCCGCTGCGCAGGTCATCGATGATGCGCGAAGCCAGGCTGCTGGGGATGGCGAATCCAAGCCCCTGCCCGTTGGCCATGATGGCGGTGTTGATGCCGATCACCTCGCCCTGCATGTTGATGAGCGGACCGCCGCTGTTGCCGGGGTTGATGGAGGCGTCTGTCTGCAGGAAGTTGTCGTAGGGGCCGGAATGCAGGTCGCGGCCCTTGGCGCTCAGGATGCCGGCGGTCACGGTGTTGTTCAGCCCGAGCGGGTTGCCGATGGCCAGCACCCAGTCTCCCACTTCCATGGCGTCGGAATTGCCGAACTCCAGGACGGGGAGGTCGCGCCTGCCTTCCACCTTGAGCAGGGCCAAGTCGGTGTCGGCAGCGGTGCCTATGACCTTGGCCTGCAGTCCCTTGCCCTTGCCGCCGTTGAGGTTGACGGTGATCTTGTCGGCCCCTTCCACCACGTGGTTGTTGGTGACGATGTAGCCGTCAGAAGAAATGATGAACCCGGAGCCCAGGGCCGTGCTCTTGCGCTTGGGCGCTTCCTGTCCGTTGCCGCGGCGGCCGCCAAAGCCGCCGAACTGCTCAAAAAAGCGTTCCATCCCGGGGATGTTGAACATGTCCATCACGGGGCTGGAGACCTCGCGCTCCGTGCTGATGTTGACGACAGCCGGTCCGGCCTTGCGGGCCAGCGGTGCGAAGCTGGGAAGGTCGGCCTGCGCGGCCGTAGCCATGAACATGACGCCGAGGGCGGCCATGCCGAAATTCTTTAACATTGCGCTCATACTGTACGCTCTCCTTGCTGGATGAAGTATGGGGAGTCCTATTCGCCGCCGTTTCCGCCGTGGCATGACGAGCATCCTCCGCCGTTGTGGCAGGGCGCATTGCGATTGAGCGCCTTGTTGTCCATCCACGCCGGCCGGGGGCCGATCTTGAACGGGAAGGCCCCGGTCTTCAGCGGGCTGGGAGCCGAGACCAGGCGGGTGGTCTCGGCGGAGCCGCAGCGGGGGCAGCGGATCACGTCGTCATCGTCAAAGGCCAGATCTTCAAACGTATGCTGGCATTGGCTGCACTGGAAATCGAAAAGCGGCATAACAACTCCTCGTTGAGGCGATAATGGTTTTATCACCCATGCCAGATAAGCATGATACACCAAGTGGCAAGGGATGCGCAAAGCCCCCTGCCACGGCCTTGAGAGCGCGCAGAAAGACTTTGCAATATTCTTTTTCCATCGATAACAGTATGTTGGAATAAAATATCACATAAAAAGGCGCCTGCGGGAGGGCCCGGGAACTTTTTCTTTCAATCTCTTGCCGGTGTTCCGGACCGACTTTCGCAGCCCGTTTCCTCGTAAAAGCGCACGCCCTCCGCGCTGACCAGAGCCCGCAGCCCGCCGCCGAACTGGAACACCCGCGGGAAGCGCCTCGCGAGCCATGCCCTGTCCAGCGCGGCAAGGGAAGACGCCCTGGCCTGCCCGCGGGCCATGCGGCGCACGGCAGCCAGATAAAGCAGGGAGCGCTTTTCGGCGCCGGCCCCGGCAAGGACCTCGGCGGGCAGCAGCACCGTCCCGTTTTCTTCGATGAGGGACGATCCCAGGCCGGCTGCGGCCCGCTCGCTGTCCCGGGCCATGCGCCACAGGGCGCGCACCGATCCGTAAAAACGCGGGTTCTCGGCAAGCAGGAGGGGCAGCACGGCGTTGCGCATGCGGTTGCGCCGGTGATCCAGCCCGGCGTTGGTGGCGTCCTCCCTCCAAGGCACGCCCAGGCGTCGGAGCATGGCCGTGAGGCGGTCCTTCTCCAGCATGAGCAGGGGGCGAAGCACGTGCATGCCCGGCATGTCGGCAACGGCCTTCATGCCGCCCAGCGCAGGCCAGCCCGCCCCGCGCACCAGGCGCATGAGCACGTCTTCAGCCAGGTCGCCGCTGTGATGCGCCTCGAGCACCCAGGATGCCCCGAACGCGGCGCGGCATTCCTCGAGCCAGGCCTTGCGGACGGTGCGCCCCGCTTCCTCCAGCCCGCAGCGGCGCTCGCGGGCCAGCCCGGCCACGTCGGTCCTGCGGACAGCCAGCGGCACGCCCAGGCGGGCGCACAGGGCGGATGCGGATTCGGCATCGGCCGCGCTTTCAGGGCGCAGCCCATGGTCCAGATGGGCGGCGGAGAGCCCCAAGCCGAAATGAGGGGCCAGGGCGCGGAAAAGGATCAGGAGGGCCGTGGAGTCTGCCCCGCCGGAAAAGGCGACGAGCAGCTTCTGACCGCGCAGGGAGCGCCCCAGTTCTCCCTCGATGAACCGCAGGGCGGAAAGCGCCATGAGCGCGTCTTCCCGCGGAAGCTTTTTCAGGTCCAGGTCCTCCAGGGCGGGCAAGCCATGCGCGCCTGGGGATTCAGCGGGCAAGATCGTGCTCCAGCAGGCGGTGTTCGGCCATCTTTTCGTATTTCGTGCCCGGCCTGCCATAATTGCAGTAGGGCCAGATGGCAATGCCGCCGCGCGGTGTGAAGAATCCCGTGACTTCGATATAGCGCGGATCCATGAGGCGGATGAGATCCTTCATGATCACGTTCACGCAGTCTTCGTGGAAGTCGCCGTGTTCACGGAAACCGAAAAGGTAGAGCTTGAGGCTCTTGCTTTCCACCATGCGCCTGTCGGGTATGTAGGCGATGCGTATCTCCGCGAAGTCCGGCTGCCCCGTGACCGGGCAGAGGCTGGTGAATTCCGGGCAGTTGAAGCGCACCCAGTAGTCGTTTTCCTGGTGCCGGTTCTCAAACGTCTCCAGCACGTCCGGGGCGTAGCCGCTGCGGTATGCGGTCTTCCGTCCCAGAAGGCGCAGGCCTTCCTCTTCTCTTCCGCTCATGGGCACCTCCGCGTCAGCGGGTCAAAAACATCCGTCAGCCCAGTTCGCCCACGCGCCAGATGCTGTACGACACGCCCCTGTCATAGACATCCGCGCCCTCCCAGGACTTGACGGCCTGCACGGCGCGCGCTGTCAAGGGCAGCACGGCAGCCTCGTAAAGCGTCTTTGCCGTGACCTGGGCCAGCATCATGGGCAGCATGTCGCCCGGCGCCAGCATGCCCCAGAAGGCAAGCGGGAAAAAGACCAGCGAATCCACGCCCTCGCCGGCCACGGTGGAAAGCATGGCCCGCAGCCAGAAATGCCGGCCTCCGGAGCGCACCTTCATGCGGCTCATCACATAGGCGTTGACAAAGGAGCCCGCCAGGAAGGCCGCGAAGCTGGCCAGGGCGATGCGCGGCGCGAGGCCGAAGACGTAGTTGAAATGTTCAGCCCCGTTCCAGAACGGCGCAGGGGGGAGCCAGGCGGCGAGCTGACCGGCGGCCGCCACGAAGAAATTCATGCCGAAGCCCAGCCAGATGACCAGGCGCGCACGGCGGAAGCCCCAGACCTCGGTGACGACATCGCCAATGATGTACGAAACCGGAAAGACCAGCACGGCCGCGGGCAGGGCAACGCCGCCGAACATGAAGATCTTGGAGGCAAGGAGGTTGGAGAGGATGAGGCAGGTGCAGAAAAGCACGCACAGGAAAAGAAAGACGGGGGAAAAGGATCGGTTCTGCATGACTTGTTTTTTACGTGGTTTTCAAGCACACGGCTGAGGTTTGGCGGCACACGGGGAGCATCCGGCTGGACATGTCGCAGCCAGGCAGGGATGCATCGCTCTGCCGCAGGGCAGAGCTTTTATGCCGCAAAAACAAAGGGCAGGCAAGGGGAAAGTGCAGGGGCAGGAGGATGCCGCCATAGCCTGCGGCTCCATCCCCGGCTTTTTTTGACCGCAAATCACGGCGGGGCGGCTCCATTCCCTTGACACCCGCGGCACTATGGGGAATTATTGCGCCAGAGTTGATTGGCGTTTTTGCATTTTCAACCTGGGAGCGGTGGAGGCTGCGAGGAGAGCGCCGCCGCACATGCCCGACCTGCCTTGTCCCTCAAAGGCGGGAAAACCAACGGAGGATCCATGAAATCTCGCATCAGCCTGCCTACCTGGATGGCAATAGGCATGGCGCTCGGCATCGTGGCAGGCATCGTCCTGCCTGATCTGCAGGGTGTGTACAAACCCCTTGGCGACCTGTTCATCAAGCTCATCCGCATGGTCGTCGTGCCCTTGGTGCTCTGCACCATCATCGCCGGCGCCGCCAGCGTGGGCGACCTGACCAAGCTGGGCCGCGTGGCCACCAAGACCCTGGTCTATTACCTGTGCACCACCGCTATCGCTGTGGTCATCGGCCTTGTGTTCGCCAACCTCATCGACCCTGGTCAGGGGCTCGATATCGCCACCGAAGGCCTGAAGGCCAAGGCCAAGGAAGCGCCGCCGCTCATCCAGGTCTTCCTTGACATCGTGCCGCTCAACCCCGTCGACGGGCTGGCCAAGGGCAATATGCTCCAGGTCATCTTCTTCGCGCTCATCTTCGGCTTCGGCCTTTCCGCCATCGGCGAAAAGGGCAAGCCCGTCATCCAGTTCTTTGACATCTGCGGCGATGTCATGATCAAGGTCACCAACATCGTCATGTACTACGCCCCCATCGGCGTGTTCGGCCTCATCGCCGTGACCACCGCCAAGCACGGGCTCAATATCCTCCTGCCGCTGATCAAGGTCATCGGCGTCATGTACCTGGCCGCTGTTGTGCATGCCTGCGTCACCTACCTGCCGCTGGTCAGGGTTTCCGGCGTGAGCCTGGGGCTCTTCTTCAAGATCCTCTCTGCTCCGCTGCTCATCGCCTTCACCACCTGCTCCAGCGCGGCCGCCCTCTCCACCAACCTCATCTCGGTGCAGAAACTTGGTGCTTCCAAGCCGGTGGCCTCCTTCTCCATCCCGCTGGGCAACACCATCAACATGGACGGCACCGCCGTTTACCTGGGTGTCGTGGCCATCTTCGTGGCTGAGATCTACGGCATCGCCATGCCCATGGACAAGCAGCTGCAGGTCCTCGCCATGGGCGTGCTTGCCTCCATCGGTTCCGTGGGCGTCCCGGGCGCCGGCCTCATCATGAGCACCATCGTGTTCACCCAGGTGGGCATCCCGCTTGAAGGCATCGCCATCATCGCCGGCATCGACCGCGTGATGGACATGGCCCGCACCACCCTGAACGTCCTTGGCGACGCCACCGGCGCCATCGTGGTGTCCAGATGGGAAGGCGACCTCGACAAGGAGCGCGGCGAGCAGTTCGCCCGCGAGCAGGAAGCCGCGTAATCCCTTTCCCCTTTCGACGCTTTGCAGGCCGCCGGTCCCCGGCGGCCTTTTTTTTTACGCCCCCTGAACCGCTGCAGCACATCCCCTCAGACGATTTTCCCCCTTGCGGAATGCACGGCAGCGGTTGCGTTTTTCCCGCATGCTCCTATGATGCCGCCATGAACATCCCGCACCAGCACTCTGCAGGCCGCCAGGCATGGACGGCCTTCACCATC